>WBZR01000884.1_pt1 | contig 43018 bp, 29 predicted proteins | sample 5204231 | NCBI WGS metagenome assembly WBZR01 (sample SAMN12412403, study PRJNA552823) | activated sludge metagenome | isolation source: activated sludge from anammox sidestream of wastewater treatment plant... | place: USA: Virginia | collected 2017-08 | reverse complement strand
ATATTCATAATCTCAAAATAAAAAATGTCCCCTGGGCCATGGCTTTGTAGTCATTGATCCTTAAATGGCTTTTAACTCTTTTTTAAAAAAAGAAAAAAAGAGCTTGACATAGAATGTCTTCGGGATTTTTCCTTTTACCCGCTTTATCTATTAGCTTCTCACTACACTGAAAAGATACTTGCTGTCAGTTCTGCTGAATAGTTACCAAAACAGTTTCATAGCCGTGACCAAGCCTATGATTTAGTCTGAGTTTACATACAAAATTGCTTTACAATATAGAGTAAAAAATATATAATTTGGAAATTGTTTTAGACGGCATAACGACAGATGAAGGTATAATTTTCGGCTTACGGTTTCTGGATCAGATCTCAAATCGGAGACCTTGTTGTCGCCGGGATATTTTTCTGTGAACGCAATGTCCACTGTGGCAAATTACAATCTTATTTCTATGGGGACGTAGCTCAGTCCGGGAGAGCGTCTCGTTCGCAACGAGAAGGTCGGGGGTTCGATTCCCCTCGTCTCCATTTTTCGATTTGATAGACTATCAGTTTCTATGGATGATAATAAAAAGCAAGAAGAAATAAAAATCCGTAAAATGCTTAGTGAATACGCAGCACGCAGTCCTTATAAACTCAATCCGGATGCTAAAATAGTAGACAGGGTAGTAAATGGGCTGATAATGCGTAAGATTAAATTCGGGTATGCGTATTGCCCTTGTCGTTTAGTTATAGGTGATAAAGAAAAGGACAAAAAAATCGTTTGTCCGTGTGTTTATCATGCCGAAGAGATTGAACGTGACGGAGAATGTCACTGCTATTTGTTTGTAAGCACTAATTATCAAAAAAAAGCCGAGGAAGGAGAATAGTCATGTCAGAAGATGTTACTGTAATTACCGATGCAAATTTTGATGTGGAAGTATCAAAATCAAATATCCCTGTGTTAGTAGATTTTTGGGCAGCATGGTGCGGCCCTTGCAGGCAACTGGCTCCGGTCATAGACGAACTGGCTAAGGAATACAAAGGGAAGGTGAAGGTTGGAAAACTTGATACGGAGGAAAATAGCGCCACTCCGGCAAAGTTCGGCATCACTGCAATACCCACTATTATCATATTTAAAAATGGCCAGGCCGTAAATAAGATGATAGGTGTAAAATCCAAGAAAGACTTGAAGGCGGCGTTGGATGCCCAGTTGAAATGATTACGGTATTCCCAGGAGTTCGTGTAATGTCGCCGGAATATCATCGCTCTTCATTAAGGTTTCCCCAACCAGGATAGCGTTGATTCCACCTTTAAGTAATTCAAGTACCTCTGCCCGCGATTTGATCCCGCTTTCGCTAACGACGATCTTTTCTGCCGGTATTAAGGGTTTTAACTGAAATGTAGTATCAATATCCGTCCGGAATGTCGCGAGGTTGCGGTTGTTTATACCAATAATGTCGGCGTTCGTCTGAAGCACCTTCTGTAATTCCGCATGTGAATGAACTTCTACCAAACAGTCCATCTCCAATTCATTCGCCAGGTCTAAATACCGCTGAATTTCCTCTCCCGAAAGAAGTGCGGCGATGAGCAATACCGCATCCGCCCCGGCACATCGGGCCTCGAAAATCTGATACGGATCGATTATAAAATCCTTTCGCAGAACGGGTAAATGTACTGACCTTTTAACTTCGGTCAGATACGCTAACCTGCCATGAAAATACTTCTCATCTGTCAGTACGGAGATAGCAGCAGCTCCGCCACTTTCATAGAGACGGGCAATTTTGACGGGGTCAAAATCGTTCCTGATGATGCCCAGTGACGGGGAGGCTTTCTTGATCTCCGCAATAACGGCAATATTGGTGTCCGATTTCAGCGCCCTTCTGAACGATTTCGTCTCGCGTCTTTTTTGAATAGCCTTCTCCAATGTCCCAATGGGAATCCGCTTTTTACTCTCTGCAACTTCAAGTAATTTGTGCTGGTAAATTTTTTCTAAAATTGTCATACGTGTTTTTGTTTCACCAGGAATTTTATAAAACGATTGCTTTTGTCGGGAAAGGTATTAGTCGTAATGAGCATAAGCATGGAATGTGCCGATTGGATAAGACGAAAGGAAACCCAGGTGCACAATACAAGCCGCAACGTAAGATAAATTGTGTGAGACACAATAAGCCAAAAAAGAAAATTACATGAGAGAATTACAAACAGACCAATTGCTGCATAGAGACAGTGTTTGTAACGGTAACGGATACCGTACCCAAGTCCCATCATGAACAATCCTATGAAAATATAGCTGAATCCATATCCACGCTGTTTAAGGCCTTGACTAACCGTCAAGGCCAGCAAACTTAAGATGATACCCAATATACCCAAAAAAATTACCAGGTTTGCCGCCTTTCCAACGCGTTGGGTGTGATTTAACGGCTGATTTTTATTCATCTCAAATTTTGTCAACGGATATATTAAATTTATGAAGAAGCCGTTATAGTATTACCCCGTAAAATCTTCCTTTTTATGTATGCTTTTCTACACATCCATTATCTAATAATGGTAGGTCAACCGTCCCCGGTTGACAATAAAACGTCGGTTGACATCAAAATGGCAAGCGGGGACGCTTGCCCTGCCATGGATAGGAAAGTTTTTGGTGCGGCACAGAGCTGCGCTATGTGGTCTCTATAATAAAATGGTAACTTGTGATTTGTCGACTATTGTAGTGCCTTTGGTTAAAGCGCTTATCTATAAACATCAACAATAATTATGGTTCCAAAAAGAAAGAATATGCCGGCGGATATATATCTGATCATTTTCTCGGGAAGTTTCTTGCCTGCAATAATACCAATAATTATAGCGATTCCATCTGCGGCGACCATTCCCAGGGTCGATCCCAACCACACTCCCATAAATGAACGGTATTGCGCGGCAAGCGAGATTGTTGCCAGTTGAGTTTTGTCGCCGAGTTCCGCCAAAAAGAAGGCAATTGCAACAGTCGCTATCGGACCTAATTTGCAACTTTTTTTCTCTCCATCTTCATATGTGTCTCCCTTTAAAGTCCAGACGGCAAAACCCACAAACGAAAGGCCAATAGCAATTTTCAAATAATGCATAGGGATATATGCACTTATTTTCTCTCCAATCATTACAGAAAATAAATGGATTACGAGCGTTCCGATAAAAATGCCCAGTAAAACCTTCGCTGGTTTATACTTTGTAGCAAATGAAAGGGCAACTAATTGCGTTTTATCGCCCATCTCAGCGACTGCAATGAAGAAAAAAGACCATAAAAAACTTAACATTCATGTCTCCCTTGCAAACCATCGAATAAAGGCATATATTTTACAGAACATGGCCGACGAGTCAACCGAAATTGTGTATAATTTTTAATACAAAAAAACCTCCTGCACCCTCTTCAAACGCAGGAGGTTTTTGAAAGGGATCTCTTTTGTCGTGTTTGTCAGTGGTGCTCCCCTTCTACGATAAACTCTACCGCATCTTCATAAGATTGTTTCCTATATCCAAATAAGGAAATAATGGTTCCTGCAGCAAGCCCCGTGATCCAGGCAACGATAAAAGTGATTAATACTCCTTTAATTTGTAATCCCGGAATAACGTTATGTGCCGTATAGATTGTGGCCAAACCCCCTAAAATGCCAGGCATACCATGAAGATTATTGATGCCGCAGGTATCGATACCTTTTAAAAGCCGCTGTACATGTGGCTGAATGATGGTAAAACCAACCACACTTAAAGTGCCGGCAATCAATCCTAATATGAGAGATTCCTTTGATGTGGCGTGGACACAAGATGAACCAATAACTACACCACCTGCAAGGGCTGCATTGGCCATATCTTCAATAGCAATCTTTTTCCGGATTATCGTGCTCGCAATATAAGTGGCTATCGTTGCGCCACAAAGTGAAAGAATTGTGTTAACAGCAGCAAGAGGCATCTTTGATACTTCTACGGTTGTGGCACAGAAGGACGGCCAGAATACCCACAGAACCATACTTCCCAGCATTGAAAATTGATTGCTGATCTTATCGGATTCAATTTTTTTATTAAAATCCTCGCTGGTAGTCATTCTAACAATAATACCCAACCCAAAGTAGGCACCAAACTGATGAATAACGACAGATCCCCCGGAATCAATAAATTTACCCTTTGGGATAAGATCCATACCATTGTCTAACATGATCCATTCGTTTAACATATAAGATGGAACGAATATCAGTGCCATGATAATATATTGGGACATCTTTAACCTACCTAAAAACGCCCCTATCGCAATCATGATACTGGCAGCACATAATTCAGCAAAGATCAATCGATCCATTGTTAATTCAGCCGGTTCACCAAATACACCGGTTTTCTTGAGAGACATATAATAAGGAATAACAATACTTACGGCAATGTAGGTAGCAGTAACTGCGCCATAACCATATCGTTTAACGAAGACCATTAAAAAACCAAAGCCAATTATCACCATTGCCAGGAGGTGAATGGCTTTGCCATATTTGGCCAATTCCAAAAAATCTTCCATTGCTATGGTGTTTCCGCCGCCATGCGTCTCAGCTTTAGCAGTCTCTGATTTTACTGCTGCGGGTGGCTCTATGATATTACCTGTAAGGAGAATTTTATGATTCTCGTAACGTTCCCTGGACGAGTAATCTATTGATGACCATTCGTTCCACTCATTCTGGCTTTCACTCATTGCAGTCACTTCGCGATTCACTGGTTGATTTTCCAGAACCTCTGCCCCATAGCCAGGCTGTGATATCCCAAGCAACGGGACGATTAAAAGGCCAATGCATATAACAACGCACAACTTCAAAAACTTTTTTAATACCATCAGATTGCCCTCCTTCTTCATTAAAAATAATGCCATATGAAATTAGTACATCACACTATTATAACAGCAAAAAACAACATGAACGCTTTTTCCAGTAATTTTAAACATTGCGTGATTTCAGCCAATTAGCTTGATTTTTTCCACTCGTTATTAAATTAAACAGCAATGTATCTTTTAAAAAAATATCAATTGTTTGTTTTCATTAATCGCATGCTTTCACACCGGTATCGGATGTTTTGTGCAAGAATTTCGGGGTTATATATAGTTCTTTTGGTTGAGAGGATCAAATGAAAGTCATCTATCATGTGGTATTTTTTAAACTCAAAATATCGGATAATCAATTCCATTAAAAATACAGCGAAATATGTGCCATAACAAAGTTGGGAAAAACACTGTTGGCAAACTTTAGATGGACAAATGATTGTGTACCCGGCAAATACTTTTTCTCGTGAGATTTTTACCTTCTCTCTATTCCCTTTCTTGCAAAGGAGTAACCGGATGAGGTTTGATACTTCACCTCCCTACATTTACTCCTTGCAATGGAGAGGATAAAGAATCGGTTAATATTGGTGCTTTTTGTATTAAAAAGAGCTGGCCATGGTGGTGCGGCGTTATGGTGCATTTTATAAATTTAGAAAATTGACTCGTGAAATGTTATGGTGTGTGTGCTTTATTACCCAACAATTCAGCCTTTTTGAACTCGTAATCTTCCTCGGAGATGAGCCCTTCTTCCTTTAATTCATTCAACTCTGATAACTTGTCGTTTTCATCTTCCTTTTCTGAAGGATTATCCGAAAAATGACTCTTTGTTTCAGAATCGCTAAGTTCCTTGAGCTTATATTGATAATCGTCTTTTGTAATGAGACCCTGGTCATGCAGCTCCTTTAACTCTCTAATCCGTTCATCTTCAGTGGCGTTTGTGGGTGTCCCGATGGTCGATTTCCCAAGAGATACACTGTCCAGTTCTCTTTTTTTACTCTCATAATCCTCTTCGGTAATTAAACCTTCTTGTTTCAATTCCTCCAAGGCTTCTAATTTATCCCCGGAAGATTCTTTTTCCTCCGATACAACTTCATGTGTTGACGGTTCCGTTTTATCAAATACACCCGGAGCATTCGGCGTCATGTTTTGTTTTTTTTCAGGGATATCTTTGTCCACGAGAACTTGTTTTTTCACCGGCATTGAAATCGGTTCGTCTTCTTGATCGGTTGGCATTACCTTTTTTACAGGACTTTTGGGTTCCGGAAGCTCGCCGATGTCTTTACCCGATACAAGTGCATCCTTCTTCTCTTCGTAATCTTCAGCAGAGATTGCCCCCTCCTCCTTGAGTTCCACCAATTTTGTAAGTTTCTCATGCAGGTCCTCAACGTTTACAGCGGATGCTTCATGAGGTGTTACCCCCTTTTTTTTCTTTTTTCCTGCTGGAGGTGAAACTGTTTTAGGCGAGGAAGATGATTTGACTGTATCGGAATCCAACTCTTCATGAACAGGTTGACCTGAACTCTTTTCAGCAACTTTTGTTGATTTGTTCACAGTCGTCTGGACTTCCTCATCGGTAAGTTCCTTAACTTCTGCGGCTTGATTTTTTTCAGTAATTTTTTCGGGCTTTTCAGTCTTTTTTGCAGCAAGCCTTTTTTCTTCTTTCACGTCGCGAGGCGCTTTCTTCTTCTCCTTGATAATTTTTTCATCCCTGCCGTCAAATGGTGGAGAGAAAATAGAAACGGCCACAAAAGGTTCAGCACCGGTATTGAGAAATTTGTGCACTGTTTTACTGGGAATTTGTAAGATGGATCCCGGTTTTACCAGATATCGGGTATCATCGAGGGTGGCAATTCCACTCCCTTTTTTGACGTAAATAACTTCATCGTGCCGTTTATGATAATGAGGTGGTAATGCCGCACCTTCACGTATCTGGAGAAGGTGCATGCTTGAGTTTTTATTCTCACCCACGTCGGTAATTTTTACCTCTTCATTTTCACCAAGTGGATTTTTATCGGCAACCTCTTCAATGTTTTTGACATTGGAGGAAAATACCTCAGGAAATTTTGTGGGGTGCTGGAGGGACTCTACAAAATTGGCTGGATAGTATTTTACTGTGGTACAACCGGTGATAGTTAATGCCAAAAGGGAAAATGTAAGACAAAAGAGGCTTTTAGTATTATTCATCAATCTATAATTTGTGATACTGTGCAAGCAAATCCGCAGTGAGTTTCTGAAAAGATGTATTTATTTGGAAGATTTTAGACATCAATAAGTGTATTAAAACATAAAGATATATATCATTGCAAGGGCGTATTTATTTTGCCTTAAAACACAAACCTTATGTAAATAACTCCATTGACATTTTAGCAGTTTATTTCTATTATTAGTCAAATGAAGATAAATAGAGAAAGGAGATCATTCCTTAAAAAAACGATGCGGGCAGGGGGCGGTATCTGCGCATCTGCATTCTTCGGGAAATTCTTAATGAATCATCCTTTCCCTGCCGCAAGGGCGGGCGACATGACTGCAATGAACCCATCCACTATTGTTATTGCACGCGATGACAGCTTATATACAGAAACCGGAAGTATAAAAGAGACATCCGTTTCGAATTTAATACACAAGGCAGTAATGCAGTTAACCCATGCGCTATCGCAGGAAAAGGCATGGCAGGCTCTTTTTAAGCCCAATGATACGGTTGGTATAAAATTAAACTGCCTTTCAGGCAAGACCATGTCTCCCCACGTTGCGGTCGTGGAATCCATTATACAAGGCCTAAAGCTGGCTGGTCTTAAAGATAAAAATATCATTGTTTTCGAGCGTTTCAATCGGGAGCTTGAAACCGCTGGATTTCGCGTCCGTCGTATGACAGAAGGAGTTCAGTGTTTTGGTACCGACGAACTTCCCATCGGCGGTTATGAGAACGAACCCCAATTGGCCGGTAGTGTAGGAACCTGTTTTAGCAAGATTGTCTCACGTCTGTGTACTGCTATTATCAACGTTCCTGTGCTGAAGGATCACGATCTGGCGGGCATAAGCGTTGCAATGAAGAATTTTTTTGGTGTTATCCATAATCCTAATAAATATCACGGAAATAATTGTAATCCCTTTATCGCTGAGTTGAATACCCACCCTTATCTTGCAGATAAAGTAAGGCTGATTGTGTGTGACGCGCTTCTGGCACAGTGCAATGGCGGGCCGAGCTACAAACCGCAATGGACGTGGAATTACAACGGTATAATTGTCGGGAAAGACCCCGTGGCAATGGATCGAACATGTCATACCATCATTGAAGATAGACGGAAAGAGGTGAAACTTCCCTCATTAAAGCAGGCGCATCGGGAACCAAAGTACATCTCCACCGCTGCCGCGTTAGGATTGGGCACAGACGAACCATCTAAAATTAATCTGGTTCATATATAATACCATAGGTGATTTCCAAAATAGGCAACGAGGGGAAATCTGTTGAATAATAATATCTCGTTTGTTATTATTCTATAACCATAAATGATTTTTATACTTGCGATGGTAATTGCTTAACGCCTGTGAAAAACTGCTCTCAAAAAGAAATCAGGGTCATGTCATTGTACATGACCTTTTTTATGCAATGAAGTTTATAGGGGTAGGAAATTTTCATTTTATCTAAGCGTCTTTGTATTGCCGCATCTAAGGAGTATCTCCTAAAAATGAGGCCAGAGGTCCTAAAATAAGCGGCGGGAAAACACCCCCCCCTAAATCCTTTCTATGCAAAGAGGGATTAATTTGAAAGTGTTTAATTATAAGGAAACAAGATGTCATCAACTTTTACTGAAGAACAGATAAAGCGATATTCGCGGCATATCATTCTCCCTGAGGTGGGTGGGAAGGGACAGCAAAAGCTTCTACAGGCCAAGGTATTTCTGGTGGGTGCAGGAGGACTGGGATCTCCGGCAGCATTCTACCTTGCAGCCGCTGGCATAGGGAAAATTGGCATTGCCGATAGCGATTGCGTAGACGATTCGAACTTGCAACGACAGATACTCCATTCCACCAAAGACGTGGGACGTTCCAAGGCGATCTCTGCCAAGGAAACCCTGGAGGCATTAAATCCGGATGTCGAGGTAGTCCCTTATACAGAGCGTCTCAATTCGGAAAATATAATGGATATCATCAAAGACTATGATGTAATCCTTGATGGGGCAGACAACTTTCCTACGAGGTATCTCGTGAACGATGCCTGCGTATTCCTCAAAAAACCCCTGTCTCATGGCTCAATCTTCAGATTTGAAGGTCAGGTTACTACCATTGTCCCGTTTGATGGGCCTTGTTACCGCTGTTTGTACGAAACTCCGCCGCCGCCTGGCTTGGTGCCTTCGTGCCAGGAAGCCGGGGTTTTGGGGGTTTTGCCAGGTGTGGTAGGTTCTATTCAGGCCACAGAGGTTGTGAAACTTATTCTAGGCAAAGGTCAGCTATTAAAAGGGAAATTACTCATCTACGACTCCTTAAATATGGAATTCAGAAAGGTCAAGATACATAAAAATCCTAATTGCCCTGTATGCAGCGACAAGGCAACGATTAAGGAACTTATTGATTACGAAGAGTTTTGCCATGCCCACGTAGGATCTTAAACATAAAGCCGTAATAGCCCGATGATTCCTACTTCATTTGTTATCTTTCATAATTCCATTATCTTCCGCTTTTATGTTATCGCATTATCAAATTATTTTTAATGCATTACTATAAACCTATGAATGCGTTAATACTCGTCTATGACCGCCTGTAATTTTTGTAAGATAAAATTAAAGCAATGAATCATTTTCCAAAAACAAAGATAGTTTGCACTATTGGACCTGCTTGCAATTCACCATCGATGATTGAAACTTTAATACTTGCAGGTATGAATGTAGCGCGGTTAAACTTTTCTCACGGCACCTTGCAGAGCCACGAAGACAATATCAAGAATATACGTCTTGTTTCTGCAAAGTTAAAAAAACCAGTTGCAATTATTCAGGATTTATCTGGTCCAAAAATCAGAATAGGATCATTACACAAAAAATCTATTACTTTAAATGCCAACGACATATTTACACTTACTAACAAAATCCTGGAAGGAAATGAAAAGATAGTCTCTGTCACTTATCCACTTTTATCCGAGTATGTATTTGCTGACGATACTATTTTACTTTGCGATGGAGATATTGAGCTAAAGGTCATTCGCAAGACAGACACTGACATTATCTGCCAGGTTATTGTGGGTGGCGAATTAACTGCCAGCAAAGGTATCAACATACCAACGAGAAGTTTACCGATACCCTCGCTCACAGAGAAAGACAAACGAGACCTCGAATTCGGGATTGAGCACGATGTGGATTATGTCGCACTGTCTTTTGTAAAAAATGCGGATGATATCTTACTGCTTAGAGAACTTATACGTCAAAAAAATAAGGACACACCTATTATTGCCAAAATTGAAAAACACGAAGCGTTAGAACATCTTGAAGAAATCATAAATGCAGCAGATGCCATTATGGTAGCCAGAGGAGATTTGGGAGTAGAAACACCACTGGAAAGGATACCTCTTGTTCAAAAGAAGATCATTCACATCGCCAATAGTTATTGTAAACCGGTTATTACCGCTACGCAAATGCTTGAATCCATGGTCAATAATTACAGACCCACCCGTGCAGAAGTTACCGACGTAGCAAACGCCATCTTTGACGGAAGCGATGCAGTCATGCTCTCAGAGGAGACGGCCAGAGGTCGCTATCCTGCAGAGTCTGTGCGCATGCTGTCTAAGATTGCCAGAGAAGTTGAACCTGAATTGATTAAAAAGGACCGTTTTGAATCTGCCCGAACGCCGGATAGCACAATTACAATACCCGATGCTATAAGTACTGCAACCTGTCATGTTGCTGACGACCTTGATATAACGGCCATTATTACCTGTACTCAAACGGGAAGTACAGCACGGTTTGTTTCCAAACACCGGCCAAAACAGATTATTCTCGCTGTTACCCCATCATTAACTACATACAGGAGACTTGCATTGGTCTGGGGTATCATCCCCATGCTTACTGAATCCTTGCAAAATACGGACGACATGATGAAAAAAGGCATTGAAGCTGCCAAGGAAGCCGGCTATATCAAAGACGGCGAGACGATAGTGATGACGGGTGGTGTTCCTGTCTGGAAGCCGGGTTCTACCAATATCCTGAGGGTTTATTAAATTAGATATCATTGAATACGAACAAACGAATTTATGATAAATATCAATTTTCACATCCCAGGAACTGTATTTTCGGGGCCAACTGAATAACCAATTATTGTTGTGCGCTGCTTTGGGTAACAATTTGATTGATATTAATGAAGGCAATTAAGATAAAAGAGGCAAATCACTTTAAAGAGCCTTCTGGAGAGGAAATTGTACGTGATACCGGTAAAACCAGAAATTATATCTTTTCTTATTGCAGATATGGTCATTCAGGAAAAGGGGACAAATAAATGGAGCGCCATAGGTATCTTTGATAAAATTCGGGCGGTAAGTTTTCCATACATACATCCCGGTTTGGCTCTCTATATTCGCCTGGCTGATGCGGAAGGAGATTACAATATCCGTATTGAGTTTTGTGATGATAGCGACCAAATATTTGCCGTTTTTGAAGGAATTACACTATCAATTCAGTCCAGGTTACATCATCCCGATTTAGGAATTAAGACGGTAAATTTAGCCATACCGAAACCAGGGAAATATTATTTTAAACTCTACTTTAACGGGGCATTTACAAAAGGCTTTCAACTTGATGTTGAAGAGATAATACGAATGCAACAGAAAGGGATATGATTTGTGCAAGAAGGGAATTAGCTTTATTTCCGGATTTTGTTTATAATGGCATAAGGTTTCTGCCCGCTATCTTTGCGCCGAATTTCCATGACACGGTGGTCTGTCTTCTTTCCTGTGTTGTTAATTCAGTATACAGCGAAAGGACATTACCATCTGATTTTATGCCCTTCGTTATTGCCTCTGCAGCGAATAACCCTGTAGATAATGCGCACGATATCCCTTCGCCGAAGGCATTCAGGAATCCCGCTGCTTCTCCAACCAGAAGTACATTTCCCCTCCCTAAATAAAACCTGCCAGTTGTGCACATATCGTTGCCCTGACAGCCTGCTTTTCTTATCAATGTCCCGAGTTTTAGGCCAAATCTTTTTTTTAACATCTCCGTATAGTTATCCAGGAAAGAATTTATCTTAACGCCTTTTCGTACTGCAGTGCCAAATACTTGCAGACCATCCTTTACACTAAACCATGCATATACATCGCCATACTCAGAATCAAGGAAACCGTTGTAATAAAGAGGATCCAGATCGGAATCCCCTTCATAGTAATTCTGATATGCAACAAACCATTTCAAACCCCTTTCAAATTCAGGATCAAGTCCTGCCCTGATTACAGACATGCTCCCTTCCGCGCTTACTAAATACCTGCATTGGATGGTTTCCGTTTTTTTACCGGCTTCGCTATAACATTCCACTGTTATGCAGCCGCCTGAATCTTTAAATCGTTTCAGACTCCAATAATCTCTGATCTCCGCCCCTGAATTTGTAATCAGCCAATAATCATACTCAGAGCGCCAAATGTTTGGCGCACCGCTGCCTTCCTTACTAAACGGCCAATCTGCATAGTGACCATTCGCAAACCAAAACCTCACTCCTTTTAAGATATTCGGGGTTACATAAGCGGATTGTGGAATTTTCCCAAAATATTTTTCAGTTATATCCTGTGCTTTTTTAAAGATAATGCCAGAACACATCTTGTATCTGGGGAGTCTCTTTTTTTCTATTACGAGTACTTTTAATCCCTCGTTCACCAGCCCCCTTGCTGCAGCCGCCCCGGAAGGTCCTGCCCCTACAATGACAACATCGTATTCTATCATAGTAAATATCTCGTCCGGCCATTTAAATCAGTTTCAGTATGGACATTCATATCAGGCTTATTACAGCCGATATATTTTCCATCGTTGTACTTGTAAAATATCGGGACAGAGATAGAATCCAAGAGTGTTTGCAGAAACTGTTCTTTAACATTCCACTTATTTTCAGATTTAATCTTGCACGTGCAGTGTGCTTGTTTCATTGGTAAGATTCTTTACGAGGCGAAGATTATCTAGATAAATAATCCCTGATTTATTCTTACTTCCGTTCCAGGGGGTGAATTCGATTTGTGAAATATGGCTGAAGTCTAACTGAATTATTGAACCGTCCTGTCCGCCTGGATGATGCCAATCATAAAAGGGTCCTTTAAGGGGTATTGTAACCGTCTGCCACTTACCATCTTCAAGCTTTATAGAATCTTTGTATGACGTTATTCCCACATTAGGCTTGCCCTTGTTGCCAGATTCATCGGAAATTACAATCAAAAATTTTGTTATCTTACTGCCCTTCGTATTCGTCCTGATATCAAACGCAAAACTCTCATAATCCGACCAGTCTCCGGTGGCATTGTATGTTACTTTTTTCCCATCTTCTCCAGAAATTACTGTCTTATGGCCATACGTGCCAAATGGCAAGTAAAATCTTCCGTTTTTTGTATCACCGTTTGCACGATTAAAATCAATCCGCATAGAATTCCTGCCGCCCATATCGGGCTTCTCTGTCTTATCGAGGGAAAATCTGTAAACATAAGGACTATCCCTGTCTTCGGGGCTGCCATGTCCATCCCACCAACAAATGGAATATGGCTCCGTCTCATTCCATGCATGAACGAGTGATCCTGTTTCAAAATCGCAGATTCGTTTCACTCCTTCTGCCTCTTTCTGCACTACCTCAACCGTTACCGGTATCTTTACAGTACCTTCGGAAGTATTCACCGTTACGGTAGTGTCATGATTACCATACGATAAACCCTCCCGGTCCGCGGTTACATAAATTGTGTCAGTAACCTTTGCCGCACCGCTTGCATCTCCAACAATATCTAACCAGGAGGCCTCTTTACTGACAGACCAGGTTGTAATTCCCTGCCTTGCATTGGTAATTCTGATTGGGACGGTATAATGATTTTCTCCATTTTCTTCGTATACACCTGTTTCGTACGGGCCGAAATCGATTCGCTCCGGATTTATGTGAAGATACGTTTCAGGCAACATTTGTAAACCTTCTTTGGAAATAATAAAGGCATATATTGCAAGTGGCTGAAATTCAAAGTTAAACGTACCATTGACAATATCTATTCCGCTAGTTTCTATTTGTACTACGTATGGATCATCTATGCCGAAGCGAAGTATTTTGTTAATTTTTAACCTGTTGTTTGTGTGATTATCAAGTCCATTTATTGTTATCTGAGACGACTTAGCAGTCTGGCCGGGGATAAAATCTCCCGTGTCCTGGTCATAAGCGCCTTTATATGCTGCAAAGATAACGATATCCCTCTTACGTTGTGAGGCATGCACAGAAAATGCTTCCCAGTTACTCGATTCTGCATAGACTGTATTTCCCCTGAAATACCGGCTCATAAGCCAGAATGCCCAGTATTTTGGGTTTGGTTCTCCTTCTTCATTAAACATTGCCTGGTTGGCGCTATCGGCACCTTTCCTGCCGGCATTATCCGACTGATTAGGTTCGCCCACATACCAGTTACACGCCAAGCTCACTCCTGCTCTGGCAAAGAAACCCAGGAAATCCATTTGTCCGATAGCTGCAACCTGTGATAATCTTGGGTAGCCGTCCCAGTAGAAATAATCGTATTCTGAGAATGATAGTCTGGTGGCAGGATAATACATGCCTACCATATCCTGAAATCGCGTGAGAATTTTTGTTTCTATCTGGATAGCACTGCTTTTAAGTTCTCCGATTACTTCTAAATCCCTGCTTACATAGCCATCCTCCAATAAACCCCTTGGTTCTTGTATGGCATCTTTTTCCGTCGATGCCCTGATATATCTGTGTACGTCCATATAATCAGCCACCCGCATCCCTTTGTTTTTCACATATTCCTTAGCACGGATGAGATATTGGGATAAAACCCGGTTTTGGTCGGTTTCCCAGCCGGTAATTTCAGGGTCATCTCCACGGTCAGGAAATATTTCTCTGTTCCATTGATTACCAAGCGAAGCCATTTCTTCCCATCCGGGATCATTTACTTTTGGATCACCGTTGGGTTCAGTGACAGGGCAGTCGGGTGAATAATCATTCGCCCAGTATAACCACCAGTTTGCAGACGTTGGTCCAAAGACAACTGCGTTTGGGTTTGCTTGTTTTATTTTATAAGCCAGTGATAAGAACCGACCAAAATAGTTATCGAAAGAGGTGTCTCTGTTTAGCACCTGATCACCGTGTGCCGTGTCACTGTATAGATCCGGATAGTCTTCACGTTTCCAGGCAATCCATGGTTCATTTCCTATTCCCCAAAATTTTACAGAGTTGCCCGCTCTTAAGATCCAATTCTCTACTTCCTTTTCAGATTGTTTGTGGTCGTAATTGAGGTCATTGGTAGTTACTCCTTCGCCTGCTACATGCCCATAAACAGGTATCTGAAGAAATGGATCGGCTTTTACATCATCTCTACACCATTTGACAAAACTTTTCCAGCTCATGGGCACGTACTCATTTTTCTGCGTAATTACATTAAACATGCGATTATTTTTGAAATTATAACGTTCCATATTTGTAGCGCCCAGTCGCACTACAGAAATATTCGCATCCTTAAGTTTTGGCGCACATAAATTCAAATAATACCAAGGACACCAATTAGCGATATTTATTCCATAGAGATATTTGCTTATCTTCTTTTTGTCCCGTGAAACGTCAATTGTCAAATGTACATTATCATGTGTATCCTGAAGTTTACTCACGCCCTTTTGTCCGTTCATTTCACGAAAATTACCGGAAAAGGCGGATTGAAATAATGTGTTCGTCGTTATAAATAAAAAATAAAACGGTATAACTATAATGATAGTAAATATTGTGTGTAAGTTCATACGCATGCGATTTAAGTACAAGTATTAATGTCGTCGTTAATAATGTCTTTCCGGTCAAGCGAATACCGCATTTCCCAAATAGCTATACGGCAAACAATATACCTCATGCCTCTAAAAATATCTTTAAAGGAATTAATGCAAATTTAAGAAAATAAGTAAGCATTTCATGAAATGACCAGCACTTTATCATTAAACGTATAAAAATGTCTATCTCAAAATATTTATGGTTTAATTTTTGCTCTAGTGCCAATCACTCATAGAATTTCATTCCTTATTGTATAACTATTAAACATTTGACATCAAAATCTGTCTAAAAAAGAGTGATACAGTATGAAAATTAAACAATTAAAATATCAGGTTGTAATTATTTTTACTCTTGGTGTTTACCTTTATTACCTTGTGTACCGGTTTCGCTATACCATCAATCCTGACTCTTTGATACTCTCTCTCAGTTTTTTTTATGCCGAGGTGCATGGCTTTATAGCTTTGTTTCTCTTTTTCTTCCAGATATGGAATCCCAGAGAGAGAAAGTCTTCTCCCCCCCCTTCCGGGTTGTCGGTAGATATATACATTCCTACCTATAATGAAGACATTTCCATTGTGAGGAAAACCGCGCTGAGTTGCGTCAATATAAAGTATCCTCATAAAACCTACATCCTGGATGATGGCAATCGTCCGGAACTAGCAAAAGAGGCTGTGAAATGGGGGTGTGGATATATCACACGGACTGAAAGATCGGGCGCCAAGGCCGGAAATCTCAACCATGCGCTCCAACATACCAATGGAGAATATGTAGCCATATTTGATGCAGACTTTGTTCCCCAATCTAGTTTTTTAGACAGGACCCTGGGGTATTTTTGCGATCAACAAATTGCCTTTGTCCAGACACCTCAAAACTTTTACAACGTTGATGCATTTCAGTTTAAAATTGACAGGAAAACTGAAAAATTATGGAATGCACAAGATATTTTTTACAAACTAATGTTGCCGTGTATAGATTACTGGGATTCGACATTTTTTACCGGAACAGCGGCCGTTTTCAGAAGGAAGGCGTTAGAAGATATAGGCGGATTTGTTACAGGTTCCATTACTGAGGATTTCCATACTTCGATCCATTTCTATACACGCGGTTGGAAAGGTGTTTATCATAGTGAAATTATTGCACATGGGCTTGCTGCAAAAGACCTGAAAAACTATCAAATACAGACACTTCGTTGGGCAGAAGGGAATATCGGCTTATTATTTAAAGATAATCCATTTTTTGTAAAAGGACTCACTATTCCGCAGCGGATATGTTTCTTTGGTGCAATTTTTGGTTGGCTGGTCGGATTTCCGAAACTCATCTACTTTATTATGCCACCCGTTATGATTTTGGCGGGCGGTTATCCCATTGGAGCGTTTGATTTCTCTTTCATCTGGCGTTACGTGATGTTTCTTGCCGTTATACTGCTCGGTTTCAAATACGCTTCGCGTGGATATGGAAAGATTCGGTACACTGAAGGCTATAACATGACAAATTTCTTTGTCCTCATTCAAGCAGCAATGCGAGCAGTTATTAAAAAGATTTTTAGGCTAAAATCGTTTTTTATTGTTACGGGCAAAGGACAGCATGAATTTGTTCATATCTCTGGTATTCTCCCTCAAATACTTATGTCTATCCTCTGCTTTACAGGAGTAGTGTGGGGAGGCTTAAAGCTCTATTGTAATGTGTCTGCTGACTTTATGGGTATCGGCACTGCCATCTTCTGGAGCTTCATCAATGGATTTCTGGCCTTGTCCATACTTGAAAAAGTAACCAAACCTTATTTTAAGCGTAAAGATTTTCGGTTCATTGGTGCAGTGCCCGTACGATATTCTACACTGGATATCGCCGGTTACGAAAATCGCATAGGAATCTGTAAGGACCTTAATGAACACGGTATTTCCTTAGTCACCTTTATCCCGCTGCCATTAGATAAAAAAATCTCGCTTTCTCTCTACCTGAATGAAAAGATTTTATCATGCAATGGGACAGTTCTTTATACCGTACGCACGCAATATCTTCCTCAACAACTTTATAAGAACATGTTCGTGTACGGTATAAAGTTTGATGAATTAAGCAGTAATGAAAAGGAATTGATAAACACATACTGTTTTAACACGATCATGCCCAGATTTATTAATAAATATGAAGGGAAATCATCCAATTTGCTGAAAATGTTGTTCAAAGTTTATAGGCATGAAAGATTCCGAAAACATGCCCGTAAAAAAATAATGCTTCCTGCCATAGTTGAGAATATTGGCAAACCTTCGCTCACGGTTGTTACTAATGACATCAGCGTCTCAGGTCTTTCGTTTACAAGTTATATTCCAATGGAAATTGGCGCTGCGCTGTTTCTGAAGGTATTTACGCCGTTTGGTATGTTGATAGCCGAAGCAGAGGTAAGACAAATGAGATCAATGAGAACGGAAGACTCCTATTTCATCGGTGTCAAATTCATCCAATTTTTCGACCAGATGGAGGATCTGTTATCACATCGAATTGAAGATGATCGTCATGAAATCCTTAACATACGGAAGCATGTTCGCAGGAAAATAACACTCCCTATCATAGTTGAAAGCAAAGACAAACCTTCACTTAATGCCATTACGAACGATCTAAGCACCTCAGGTCTTTCATTTGTGAGTTATGCTCCAATGGAAATAGGCGACATTCTGTTTATGAAGATCTTTACGCCATTTGGTATGCTAACAACCGAAGGAGAGGTAAAACAAGTAAGGGCAATTAACGTTGAAGGCTCTCATTTCATTGGCATCAAATTTATCCGATTTTTCGATCACTCGGAGGAAATATTAGTATATCAAAACGGGAAGGAACGTCACGAAACCCTTAACAGATGGTTGACGATGACCGGGGAAAGAGAAAGTTAAAATTTTTAGAGATGCTCATTTTGTTAAAATGTAACTTATTCTGTCCGGATTGTTTGACAGATCTCTTTAAATCTCACAAACAATTTTCAGAACTAACTATTAGCTATGAACGCAATTAAATTGATACGCAATAAATGGTTTCTTTTAACCTTTTCGCTTTTTTATGCGGGAATACTCTGGTTTTCATTTCAAATGGTTTATAAAAATGAACTCCTCTTACGAGCCCTCTACAAAAATCCGAACCCACCTGATGCCCTGCAGGCCCTGTTGTTATACGGCAAGATGATGAAATCCGAACCAAACCGTCATGAACTCAATCCTTTTTATTGCCTTGCTAAAATCCTGGTAAGGGCTGAAAAGAAGAAAGAAGCAATAAATGTTCTCAATAGGCTGGTAAAAGTTGCACCAGAGGATAGAAAACTCAGATTGTGGCTTGCCATTGAACTTCATAATCAGCAGCGGTACAAAGAGGCGGAAAAACATTTTGTCGTGCTTCTCAGGGAAAAACGCATGAACCCTGCACTATAAAATGGAAAATGGGCGGAAGAGGATGTGTCCTATGCTTAAATCCGCAAAGAATATAAAGGACATTTCGGCAAGTAATCATCAAGCTTACGGAATATTACTAAAAACTGACAAACAATAATAAAAACAATTCCGGTACTGCTTAGGATAGAAAGTATGCAAAATAATAATAAACTTGATACATTACCCTGTGATTCTGAAGAAAAATATCAGAAACTCTTTGATAGTTTTCATGAAGCTATTTTCATTGTAGATACAACATCGGGAACAATCATCGACGCAAATAAAAGGGCGGAATATTTGCTCGGTTATACACGAAAAGAAATTATCGGAAAAAAAGAAACTGGCGTTTACCTCAAGAATGAATCGCAGCATTCTTTAGAGAACCACAAAGGATGCACAAACGAACGGGAATGTCTTGATCCAGACACATATATTGAACACAAAACCGGACTGAGAGTACCTGTTGAAGTAACTGTTAATTCCACCCTGTTGTATGGCAGAGAGATCAATTATATATTTTTAAAGAATAGCGCTGAACACAAACTGCATGAAGTAAAGATCAGGCAGTGGACATTGCAACAAGAGGCCGTTGTGCTCATAGGCCAAATGGCGTTAGGAGATTTTGATTTTTCTACTTTATTGAATTTAATAATTAAAAAAACCTCTCAGACTCTTGGTGTCGGGTATGGCAAAATATTAGAACTTCTTCCGGATGGAAAGAGCATGTTGTTGCGCGCAGGAGTCGGATGGAGAGAGGAATTAATTGGCAAAGTAACTGTCAGTACGGAACTCAACTCGCAAGCCGGTTACACCCTAATTTCCGGAGAACCGGTGATAGTCAATAACCTTCGAACGGAAACACGATTCATCGGTCCGCCATTGCTCCATGAACATGAGATAATTAGCGGCATGAGCGCCATCATCTATGGTAAGGATAAACCTTATGGAGTTATTGGTGTACATACGACCGAGATGCGTGAATTTGATATAAATGATGCCAACTTTTTACAATCAGTTGCAAATATAATCTCCTCTGTAATTAACCAAAGGCAACAGAATGACCAAGTACGCTTGTTGTCTTATGCGGTAGAACAGAGTCCGGCCTCTGTTATTATTACTGATACAAAAGGCAATATTGAATATGTTAATAAAAAATTCACCGCGATAACCGGATACACCTCAGAGGAAGTACTGGGAAAGAACCCCAGAATACTAAAATCAGATAACAATACTCCCAAAGAATACAAGGAACTTTGGGAAACTATTCTCTCTGGCAGGGAATGGTCAGGAGAATTTCACAACAAGAAGAAGGATGGGTATGCGTTTTGGGAATATGCTTTCATTTCGCCAATAAGGAATCAGAATGGGGAGATCATACATTTTCTTGCAATTAAAGAAGATATTACCGAGCGTAAAAAAGTAGAGGAAAAGCTGCGTGAGTTTACAAATCTTAATCAGACCCTCATTAGCGCCCTTCCCTTTGGTATGGATATTGTGGATGAGGCAGGCAATATCCTTTACGTGAGTAAAACATTGGAAACCATTTTGGGTAAAAACACAAAAACTATAGGGGAAAAATGCTGGAATATTTATCGCGACAATAAACAGCAATGTGGGAATTGCTACCTGAAAGAAAGCGTAAAGGCAAAAATAACAAAAACTATTGAATCAGAAGGTATCTTAGGCGGGAAGGTATTTCAGATAAGTCATGTTAGCTTAGTATATAAAGGCAAAAATGCGTTTTTAGAAATTTTCAATGATATCACCGATCTAAAGCAAGCCGAGAAAGAACTGCAGATGCGACATAAAGAGTTGTTGCACTACTACAAGGAGCTTGAAATACAAAAAAAGAAAGTTGATGAAAAGAATAATGAGCTGGAAAATGCAAAGAAACTTGCGGATGAGAGCAGCCGCGTCAAAGGAGAATTTCTTGCTAACATGAGTCACGAGATACGCACACCAATGAACGGTATCATAGGCATGACTGATCTGTTGCTGGAAACGGAATTGACCCGGGAACAGTATGATTCTGCAGAGACGATTCGCAATTGCGCCAACTCCTTACTGTTCATTATTAATGACATCCTGGATTTTTCCAAAATAGAGTCTGGTAAACTGGAGATGGAAAATATTGACTTCGATTTACGTATCGTTGTAGAAGATACCATAGGCATCCTGGCTGTCGAGGCAGAAAAAAAGGGGTTGGAATTTTCCTGTTTTATTGATCCAGAAATGTCGTCACTTTTGCGTGGAGACCCTGGTCGGTTGCGGCAGGTATTTCTTAACCTTAGTAATAATGCCATAAAATTCACGAAAGACGGCGAGGTAGCTATTAGCGTGACTCCGGCCAAAGAAACTGATTCGCATGTAACATTACGGTGTGTCGTTAGAGACACGGGTATCGGCATTCCCGCCGATCGTGGAAAGCGTTTGTTCCTGCCATTTTCACAGTTAGATTCTTCTACCACCAGAATTTACGGCGGCACCGGGCTGGGGTTGGCGATTTCCAAACGGCTCGTCGAGATGATGGGCGGTCAAATAGGTGTGGAAAGCAAAGAGGGTAATGGATCAACGTTCTGGTTTACGGTAACACTTGAAAAACAACCTTCTGCCGTGCAACGACTGCCATATGAACCTGGCGTTTTCGATAATATGCATGTGCTGGTTGTTGACGATAATCACACGAGCCGGCATATCTTTAGGGCATATCTCGAATCGTGGCGTTGTAAGGTTGAAGAGGCTGTCTCTGCTGAGGAGGCAACGAAAAAGCTCCATGATGCTATCAATGAAGGTAATCCATTTCAGATTGCTTTGATTGACCGTAGTATGCCGAAGATGGACGGAGAATCACTTTGCAGGGAAATCAAGGCATATCCCCAACTCAAAGATCTGATCCTGTTGATGTTGGCACCCATTTGCAGGCGTGAGAATGCCGAGAATTTTAAGAGAATGGGAGTCGCAGCGTGTCTGCTCAAACCGGCAAAACGGTCACAATTACTCGAATGTCTTAGAACAGCTACCGGAAAAGTTGAGTTTATTGGAAAAGATGATCCAGAACAGAACCGTAATCTCATAGCCAAAGATCATAGTCAACACCCTCGTGTCCTCGTAGCAGAAGACAACATTGTCAATCAGAAGGTTATCTTGCGCATTTTGGAGAAGATACTTGGCTGTGTGGCAGATGTAGTTGCGAATGGAAAGAAGGCGATCGAATCATTAGAGAAATCAGATTACGACCTTGTTCTGATGGACTGCCAGATGCCAGAGTTAGACGGTTACGAGGCTACCCGTATCATTCGTAATAAGAATTCCTCTATCAGAAATCAAAATATTCCGATAATAGCTATGACTGCCAATGCTATGAATGGCGACCGCGAGAAGTGTCTTGAGGCAGGCATGAACGATTATGTTACCAAACCGGTTAGCATGCAAGTACTTGCCGATGCAATTAAGCGGAACCTCCGTGATGGAACAGAACAATCCTCATCGACTTCATTACCAATATCGAATAATCAGAAAACAGAAAGATAGAAAAGTATGTTAGAAGTAATTTACCAGTTATTTGTATAAAAGCATCTTTATTATAAGGAGAATTTTTGAAATGAAAAACTACCAGTATGTTATGACAGATTGTAGTAAAGAAGTGTGTGAAAACAACGAAACGGTCTTTAACAAGGATGAAGCCCTCGAAATAAACGGTAATGAAGAGGAATTTCTCAAAGAGCTTGCTGAAATGTTTCTTGTTGATCTTCCTGAGCAGATGATTTTCATAAAGATGGCTGTTAATTGTCGTAATAGTAATGCCCTGGAGAAATCAGCCCATAAACTAAAAGGGGCAGTTGCTAATTTTGGGAATACTACCGTGTTTAAGTCAGCACTGAGCCTGGAAACGATGGGAAGAGATAACAGATGGGACGACGTTGAAGAAACGTATGAGGTTTTAACACGGGAGGCAGGTCGTCTTGTGTGTGCATTAAAAGAATTTGTCATGTCAAAATAATAATTGCATTTCAACAATGATTATGTTAAGAAAAACAAGCAATTGACAAAGGTCGATAAACAGTGGAACGAATGGTTTTAGACATTCTATGAAAATATTAATAGCAGAAGATGAAAATACTACCCGGCACAGGCTGGAGAAATTTTTGCAAGGCTTGGATTATGAGGTTCTGTCGTGCAAAGATGGTCTTGCCGCCTGGGAGGTCATTCAGTCTGAGAATGCCCCAAACCTTCTAATCCTCGATTGGATGATGCTAGGCATGAATGGTGTAGAGATATGCCGCAGGGTTCGGGAACAGGGAAAAGAACCCTATACGTATATCCTTTTACTTACGATGAAAGATAAACAGGAAGACATTATCCAAGGATTGGAAGCTGGTGCGGACGACTATATAACCAAACCATTCAATCAAAATGAACTCAAGGTGCGCCTCAAAGCTGGAAGGCGTATTGTCGAATTGAATAAAGAGCTTATAGACACACGCAATATCCTGCAAAAAAAAATCATCTATGATGAGCTGACCGGCTTATATAATCGTCAGTCTATGAAAGAAATCCTTGAGAAGGAATATGACCGTGCATTACGATATCAAACCGATTTGTCCTGTCTGCTTATAGATATTGATTATTTTAAAGTTATTAACGATACTTTTGGACATATTTTCGGTGATTTGGTATTACGTAAATTTTCTGTCCGATTAAAGCAAAAAGCAAGGAAACACGACTATATTTTCCGTTACGGCGGGGAGGAGTTCATGGTGCTTCTTCCTAATACAAGTATTGGAGGGGCACAGACCGCAGCAGAAAAAATTCGCTCTGCCTGCGAGTCGAAAACGTATACGGATGGAAACGATGTAACAATTGCAACCGTGAGTATAGGCGTGGCATCTGTGAAATATCATCAGCCGCCCGGAAGTAAAGAACTTATTGCATTTGCAGATAAGGCTCTTTATCGCGCCAAGTCGGAAGGGAGAAATAGAGTTAGTGTTTACATGAAAGACTCGCACATGCAATCAATAGAAAGTACGATGAGCGAAACAAGGGATTTCTGCTATCTGAAAGCAAACATTTCATCTATTTTGGAAAAAACAAAAAAGGCATCCATCCAATCTCTGTGCCGTATGGTTCAAAACTTAGGAGCCTCTCAATACCAGAATCATAACCATCAGGTCATACAATACATTGGACTCATAGGAGAAAGGTTTAATCTTCCTCCTTCTATTCTAGAGTCTTTTAAAAATGCAGCGTTGCTTCATGACAACTTTAAAATCATGCAACAAAAGACGTTGAACAAGAAAAGTAAAGGACTGAAAACAAGAGACAAGATAGAGATTGAAAGCCACCCTGATATGATGACAGAACTGACGGAACTGTTCAACTTTTTTGCAAATGAAAGATCGCTTCTTCAGCATCATCATGAAAACTTTGACGGCTCTGGTTATCCCGTAGGGCTCAAAGGTAATGAAATACCTCTTGGCGCCAGGATATTTGCCATAGTCGATGCACTGGTTGCCATGCTGTCTGAACGACCTTTTAGAAAAGGCCTTACGCCTGAAAAGGTTTTAGAAGAATTCGCCGATAATGCCGGAACGCAGTTTGATCCCAAACTTGTTTTTATACTATTTGATATCATCAAGAAGCAGGGATTACTCTCTGTGCCAGAAGCAGTTTTAATGAAGGCGAAGGAAAAAGTACAAGAAGCCATGGGTAAATGTTATACTTAAATCCATAGAAATTGACGCTTACTTACGCAAAAAAGGGAAATAGTCAATATGGATTCTAACAAAATTTCCACACTTATCTCTAAGATAAATTCCATCCCCACGTTGCCAACCATAGCATGCCGGGTTATGGAAATTACTGCCGATCCGAATAGTACCGCAAACGACCTTACGAGAGTTATTATCCCCGACATCTCCCTTAGCGCGAAGCTGCTTAAAATGGCTAACTCCCCCTTTTTTGGCGCTACAAGGGGGGTTACCTCTCTGCAACACGCTATAACCGTTTTGGGTTTTAAAGAGGTCAGAAATCTGGTTATATCCGCAGTTGTATTTGAGAGTTTTATGAAGATTGAGAAAAATGAAAATTATGACATCGGTAAATTTTGGAAACATTCATTTGTTTGCGGTCTCGCTGCAAAGGTTGTTGCGACCGAGATTAAAAAAGTGAGTAACGAATTTTTTGTGGCTGGTCTCCTTCACGATATAGGAAAACTGGTTGTATATATTACTTTACCCAACGAATTCTTTAAACTGGTTAAAGCTGCAAGGCCTTTGAAACTAAAATTCATGGCCTTCGAGACAGAAGAAAAAATCATTGGAATGACACATGACGAAATCGGAATGAGGCTACTGAAAAAATGGATGTTCCCGGAAAGCTTAATGACAGCTACTGGATTTCATCATCGCCTCCAGGAGACAGATAAAAAATCTCTTTTACCCGTTGTTACACATATTGCTGATATATTTGCCCACATATACGAGATGCTGACAGCGGTTGAAAAGGATGACACGTTTAAAGCTGAAACACTTTTTCCTGATATTATCAAATTGGTTCAATCGTATGGAATAGAATGGGATAACTCCGATCTGAGCAGAATACTACAGGTATTGGCAGAGAGTATAGAAAAAGAGTCGGCTACATTTAGTCTGTTCTTTGGGAAATAGTGTAGCTGCCGGATTAGACATATTTCCATTTGCGGGTGGTTTGAAACCAGCCTGATTCGTTAGTAAAGATGCTTTGCTCCCCTCTTTCTCTCCTTTCATAACATATCCACATAATATTCTTGAAATTATAAAATATTTCAGATAAGCTATCTCCTCATTTTACGCTACTATTAATAGAGTCATGCATCTTCCCGAAGTAATATTCTGTAGATTATTTTTTTACGATAATGCCGCGATGGGCAAAACAGCAAATAAATCGTTGATCTTAATTTTCGTGGGAATATTATTCTCTTTGAATCCCATAATACATCTCTACGCTCAGGAAGCAAACGGTGAAGAATCACTACTCTATCTGATGGCTGCCAGAAATGCAGCAAAGGCTGGATGGACCAATAAAGCCATCCAGCGATATGAAGCCTACCTCCAAAAAAATCCCGATGATGCGGCGGTTGAACTGGAATTTGCCGACTTTTTGCAGGATAGTGGACACTATAATAAAGCAGAGACTCACTACGAGATTTTAATACAGAAGATGGGCAGTACGGATAAGGGAAAGGATGATTTTCCCAAAAAACTTATGCTCAGCGCAGCCAGGAATGCGGTTAAAAACAAGGCCGGTGATCGCGCCGTCAAATATTATGAGCAGGCACTACTATTTGACGAGGGAGATTCAGGGATTGCTGAGGAAGCAGCCGGAGTGCTCGCCGGACAGGAGAGGATTGGAGAAGCCCTTGCGCTCTGCGAAAAGATTTTACAGGATGATCCGCATAATTTACAGGTATTAACCATCAAAATCAATCTTTTAGTGCGTCAAAAGAAATATGCCGAAGCAAGTGAAGCACTGGCAAAGATTCCGTATGATGAAAACAACCCGAAATTGCTGCAGCTTGCTGCGGACGTTGAGGCATGGTCGGGAAATTATGACAAGGCAATTGAGAAATATCATAAGCTGGTCGGGCAGTTTCCGGACAACCGCAGCATTTGGACTCAATATATTAAGGTGCTGTCGTGGGCAAAGAAGTGGCCTTTATTACTTGATACTATACAAAACAATGGGGATAAAATCGAAATTACCGATGATATCCGATCTATTTTGGTAGATGCATACTTGTCAGAGGGAGAAGAAGAAAGGGCGTTCGAGGCCTGGAAAACAATTCGAAAGGGATCCGATACCTGGCGTGCAACTTCTTTAATGATTGTCGACAAATTCCTTTCACAAAAAAAACTGGCAGAGGCATCGAATCTCCTCGAAGAAATCATATCAGTCAGGAAGCCCGCCCCCGAAGTTCACCTGTTGGCAAAATTGGCGCTTATTTACACCTACCGAGGAATGCCTGAAAAGGGGTTTGAAATCCTGAACAAGTTTCATGCTTCTTCCCACGCAAAACCCATTATTGACATCACGAGAGCAGAAATATTATCGTTAACAGGCCGCTATGAGGATGCTTTATCAATACTCCATTTCCTGGAAGTTGACAAGGAAATCGGTTTGCGTCCGAGAATAATAGAGCTGGAATGCTACTATGCACTAGAGAAGGACGAAATACTTCTCGAGAAATCTTCACTGATATTGTCTAAATTATCTCCGGAAGAACGGATCGATAATGCCAAAGCCTTAACACTAAGCATTCTTTCTCAAATACGCATGGGATTGTTTAAAGAGGCTGAAAAAGAAATTGAATTATTGTCGAATATAGACCGCAAGGATTTCGGGCCGGCAATTTTAACGGTTCTACTTTATGATGCGAGCAGACAGTTAAAAGAATATGCGAAATCAAATCAAGTTCTAGGTAAATTATTATCTGAGCTTTCGACTGGAACAGAAATGGTCAGACCGCAGCTTCTCGAAGAAGTCCCACTATCTGCATGGGAAGTCGCTGACGAGTTAGCCATGCATTCTAATCCTGAAGTGACTGTTCAACGGGCACAGGCTGAGTTTAAGGCAGGTAATTTCCTGCAGGCTTTAAATTTATATGAAGATTTGGATAAAAAAAACAAACATCCGGGATATACACTCAGTATGGTAGAATGTTACCTGAATCTGAACGAAGTGGAGAATGCACGCAGATTATTTGAGGAGATTCAGATACTCAATCTACCTGAAAAAGAAATAGCCCGCTATTTTGAGGCACTGGTTAAATGGAAGGAAAGCAAGGAGGCACTTTATGCTGGGCTGGCTGTATTTCCGGAGGATATTTCGCAAAAGACCGATGTGAAGGCGGATATGGTAATTGCAAATATTCAATCCGGAGATAATGAAATTGCCGATGGAATAATTAAAAAATATCTTTCAAATCGGCCCGAGCACCTAGCCATTTTTCAGGCCGTTTTGGAACGAATTGGATACTTTGACAAGGGTAAGAAGAGCAAAAACTATGAGTTTGCAAAAGTTTGGTTGCTTCAGGCAGTCGAACGATTTCCTGACGATGCCGGACTTAGGTACCATTATGCTAAATTACTGGCGACGCACAATGATTATAATTTGGCAAGCGGACAGTTCCTGGCACTTCAAAAGGACTGCCCAGGAGATGTGAGGATCATGCGATGGCTGGGACAGGTAAATGCCTGGAGACATGAATACGATGAGTCATTGAAATGGTATGATTTATATTTAAGAGAACGGCCTTCGGATTATCAATGCCGCCGCGAAGTAGCAAGGATGTATGGCTGGGCTTTGCGCTTTCAGAAAGCAGATGAGGCATACGAAAATCTTTGCCGGGATTACCCGGAAGATACTGAGATACACTGGGAATGGGAGGCAAAGAGAAATAACTGGTTAGGGAGAAGGCGGACTGCAATTTCATTGTACAACAAACTGATTGAGCGCCATCCTGAAGACACTGAATTACAATTCGATTTAGGCCAGATGTACTCGATGCTTAATCTTAGTTCGAAGGCAGAAGATGTCTATAAAAAATTACTCGTCTATGCGCCGGAACACAATCGCGCACAGTTTGCAGAAGAATCGGAACAATGGAGACGCATGCAGTCTGCACGGCTGAAAGAGTCCTATATCCATCAGGAAGGAAGCGGCAATGAATTTGGAAGTTATGAAATCACCAGGTTCAGGACAGATGCGGATTATTCTCCCGTAAGACTTTTTGAGGCAACAGACCTTTCCCTAGGCCTGGGACATACCATATTCAAGTTTAAAGAACACGGTGGTTCATCTGCTGAACATCTCACCACAAAATTAAATAAATATTTTGAAAATGGAATAGGGGCTTATCTGAATGGGGAGTTATCAACGTATTCCGAAAACCGCCATGAAACGGCACAGTTTGACACCGGTGTTAATTATAGATTCTTTGATATGTTCGGTGTCTCGTTATTAGGCGGCAGGGAGGATGTGTTGCAAAATTTTAATACCCTCGATCACAAACGCGGGCGTTATTATACGGGCGTATCTTTTTCATGGGATATCACTCAACGCATAGACCTTTCCAGCCAGTTTAAAAAGTACTGGTATAATGACGGCAATAATGGCATAGAGGATTATACGGTTATCGGTTATAAGTTATTTTTGTATCCCAAAATCCTTAAATTTGTCATAGAAACCTATGGGTTTGACGCGCACGCGAGAAAAGATGAATACTGGTCTCCTGATAATTACCGAAAATTTATGGGTGGCATTATTTGGCGCCATTACTTGGGAGATGAGCATTTTAGCGGTGCACCAAAACTTTATTATGAGATCGCTGTAAAACAAGGAGTGGATGTAAACGGTGATGATTTTACCGAACCAAAATTTGAATTTGGCTGGGACAACCAGAGACGCTGGAATGTAGGGTTGGAAATAAAATCCATACAATCATCTGTCTATGATGAAGAACGGGCAAACGCATTTGTTAATGTTCGGTTTTGAAGGGATGATGAAAAAGAGGGTGAATTATAAAAAAATTCTTTTTGTACTACCCATATTTTGCTTATTCTCCGCCGGTTGCACTGCCATGAAAAGTCCATCTGAGTTACAAATAGAAGTCTGGTGGAAGGCGTACAAAAAAAACTTTGTTCTTCCAGACGGGCGCATCCGGCGGCCGGAACATGGTTTTGATACCGTCAGCGAAGGGCAGGCATACGCCATGCTTTTCTCTCTTTTTATGAACGACAAAGATACATTTGATCTGATTTATGATTGGACTGAAAAAAACCTTGGAAGAAACAATACTCAAGGGGATTATCTCCTCGCCTGGCATTGGGAAGATGGTCGTGTAACCGATTGGATGGCAGCCTCAGATGCCGACGGTGATTATGCATTCGCCCTGTTGCTGGCTTCATGCCGGTGGAAAGAAAAGGCATATCGAGATAAAGCAAAACTGGTAGTCAACGATATCCTGAAACTCGAGACAGCGCGCGGAGAAGACGGGCATCTCTTTCTTTTGCCGGGATTATGGGGCAAGGAAAATACTGAACATCTTATACAGAATCCTTCTTATTACAACCCTGCTGCATTTCGACTCTTTTACGAAACAACGCAAGACAGCCGGTGGCTGGATTTGATTAAGACCACATATTGGATTTTATGTCAATCTGGTACGTGTCTGGGCAATATAATCGGGCGTAGTTTGGTGCCTGACTGGTGCATCGTGGATGCCCGCGGAAATATTTTATCGGCAGAAGGCAGGTCAAGCGATTACGGATGGGATGCGGTCAGAATCCCCATGCGGGTAGGGATCGATATCCTATGGAATACGACTGATGCAGGAAGAGAGGTTTTGAAAAATATTTATTCAGCTTTACAAACTGCAAGCTCAGATTTTGAAGATGTAAAGGCGGTATATCATTATACTGGAGAACCTGCAGTAAGGTATGGGAGTTTGCCGGCCGACGCAATGGCTTGTTTTGCAGCACAAACATTACAGATCAATGCAGATACAATAAAAACATCCTTCAGAAACAAGGTAAAAGAGGAATCCTTGAGTCAAAACTATTACGGGCAAAGTCTGGCATTCTTTCCCCTTGCATTTGAAGGAGGAATTTTAAAAAAGCCGTAGTCAGCGGCAATCGGCATGGTTAGCGAAAATATTCAGTGCATAAATATCATCGATCATTTCAACGTCACAAAGCCTTTATTCTTCACAAAGATACTTATGGGCTTATTCGTTTCTATGAATTCGTCCATAAGCGCCATAAACTCCAGGACGGAATGCACCTCATTTGTACCGACTTTAGTGATCAGATCACCCGGCCGGATGCCGGCGCGTTCCGCCGGGCTATCCACTTCAACATCGACAACCAATATACCTTGCTCGCCCTCAATGCCCAGTGATTTTGCAATTTCAGGATTTAAATCATTAACCACCAAGCCTAAAGAAAATCTTGTCGGTTCATCCAGTTTCCGGATAGCAATATACGTTTTACCTGCAAGGTCTTCCGGTTGCCGCTCCACCATAACGTCCAGTGCGCTTTCCACGCCATTCCGCATAATTTTTACGACGGTCATTGCATCTACCTTTGCATGACGAATGGCATGCTGAAGATCTATGGTATTCTCAACTTTCTTCCCGTCTATTTCATAGATCACATCACCCGGAGAAATGCCGGCCTTTGCGGCAGGGGTATCACTCCACACCTCTAAAACAAACGCCCCCTTCGCCGATGGCAGATCAAAACGGTGGATAATTTCTTTTTTGTCTTTCAGGCCAAGCACCATAGCCAACTCGTCATTAATGTCGTGTGTCCCCACACCCAAATACCCTCTTACGACAGTTCCTGTGGCCATGATGTTTTCGGCTGTTTCTCTGGCAATGCTGGCGGAAATTGCAAATCCTACACCCTGGAAACCACCCGATCGGGTGGCTATGGCGGTATTTATTCCAATTAACTCGCCTCTGAGATTGACCAGTGGTCCGCCGCTATTACCGGGATTTATGGCCGCATCGGTTTGGAAAAAATCTTCATAAAGGAAGGGAAGTTCAAATGGAATGACATGTGTTCTTCCTTTTGCACTGATAATACCCGCAGAAACCGTTTGCTGGTATCCAAAGGGACTGCCTATGGCAATGACCCAATCGCCCACTTGAACTTCTTCTGAATCGCCGAATTCGAGAGGTAGAAAATTCTCTCCGTCTATTTTGATGACCGCAATATCTGTATTCGGGTCAACTCCAATGATTTTGACATGCTTGTATTGTTCTCCGTTATGTGTAACAACCGTAATTTCGTCTTCAGCAAATCCACTGATAACATGGTTATTCGTTAAAATATAGCCGTGATCATCAATAAAAATTCCCGAACCAAGCCCTTTTTTGGGCACATTCTCCGCGTGCGGATCTTGCCTGGGTGCAAAATTTTGTTGCGGCAGTGGCGGCTCGGTTCCTTTGCTACTCCTTAAAGGTTCCTTCTTCTCCGTGCTTAAACTGACCACTGATGGACTGACCAGTTGCGATACTTTTCGAAATGTCTGGTTAAGCACCTTTGTGACCTCTTCAAGTTCTAACAGTTCCTGCTTTAATCTTTTAATCTGATCATTTTTGTCAGCAAAAACAAGGTGGCCACAGGGGAAGGAAAGGCAGGAAGTTGCAGCCCACCACAGAATCAGGATCTTTAAGCATTTCATTTTTTATTTGTAGGAACTTTTAATTTATAGATTAAATATCCACTGGCTGCAAATATAAACAGATCTATAAAGAAGGCAGAAATGACCACTTTTTTCGCATAAAACGGATTATCTGTTTTGTAAACCTTTGTGACTGCGTTAAAAGTCACATAGATAATTAGAATATACGCCAACAAGATACCTATAAACAAGGGAATTTTCTTTAATGCTTTCATTCGTTAACACGATTAAATGTAACCATTTCTATATTGAGAGATACGACATTTTCTCTTTCTCCCACTTTCATAATCCGATTTCATTATCTCCATCTCTCATCGATTGAACTATCCAATTTCGTATTATAATTTAATTAAATATAAACACAAAAATAAATTTATCGTATATTGGAACTTTTTCTGAATTAAATATGTTTTAATAGACATAATTGTTCTCCTTTTAGCAAGCTGATTTCCCGCTTTCCTCCTTTTCTTCGGGAATCAGCTTGCTACCCCTTTCTATAAGTAGATATCTAAAAAAGAACCTAAAGCCTCCCTGCGAATGTTCTTTCCTGTATTTATGTGTATTGGCCGTTCGATTGTTTGAATATTCTTCTCTGTACTTGCTTTTTTGATATTTTCCAGAGATTGAATAGCCACGTCATTTTTTTTCTGTATTTTTTCAATTGCATTCAGTAAATTTGCTCCCTTATGTGCATCGATAGTGTTAGTACGTTTGTTCATTACATCCTTTTTAAAATCAATACTGTTATCATTCTTACTGGTTTGAGGTATAGACAATCGTTTTATTTGCTCAAGAAGTTTTGATGCTGTGGGATTTACATTATTTACCATATGCCTGTCTCCTGAATGCTTTTGTGGAATATAAATGTATAACGTCACTTTTACTCAGCGATTTTTATACCTAAAATAAGATAATCATTTCAAAATATACATTAATCATTACGTTTCTGTCGTGGCATGCTAGTATTGTAAAAATATTTATTTTATTTAAATCTATTTGTTTCTTAACTTCTGCATTATCATGATATTACAACACCAATGTGTCAGCTTTAAAAAGGTTTTAACTAGGCATTTCCGTACAGGATGTGGAGTATTTTCCTAACTGTTTATTACTTTAAAAAACAAAAAAATAGTTCATAAAGTTAAATCATGATAATTCAACATATACGTTGCGTAATTCAACCAAAAAATATATACGATGTTTATTGAATTGCTTTTTTAATATTTTAACTGGTAAACTATTATAAACTTTAACTTCTTGAAAAAACTAGTGCCGAACTCTTGTGGTCGGCCTGTTCACAGGTAAACCATTCACGCTACGTATTTTCTATCATGCAGATTGCGTATAAATATACTATTTTTCAAAAGTTAAAGTGTAACTAAATTTTTTACTTCGCACAAAAGATAAACGACTGATTTACTGGAAAAACATGGATTTAGTTGTTATAATATTAACATAAATTAAGACACAAAAATTATTACAATAAGGGGGCGAAAGGATTCGACCGGACACGTTGAGGTATAGGTGGCGTATTGAGGTTGTCAGGCGGCCTCATTAAAAACCTGGCAAAATGATTTAAATGCCGAATATCCAATGGCAATGGCTGCTTAATTGACAGCCACGTTTCATTAATCTTACCTGCGAGGTTAATGAAACGACACGCAGCAGGTTAGTTCAGTCCTTTTGTTGGGTGGGGATTGAATGAAACTTTTAACCTGACTGGTCAATGGAAACCCTGTCTATTGGGGTTCCGGATGACGAGATTTAAAAAATAGACTATGTACGTAGAAGCCTATGCTGAAATGTCTAGGGACGCGGGTTCAATTCCCGCCGCCTCCACCAATTACATCCCTGCAAACTCTATTTATTTCGCGAAAAAGAAGATATTTGTGATAAAAGGCCGTTAACTCCACTGTGGTTTTAACGGCCCTTTTTGTTGAGAAAATACCTTGTTTTTTGAATTTATTTGACACGTAAGAAGAAATTTCTCATCAGTTTTACACGATTTATTAATTTTTGGGCGAGCCTGTCGTTTAGCTTACACCTGCAAGAAAATAAAAGATATAGCCGTGTTTTGTTGTTGATTTTTTACATTGATTTACATATTATTGCACGCGCCTTGCTCTTAAAGAGATTTCTTTCGGTGGCAGCAAACCAACATTCAGCAGGTTTTCAATGCTCGAAACATTTCGGTTGGCAAAATTCAGATTTACCGTCAACGCCAAGGAACACCTACGCTTTCCTGCCTATAAAGGCTCTGCCTTCCGTGGCGGTTTTGGGTATGCATTCAAGCGAGTCGTCTGTGTAATAAAAGGCAAGGAATGCGACGAATGCCTCCTGAAACAGAAGTGCATCTATTCATACATCTTTGAGACCCCGCCACCTGAAGATGCCGAGATACTCCGGCTCTATCCCAAGGTACCGCATCCCTTCGTTGTTGAGCCTCCATCTGACGAAAAACAATCGTTTGAACTTGGCAGCACATTCACCTTTCACCTGATCCTCATCGGCCAGGCCATAGATTACCTGCCGTATTTCATCTATACCTTTACTGAACTGGGAAAACAGGGAATTGGCCAGGGCAGGGGGAAATATGACTTGTTACAGGTTGAGGGCATCGGTATAGGCGGCGAGTCTGTCCTGATTTATCGCAATAAAACCCAAACACTCACAAGCAACTACCCCGTCATAGACGCCAGTCAATTAGCCATAAATTCCAGAGATATACATGAAAATACAACACCGCAGTCAAAGTCCCTTTGTAAAGAGATGGCAAAGGGAGATAGAGAAGATACTTTCCCAGAAAATAACGGTAATAACAAGATAACCATTTTACTGAATACCCCGCTACGCCTGCGTTTTGACGGCCACATAACCGATAAGTTTGAGTTCCATATCCTCATAAGAAACCTCTTGCGCCGTATCTCTTCTCTATCTTATTTTCATTGCAACGAAAAATTGCAGGTAGATTTTAAAGGTTTAATCGAAAAAGCCAGTGCAGTTAAAATGATAAAATCAGATACACAGTGGTTCGACTGGAAACGCTATTCGACAAGGCAGGAAGAATGGATGTCACTGGGCGGAGTTATTGGCAGTATTTCTTATGAAGGCGATTTGAATGAATTTATACCTTTTTTAAAGTTGGGGGAGTATGTTCACGTGGGAAAAGGGACGTCATTTGGATTGGGGAAATATGAGATTGTATGATAGGTTTTCACCACAGAGGCACGGAGAAAAGAAGCATAAAATAAAAGCAAAAGTGTGGGGGTGGCACGGACAAACTGGTTTGTCCGTGCTCTATCGAATGTGTATGAAGTACGGAAACTAACATTGCCGACGGATGCTAATTACCTACTTCTGCAGCATGGAGGAAGAAACGGACAAAAAAACAGAAAAGAGGGTATTCGCCGGTAGAGCTATAAGTTTACTGCACAAAAGTAACGGAGGTATAAATGAATGACACCATCTATAAAATAGCATTAGCAGCATTTTTTCATGATATGGGGAAATTGGCAGAACGTGCAAAGGGCAATTTTCATATAGACCCAGAATTTTTAAACAGACATGCAAATTTATATCAACCATTCTATAACGGGAAACATACCCACCAGCATGCCGTCTACACCGCTGCCTTTATTGACCACGTAGAAAAGTTTCTGCCAAAAGAGTTTAACAAGGAAAACTGGGGACTTGGTGATGCCTTCATAAATCTGGCAGCAGGGCATCATAAGCCAGAAACTCCCTTGCAATGGGTCATTGCCGTAGCAGACAGGGTCAGCAGCGGATTCGATAGGGACGAATTTGATGATTATAACAAGGGAATTGCAATTCAGGATTTTAAAAAGACGCGTCTGCTTACACTTTTTGAAGGAATTTCCACAGACAGCTTGTGGAAAGACGATAACCTTGCATCATATAAATTTCGTTATCCGCTCAAGGAACTTTCTCCGGAAAACATATTTCCCACCGATAACGCTGAATATCGATCCCTCGATAGCGATGCAGCTTCAAAGGAATATGATGACCTTTTTTTGAGTTTTCTCGATTCATTGGAAAAACTGTCTCACAGACAAAACATCCCGCTCTGGTTTGAACACTTTGACAGCTTGTTCATGATTTATGCATCCCATATACCTGCAGCTACTGTTGGTAAAGTTGTGCCGGATGTGTCTCTTTACGACCACTCGAGGGCAACGGCAGCCCTGGCGTCTGCCATTTATCTGTATCATACGCATCATGCCAACATGGAGATAGAGAAAATCAAAGATTATGAAGAGAAAAAATATTTACTTGTGGCAGGAGATTTCTATGGCATTCAGAGTTTTATCTTTACAGAAGGCGGAAGCACTAACAAGGCATCCGCCAAGCTCCTGAGAGGACGGTCATTCGCCGTGTCTCTGATATCCGAACTTGCTGCTGACATGCTTTGCAGGGAAATTGGCCTGACTTCGGCATCGGTCGTACTGAATGCGGCAGGAAAGTTTACTATAATCGCTCCCAATACGCTGGAGACAAGAAACAAGATTAGGGCAGCCGAAGAAAAGATTAACGACTGGCTGATTAAAATGTTTTACGGAGAAGCTTCACTTGGTATATCAATCATAGAGGCGTCTTGCAACGATTTTCTGTCAAAAGAAAAAGGGTTTGGTGAGCTGTGGGATTCTCTCGCAAAAGAATCCGAGAAAAGGAAATATAACAAGGTCAGCCTTGGAAAATATGGCGGTGTGATTGGCGGCTATCTTGATCAATTCAACAATGATTTGAATAAAAGAATATGCCCTTTCTGCGGTAAAAGGCCGTCAAATCAAGAGGTAGAAAATGATCCCCTCATTGGTGAGAAGGAATCCGCCTGCAAGATATGCAGGGATCATATCTACATTGGTACAAACCTTGTAAAGGAGCCAAAAATTGCCATTACCACTATTAATGCGAATATCTACGGTGACAAACTTTGTGAACCCATATTCGGAACATACCAGGTCTCTTTTGATGCTGATGGGAAGCTATCACAGTTGGCTGACAAAGCGGCACTCCTTAAATACTGGGATGTCTCCGTTCCTGGTAATGGCAAAATATCAAAAGTCATAACGGCAAAATTCATCAATGGCTACGTGCCAAAATATTCAAAGGAGGACGAATCTGAGGAAAATCTTAATCGGTTGCTATACGGGGAGAAGAGTGAAAAAAAGAAAGAAGAGCTATTCGATATGATAAAAAATGATTCGCCAAAATCATTTCATCATATCGCTAAGTGGGCATTAAACCCTGGTGATAAACCAGGTAAATTTACGGGCATAGAGGCATTGGGTGTGCTGAAGGCAGATGTTGATAATCTTGGTTTGATATTTGCCTGCGGACTAACGAGGCAGAGTCTTTCAAGACTGGCAACCATGAGCAGGCAGATGAACTACTATTTCTCGATTTATCTGCCGTACCTTTTCAGCACAAATGACGAATTTAGGCATATCTATACCGTCTTTGCCGGTGGTGACGACCTGTTTCTCATCGGACCATGGAACAAAATCATTGATTTTGCGCTATTCCTGAATGAATCGTTTCAGAAATATGTATGTGGCAATAAATATATTACCATTTCAGCCGGAATAAGTGTAAATAAACCGGACGAACCTGTTCCATCCATTTCTGAAAGGGCAGAAGATGCCTTAAAGAAATCCAAGAAAAACGAAAAGGATTCTATTACCCTTTTTGATGAGCCCTTAAAATGGAAGGATTTTAAAGAATTACATGTGATCAAAAAGGCCATTGAAACATGGATGGATAATAAGAGTATTAATAATGCGATGCTATTCAGATTAAACGCATTCTCTTCCATGGCAAAGCGGGCTAAAGAATTGATAATAGAAGGAGAAGGGATTGAATCTGAAGACTGGGATTGCCTGAAATGGAGGGCGATGTTTAAATATAATCTCGTCAGAAATATTGGTAAAAATTTAAAGGGGGAGGAAAGAGATAGGGCAATAAAAGAGGTGGAAAAGGCAGCTCTCTGGCTTGAACAGTATGGCGGCGTTATGAAAGTTCCTGTATGGCAGATTATTTACAACCGAAGGTAATGAGGAGGAAATTTTATGGTAGTACAGTTATGGAAAGATCCAAACAAAAAACTGCTCGATCCTGATTTGTTTTCAGCAAAAGCAGAAACGCTCGCAAAGGAGATTTACAAAGAGCAGCGACAAAGTCGCGGCAAGGCGAATAAACCTTCTCAGATAAGAAAATTTTATGACGAAGTGCTGAGGTTCGATAGTATGCTGAAAATAAATCCTGCAGAATTTGAAACCATACTTCCTTACTTAAAGATGCTTAATGCCAAGGCTGCTTATGCAATGGGCAGAGATCTTGTTTCCAAGGGATTTAAAGATTTTATATCAGATTCTTTAAATCAGGTTAAGAATAAGGAAGATTTTGATGTCTTTGCAGGATTGTTTGAGGCTTTTATGGGTTATTACAAATTTTACGATGAAAAAGGAGAGAGCTTATCACAGGGAGGAAAAAGATGAAACTGTCAGCAATCAAAAAACTCGAAGGTAAAATCATCCTGAAAAGCGGTCTGCATATCGGCTCGGGCAACACCGAAATGCACATCGGAGGCACTGACAGCCCGGTAATCAAGCATCCCCACACATTGGAGCCATACATCCCCGGCTCTTCATTAAAGGGTAAAGTCAGGTCTCTCCTGGAAATGGAAAGTGGGTTGATGATTCATACAAACGGGAACGTAGTGTCTGGAGAAACATTAGCCAAAGTTAACGATCAAGGTTTAAAAACTAAGTGTGAAGAAATTCTAAAGATATTCGGCTCTAGTGGTGCTGATAAAGAAGATGAAACAAAATTTGGTCCCACAAGGGTCTCATTTGCTGATTGCTTTTTGGATGACGATTGGAGAAAAATAGCGAGAAATAACCGATGGCTTTTGACGGAGGAAAAATCTGAGAATGTCATTAACAGGATAAAAGGCACTGCAGAACATCCACGGTTTATCGAACGTGTACCAGAGGGTACGAAATTTACATTTCTTGCAACCTTTAAGATTTTACAGGAAGGTGATATAAAGCTTTTTGATGATGTGCTTTTGAAAGGCTTGAAACTCCTTGAGATGGACGCCCTTGGCGGCAGTGGCAGTCGTGGATACGGAAGGATTGCCTTTGAGTTTAACGATAAAACGGTAAACGAAACGTTTAAGACATTAAATCCCTTTTAGCAATGATATTAAAAACGGGGTGGCACGGACAAGCTGCGCTTGTCCGTGTTCCAATAGGCCGCATGGTGCTAGCGCTTACGACGATTTATTAAAATTGCTGAAGAAAGTTATCGAAATGCATAATTTTAAAACCTTGCGCAAGTTCAACACGGACAAACGGAGTTTGTTCGTGCCACCCTGTAAAAAAATAACGGCGGATAATTTCTTAATAAAAAAGGACTTCTCAACATGAAGACATATGAAATAGTCATTAAACCTCTATCGGGATTTGGGACACCGTTAAAGGGCGACACCATCTTTGGGCAGTTCTGCTGGCAAATGAACTATAACCAACAACCCATGGATAAATCGCTCGACAACCTCCTTGCAAAGTATCAAACAGAACCCTTTGTCGTTTTTTCATCGGCATTCCCAAGATTTTGTGGAGGAGATATTTGTTACTACGCCTTAAAAAGACCAGATTTGCCAATGGACGAGATATTCACCTTGCCAGACGATAAGAAGGAGAATATTAAAAAGCGAAAAGACCTTAAGGCGAACCGGTGGATGATACTCCAGAAAGACAAGGGGATTTCTTCCTTGAAAGAATTGAAATATAGAAACGATGCAAAATTATTCGGCGAAGATATAAAAGCATATATAAGCGACAAAAAGGGCAAGGAGATAAAAGGTGTCACATCGAAAAGCCTTATCACGCCTTTTTCACAATCCCATAATAAAATAAACAGACTTACCGGCACAACGGGCACGGAAGGTTTTGCCCCTTTTATTACCGACCAGCATGTGTATTTCCCTGAATGTGAGTTGGTAATCTTTGTCGGAATTGATGAAGCTGTCATAGATATCAACCGGGTGAAAGATGGTCTTGAAATGATGGGAAAATGCGGATTTGGAAAGGACGCATCCACAGGGCTTGGCAGGTTCGATGTGCTGGAAACATCTGAAATAGATCTCATAAAAATGGGAAATGCCTCATCGAACGGGTGCTACACACTCGCTCCCTGCGTGCCGGAAAAAGACACTTATGCAGAGATGTATTTCACCCCATTCACGAGATATGGAAGACATGGAGATGTATTAGCGAAGTCAACGAATCCCTTTAAAAACCCTGTAATAATGGCTGATGAAGGCGGAATATTTAAGCCAAAAAGTAAAGATGTGTTTCAGAAACCTTATATTGGGACGGCTATAACCAATATCTCAAAAGCAGAGCAGAAATCCGTAGCGCAGGGTTACTCTCTCTATATCCCGGTAAACGTGGAGGTGTAGCAGATGGAAAGACCATTAAAAGTCAGGTTACACATCATGTCGCCCGTGCATATCGGGTGTGATGATGTTTATGAACCTACCAGTTTCAGAATAGACGAAAGCAGGAAAAAATTAATAGAATTTGACCCCCTGGATTTTATAAAATCCCTCACTCCGAGCGATAGGCAGGAATTTACCAACATTTGTATGGAAGGAAGTATTTCATCTATTGTCAAATTGTATAATTTTATTTCAACCAAGCAAATAAGAGGACGAGAAGTTGAAGCAGCAAATGATTTGATTGCACATTATAAAAAAACAAAAGGTCTATCAACTAACAATGAAAATGGCGTCAGGCAAGAATTAAATCAGTTTGCGATAAGCAGAACGGCATATAATCCGCATAACAACTTACCTTACATCCCCGGATCGTCTTTGAAAGGGTCCCTGCGGACGGCATATTTAAGTAAACTGGCTAAAGATTGGAAGATTAAAGGCCGAAAAGATAAAGCGAAAGAATTAGAAAAAGAGCTTATGGGTGGTAGCTTTGCGACTGATCCATTCAGAATGGTGAAACCCTCTGATTTCCTGCCAGTCAATGACGTAAGAACAAAAATTCTCTATGCTGTCAACAAAAAGAAGAAAACATCCGGATTTGAAGCACGAGGGCCATTTCAGATACTCGAAACAATAAAAGAAGGATGCGTATTTGAGGGAATTATTAATATTGATTATCCCAATAGGTTATCTGAAATAAACAAACCTGTTCTAGTAAAAGATTTCCAGAAATCAATTAATGCTTTTTTCATGCCTGTATTTAATGAGGAGAATAAGGTTACAAAAGAAATCAATGCAGGCGCTATTGTTGGTAAAAGGATAAATGAAGGATTCAAAGATAAATTGGGTGAGACGGCATTCTTACTTCGAATGGGCAGACACTCTGGCGCTGAAGCAGTGACCATTGAAGGAAACAGAGACATAAAAATCATGCAAGGAAAAGGACAACCGCCAAAGTTTCTCGATCATGCAACCACAATCTGGCTTGCATCTGAGTCAAGAAAGCCAGCAACAAATGACGGGCTTGTCCCTTTTGGCTGGGCTGTAATGGAGATTGTTCCTTAACCGCGATAAGCACTTTGTGATTATCGGGAAAGAAATCGAGTTAAATCTCTATACCATTTCATAAGTATCTCTTTATAAACTGAAATGCAAATAAACCCGATTGTTCGCGTCGCCCTCTGTTCTCAGAGAATATATGAGATAACCTTTTATAAATGAAATATTACAAGGCGCTGTGATGTAGGGAAACTTAGTAGTACGGGTGGCACGGATAAACTTGTTTATCCGTGCTGTTGTAAATATGCGCATCGATATGGAGGATAAAACACGGACAAACAAAGTTTGTCCGTGCCACCCTGCAGCCAGCATAAATAAGATGAAAGTCCTATGCATGTAAATAACAATCCAACCCAACAAAAAAGGAAAACGATTCGCCATTATAATAGCCCCGGTCATGTCCACTTTTTGACATTTTCCTGCTATCAAAACCTCCCTTTGCTGAATAAGGATAGAACGAGAAATTGGCTGATTGAATCGATTCTTAAGGCTAAAGAGAAATATCACTATGCCCTGTGGGCGTATGTTATCATGCCAGAGCACGTTCATCTCTTAGTTTATCCGCTACTTGAAAGTTACAGCATTTCGTTATTTTTAAAGGCAATAAAACAATCCGTAGCCAGAAAGGCGAAGCATTTTCTGGGAAAAAACAACCATGATTGGTTGAATAAATTAACGGTTAAACAAGGAAACCATGAGATATTCAGGTTCTGGCAAGCCGGACCGGGTTATGATCGAAACATTACCAGCAAAGATGAACTTCATGAAAAGATTCGCTACATGCACAATAATCCGGTGAGGAGGGGCCTTGTTCAAGACCCTTACGAATGGAAATGGTCAAGCGCAGCCTGGTATGCGGGAAAAAGAGACGTCCCCCTGACGATTGATGAGATACATATTTAGTGTCTGAACGAAAACCAGCCGAAGGCTGATAATACAAGGGGAAGAAGGCGAAAAGAATCGGATAAAAGTGTTGAATATTTGAAGCAGGAGAGGTAAACTTGTGGTGGAAAATGAGGGT
>WBZR01000883.1_pt1 | contig 43047 bp, 61 predicted proteins | sample 5204231 | NCBI WGS metagenome assembly WBZR01 (sample SAMN12412403, study PRJNA552823) | activated sludge metagenome | isolation source: activated sludge from anammox sidestream of wastewater treatment plant... | place: USA: Virginia | collected 2017-08 | reverse complement strand
AGGCTGCGGGTACGAGAACTCCTGCCCGTTCGGCAGCTGCAGCTTCCCACCACGCACGAGGCCGTGATAAGGGCAGCCAAACGCCCGGTGAATCGCCCATTCCGGGGTCATGGCGGCGAGGCGTACTCGTCGGACTGCGTCGCGCCGCTTTCCTTGGTGAAGGTATAGCGGCGCGACGCGGGGATCAGGATCAGGCCGTCCGTCGACTTGTAGTACTTCCCGGCGTAGTAGGTGCGCTGCGCGAAATCGACCTCCGTGCGATCTGAATTGTCCGCGCCGCCATCACCGGCAACGCCAGCCACCTCCTGCTTGTGCGCCGTGCTACTCGCGGCACCGATGGCTGCGGGCGCCTCGGCAGCCGGTAGCGCCTGGCCGACCTCCTTCCGTGCGGTGGCGGCCAGCGCCTCGATATCGCTCGCATAACGCTTGTCGCCCGCCGGCATTAGAGGTTGCTCTCCGCAGTAGCCGAGATCTCAAGATACAGATCGGTGAGTGCCGCGCTCTGCGCGGCCGTCGCATCATCGAGCCGGACCCACACGTTCACGCTGCTGCCACTGTCGATCTGCGTGCCGAGATTGAGCGAGGCGCCGGCCGTAGCGCCGGCCAGCCCGCCCGACGTCGTCGCGAGCTTGCACTCGCTCGCCTCGTGAACCTTGCGCTGCACCTGCCAGGTCACGGTGCCATCGGTGAAGGTGGCCCCGATCGTCGTCGATGGCGATGGCGGGCTCGCTGCGCTGGTGCCGGCGACCGTGCAGATGTAGCGGTAGCCGTTGCCGAAGCGCACCACGTCGTTCACCGCATAGGCGGTAGAGTTCGCGCGCAGCGGCGTGTTGTTCTTGATCGAGAGCACGATCTGGTCCACGCCCGGATTGCTGGCCGCCTGGTACCGCTTGCCGGCGACGTTCGGCGCAATATAGAGGCTGCGGTCAATCGGATCGGTGGCCCCGGTCGTCAGATGCGTTACCGAGAGCGTTGAGATAAGCAGTGTCAGGCCGGCATCGCTGTAGAATTTGAGCGCCATATCAGGACTCCGAAGGTTGCGTGTAGGAAAGGGTGTTATGAGGCGGCGCGACGGTGACGGTGACCGAGGCGGGCAATGTCACCGGATCGCGGAGCGCAGCGTCGACCTCGTCCAGGTTGAACTTCAGCCGCTCGGGGTACACCCTGGCATTCTCCGGCAGCGAGTTGTTGTAGATGCCGTCGACGCGGTAGTTGCGCCCGTCATCACTCAACTCTGAGCCGATCACAGAGACGCTCGCTGCCGAGTAGTTGCCGGAGTAGCCGGGCCGCTCTTCCTTGAATTCTGGCGAGTCCTCGCGACCACCGATCTGCGTCGCCGCACCGCTGCCGAGGAAGGTGCCGAACGATGCCGGAGGCGCGGGAGTGTAAGCGGGGATCGCCGGCGCCACGATCTCGGAGGGCGTCGCGGCGCCGCCGCCACGCGAGACGGCAATCTTGACCAGCATGCGCGCGCTGCCATCCCCTTCCTCGCGGTTGAGCCGCTTCACGATCTGCATCACTCGGCCGAGGGCCGTCTTCCCGCCACCGTTGATTTCGAGCGCCGTTCCGCGATGGATGAGAGGATGCAGCGGGATGTCGATCTCGCAGATGTTCTGCTCGTGGTCGGCGAGGATGCCCGTGACGGCGCGGGAGATCGCGGTGCGCGCAAACGTATCGAAGCCGCTCGCGGCGATGTTGTCGAGGATATGGTCGCCCCACTCATTCTGCGTCGCGCCGTCAGGAGGCGGATACTGCTCGGAGCTGCCGAGGTTGGAGCCGATGGAGTTGTTCGCGCCGTCGGTCGCGCCGAATACCGTGCGGAATCCCGACGCTTTGCGGTTGTCGCCTTCCGGGCCTTCCCATGCCGCCGCGTCGAACTCCGTCTCCATGCTCTCCACTTCACTGCGCTCGCGCAGCCCGTAGGCGGCGATGGAGGCCGGCGCCTCGATGTTCACCGTCCACTCGGCCGTGAGCACCTGCGTCCATCGTCGCTTCAGCGTTGCCGAGGTGCCGATGATGAGATCCGGAGAGCGGTTGATGATCGAGACTTCCCTGCCGACGCACGTATAGCGGCCGGACTGCCAGAAGGGCACGAACGTCAGCTTCTCGATGAGCCATCCGAGCCCCTCGACGGCCCGCTGCGCCATGTCTTTAGTCGGGATGGTCGTGGGCGCGACCACCCACTCGCAGAGCGTGCGGTCGTAGCCCCAGCCGATCTGCCTCTTGCGCTGATGCTGCCGAGTGAATCGATACTGCAGCTTGAGCGTCACCCGGTTATGTATTTTCGCGCGGTGGGCAATCTCGAAGCGCGGCGTGCCGTCGATCCAGTCGTTCTCGGTGAGCGTGTAGTCGGCCGACGCTGCTGCCCAGCTCGTGAACCGGAAGAAGCCGTCGGCCGTGAGATCCAGCGAGGCCGGGATCGTGCTCATCCGCTGCTGCAGATAGGTCCAGCCCTGCGCCTCGTCACCGAATACGTGAGGCGACCAGAGCGCGCCCGGCGTCAGCGCGTCGATCTGCGCGCGCGACATGCGATTGATGCGCTCCTGGTACTGGTCCGTGCATCGCAGCCGGATCAGCGCGGCGGCGTCATCGATCTCGGGGACGTGCACGCGCCCGCGGAACTGCAGCCACTCGCCGACCACGTTGCCGGCCAGGTCGCGCACACCGTACCAGATCTCGAGCATCGCATTGATGTACGCGGTGATATCGACCACGGCGCCGGCCGTCGGCCGGATGGTCACGTCGGCCACGACGGCGCCGCCGCGCTCCTCATCGATCGTGTTGACACCGGTCACCTGCGCGCTGATATCCACGCCATTGAGCAGCACGCGGTCCGTCCAGTCGACGACGTCAGCCGGCTGCAGCGATTGATCGGCCACGTATTGCACCAGTGAGAGCACCTCCACCGCGAGCGGCGTCGCGACAATCTGCGGGAGCTGCAGCGTCGCCTCGGCCGGCAACTCGACCGCCTGCGCGAGTTGCAGCGTCTCCACCGCCTGCAGGACCGCCACCGTTTGCACCAGCTCGAGGAGCGCGGCCGTAGGCAGCACGACATACTGCTGCAGCTGCAAGAGCTCTACGGGCAGCGGAATGGCCACGCGCTGGCTGAGCTGCAGCGTCTCTACCGAGAGCGGCGTCGCGACGGTCTGCGTGAGCTGCAGCGTCTCCAGGATGACGGTGTCTGGAATATCACCGAAGCCCGACGGGTGCGTGTACGTGCCGCTTACGGCCGCATCGATATCGCTTTGCGTGAACAGCCCGGTAATGACGGCGCCGCCGTCGTTCTCGGACGGCAGCGCGACCGCGGGAAAGAGCGTGTTCTCCGTGGCGATCGTGCCGGCCTCGCCGGTGCCCGCGGCAGGGTCGCCGTTCCACGACACCGCCGTGCCGGCGTCGCCTGTGGCGTACCAGTACTTGCCCGTCGCCGGGTCGACGGCGATGAGCAGCACCACGCCATCGTAGGCGCCTGGGCTCCACTCATCGACGAAGCTGCCATCGTCCTCGTATTCGGGGTTGTGATTGAAGAGAATGCCGGGATTGAACACCAGTGCCGCGACGTCTTCGGTCGATTCGCACAGACCAGCCTGAAAGGCATGGAATGACCCATCAGGGCCGTCCTCGATCAGGAACCCGAAGACGCACTTGCCAGAGATCGGCGCCGAGGCGATCGCGCCGCGGTAGCCGCTCACCGCATTGTTGTAGACCTGCAGCCCGGAGACGGCCAGGTCCGCATGAACATCGTTCCAGGTGATTGCCACGAGCTACGCCTCGCGGCCGTCGAGCGACCAGCGCAAGGTGCCGTCCTGCGCGCTACCGCTGCGCACGATGCCATCGGGCACGCGACAGGTCAGGATCGGGAAGTAGGAGATGGTGTAGCTCGTCGCGCCGGTGACCACGGTCGCCGTCGCCGAATCGACGTCGATTGCGAGGGCAGTGGGCACGTGATCGAGGCCGACCAGGGCGTAGGCATAGGGCGCGAAGGCTGTCTCCGTGCGGCGCGCGGCCGGCAGTGTCGCCACATTGCCGCCGCCGGTCGGTGTGATGCCCAGCGGCACGCCGCAGGCGATGGTGTGCAGGATGCGTGCGTCGAAGTTAGCCAGGCCATCGGGCACCCAGCCCGAGCCCTCGATGCGCGTGCGCCGCTTCCGCCATCGCTGATGCATGCGGCTCGCGCCGCCACCCATGCGCACGTCGCTATAGGCGCCGAAGTCCTCGATCTGCTGCTGCAGATCGAGACCTGCCACGCCTGCGATCACGATGCCGTCGATGATTATATTCATCAGACGTTACCGTGCTTCAGCGCCTGCGCAGCGGTGAAGTCCACCACCTGGCGCACGACGTCGGCCGCCGCTCCGAACGGCCCGAACTCCCGGCCGCCGAGTTGCAGATAGACGTTGTTCACCGACCCGCTCATGCCGCTCGATGGCGCTGACGGCAGCGAGCCGATGGAGGGAAGCGAGAGACCGCCGCCGTTGGCGAAGCGCAGCGCGCCCGCCAGGATCGCGCGCCGCAGACGATAGATCGCCGAATGACCGCCGGCGGCCGCGACCTCTGCGGCCGTGAGCACGTGCTCGTCGTTGCTCATGCGCACGAGGATGCTGTCGGACGTCGACGTACCCGGCCCGAATACCGGGCCGCCGAGCGCCTTCTGCTGCGCGGGCGCTTGACCCTGCTGCGCGCCGGATTGCGGAGAGCCGACGATCGTTGGGATGACGATCGGGTTCGCCTGCGCCTTGGCCCTCGCCGCCGCGATCACTTCATCCAGCTGCTTGTTGAACTCAGTGCTTTCGAGCTTCAGCTTCAGCAGCGCCGCGCCCTCTTGCTTCAGCTTCTGCAGCCGCGCCGTGACATCGTCGACCTTTTTCTGCGCCTCGCCTTCCTGCTCGTTGGCCGCCTCTTCCGCCACCGCCGCCGCCTCCGCGTTGAGCTGCGAGAGGAACTGCTTGCTGACCTCACCAGAGGTCGCGAGGATCTCAAGCGCCGCACGAGCCTGCTCCGCGCTCTCCAGCGCCGCCTTCGGATCGGAAGCCTTGCCGAGACCTCCTTGCAGCTGCGCGCGCGCCCGCTGAATCGCATCGATGACGTCCACCACATCGGTGCGCTCGTCCTGACGCTGCGGACCGGCCTGGATCTTCTTCTGCGTGGCTTCGAAGGCCTCGGCGATCGCCTTACGGCGCTGCCCGGCCGCCTCCAGATCCTTGTTCGCCTGGTCGAGGAGCTTCTTCTCCTGCGCAATGCTCTGCGCGATGACCTGGATGCGCGCATCCGCGGCCTGCTGCTCGACGAGCTTGCGTTGTTCGAGCACGGCCTGCACGCGGGTGAGCGTCTCCTGGTAAAGGCGCACCTCGCCATCCGCCGCGGCCGCCGCCGCGGCCAGTCGCGAGCCGGCGGCATCGTTGCCGCCGCCGAAGGCCTCGGTCGCCGCCTGACGGTCGAGATCGCGCTGCGCCTCGTTGAAGTCGATCGCGCCCTGCAGGCGCCGCGCGTAGCCTTGCAGCTCCGCGTCCGCGAGCTGCTCGATGCGTCGCTCCGAAAGCCTCACCTCATCGTCAAAGCGGGCATTATCGACGCGCTGCGCCTGGAAGGCAGCCAGGCGGCGCTCCGCGCCGATCGATTCATCCACCGAGCCGTCGATCGCGTCCGAGATCCGCTGCAGCGCCGTGGCGATTGACGAACTGACCCCGAGTTTCTGGTCGACGAACGTGGCCAGGCGGGTGAAGCTATTGCCGATGCTCGCGCTCGCCTGGTCGATGGTGACCGGCAGCGTCTTGAACTCCTTCTCGATGACGTCGCGCTGCGAGAGCAGGGCCTTGACGACCTTCTCGGCCGTCAGCTCTCCTTCCTCGGCCATAGCCCGCAGCGCCCCGCGCGGCACGCCGAGACCATCGGCGAGCGCCTTGGCCAGGCGCGGGGCGTTCTCCATCACGCTGTTGAACTCGTCACCCCGCAGCACGCCGCTGGCCAGCGCCTGCGCGAGCTGCTGCACGCCAGCGGCGGCGCTCGCCGCGCGCGCGCCGCTCACCTTGAAGGACTGGTTGATGATCTCGGTAACGGCCAGGGCGTCCCCCTGGCTGCCGTTCAGATCGCGGATGGATCCGGCGACCCGCGAGTACAGGTTCACCGTCTCGCTCAGATCGCTGCGTGTGCGCTGTGAGATCTCGAACAGCTCCTCGGACGCCTGGTTGTACTCCCGCTGCGATTGCGTGGCGAGCTTCAGCCGGGCGTCGACGCCCTTGTAGGCATCGGCCGTCGCGATGACGTTCCGCGCCAGCGTCGCGACGCCGGCGACCGTCCCGAGCGCGGCCAGCGGACCGAGCAGGCCACGCACAACACCACCGAGGCGGTTTGCCGCTATGGTGGCGCCGGCGAGTTGACCCGTGAGCGCATTCGAGCCGGCGGCGCCGATCGTGCCGGCATCCTTCTTCAGATCGGCGAGCGCCTTGCGTGCGACTTCCACGTTCGGCCGCACGGCCCTGGAGTCGACCGCGATGGTGATGACTGTTCTGAGATCAGTGGCCACGGTTGCTGTAGTGTTCAATCACCTGCAGGTAGAACGACCACGGATAATTCAGCACCTGGTGGTGCCCCAGCTCGATGAGGCGGATCAGGTTGCCGGCGAGGTCTCCCTCATTGCCGCGCGAGGGGGGGCCACCCTCGCGCACAGGTTGAAAAAAACCCGGTTCACCTCCGCGCACGCATCGGCCAGAGTCTGCAGCTGTGATGGGAACATCTGCTCCATCTCCTCGATGCTCACATCCGACATGCGTGCCATATCCGCGAACGAGACGCCATCGATCAGCATGTCGCGTAGCAGATCGCCCTTCTCGTCGCGTCGCTTCTCTGATTCCAGCCAGGCGCGCACCTCCGTGACGGTCAGCTCTTTCACGGTCACCTCGCGCTCGCCGATCTTCACCTTCTTCTCGATCCTCATGGCTGCTCCTGTGATGGTTCACGCGCCCACGCCTCCCAGCCGCGCAGCCGGGCGTTGCGCTCGCGCGCGTAGGTCTTGAAGGTGGCGATTCCCTCGGGGCTGGTGAGGCACGCGGCGGCCTTCGGTGCCGCCGGCGCCACAAACATCGGCGGCGCTGGCAGCGGCGCGAGCAGCTCCTCGGGCGGTTTGAGCCTTTCCCTGATCGGCACGAGCACCTCGCGCGGCGGCGGCGGCGCGGCGCAGCCGGCGATGGCGATGAGCGAGAGAATGGCAAGGCGGGTTCTGATCATCGCTCATTGCTCCCGTAACCAGGCATTGAGCTCCTCGTGAGGCGGCGTTCCGTGCGGCACATTGGCGTGCATCGGGCGCTCCCGCTCCGTCTGCACGGCAGCGTGCGCCGCCTTCGCCGCAGCGCGCTCACTCTGCTCCGCTCGGCGCCGCAGTTCCGCCACGGCCTCGTTCTGGCGGCGGATCTGCGCGCTGTAGGTCTCCACCGCGCCGCGCAGTGTCACAATCTCCTCGCGCTGCGTGGCCTGCTTGGCGCGGTACTCGCTGATCGCCACGTTCTGCCAGATGAGCGCATAGCTAATGACCACAAAGGCCGCGATCGGTATCCAGCGCCACGGGAAGAGCCAGGCGCGCAGCGGCGCCGTGGCCGCACCACCCAGCACCAGGAAGGCGACGATCCCGGCAGGGATAGCCAGGAACGGCAGCGTCAGTACGAGCTTGTAGAGCGTGCTGCCGATGCCATCGAGCCAGTTGCGCGCGACCAGGCCGACGATGTCCATCCGACTGCAGCCAGAGAGCAGAAACAGCGCGGCGCCAAGCGCCGCGTGCTTCCCACCTGCCCCCGCCACGTTCCTCACTGCACCCGGCTCCAGATCATGGGCACGGCGGTTTCCACTGCCCGAGCGCCGATGTACGTAAGTATCACGCCGCCCCACACCCACATGCTGGCGCTGATGAGCCCGGCGCCGCGCTCGCTCACGTCGACCGCGAACGGTAGTAGCGTCGTCAGGGTGAGATTCAGCGCCGCGACGCGCGCGACGGTATTGCGCACGCGGTAGGTCTTCGTGTCGTTCACCACCACGTTGATAGCCTGCTCGGTCATGGCTTGGTCTCCCAATATCCTGCCGGCGGCTCCTTGGCCTCCGCCGGCAGCGGCATCCACCACGTGGCCGCCTGCGGCTCGTAGATGTACCGGTCCTGGATTGGCTCCAGCCACACCCACGAGCCGTCGTCGTTGCAGTAACGCCAGCCCATCACGGGAGCGTCGAACCAAAACAGCAGCACGCGCTCGCCGCACTTCGGCAGCGTTTCGGGCGTGACGGCCGTCCAGGCGAGCGTGAGGAGCATCAGCGCGCGGATCAGATGCACAGCGTCCTCCCCCAGCCCGCATACAGCGACTGATGGCGCAGCAGGATGCGGCGCGGGTACTCCCGGTTCTCGGTTTGGTTGTGCGCCCGGATGCCAGGGTTGATGTCGCAGGCGGCATTCAGGCACCGCGCCGGATCCTCGGCCAGGCCGCGGCGTTTGAGCATCCATCGCTCGCCGCCGTTGTATTGGCCGAGCGTGAACGCCATGCGCTCGCAGTCATTCGCTGCGAGCACCGTGCGGTCCCAGAGGTGACGGTCGTACAGCACCATCGCGCGGATGGCCCACGCCGGCGAATAGACCTCCAGCCCGCCGAGTTGCTCGGCATAGGCCGCATGGATCCACTGCGCCGTGGCCGGCATGAACTGCGAGAGACCGCGCGCCCCGACGCGCGAGACGGCGTCCGGGCGCCACGCGCTCTCCTGGTGGATCTGCCCGGCGAACGCCGGCACCGGCGCCTCCATGCCCCATACGGCGCGGGCCTCGCGGGTGAGCTGGCGCTGATAGTGCTTCGCCGCGCGCGGCAGTTCCGCAGCCTCGACCGGCGCGGAGAACATCGGCGCCGCCAGGAAGAAGAGCGCCATCGCGGCGACTACCGCCGCCGCCACGATCGCTACCGCCCGCAGGACCTTCCAGAGCATGGCTACAGCCCGAGGCTCACCGCCAGCATCACGCCGACGACCACCACCGCGCGGCGCATCATGCGCCACTCGAAGGCGATGCTCCTCACCTCCAGCACGCCCTGGGCCGCCTCCGCCCTCTCCTCCTTCGAGTCGTCGAGGAACTCGTGCGGCCGCGCATAGGGGAACATCGCGCGGTCGATCCAATACCCCAGCCACGCGGCCAGTGTGACCAACACGAGCTTGCTCAGCATGACCATGAGCTGCAGCGGCGCCACGATGGCCACCACCGCGACGAGCGCGCAGGTCACCCACAGCCATAGGCTCATGCGCCCGGCCAGGGCCTCGGCGAAGGACGATCGGATCTTGCTCAACATCCGGCACCTCCTTGCAGTTTGCGTCGCGCTAAGCCGTGTCGATCTTGAAGTACTGGCTCTTGTTGGCGGTGGTGATGCTGGTGTCGGCATTGATCTTGCCCTGCACTGTGATGCCGCCGTACTCATCCCCGATCACGTCGAAGGCGGCCAGCACGCCAGGCTTCCACTTGTAGGCCCACAGCCGGTGCGGAATGCCGCTCTCGGCCTCGTTCAGGCCGGCTATCAGCAGCTCGTATTCCTTGCCCGAGTTGACGAGCGCCTGGATGGTATTGCTCGCCTTCTTGGTGTAGTCGATGAGCACGTTCTGGCCGCTGGTCCAGCCGCCCGGCGCGGCGATGATGATGATGCCCGCGCCCGTGGGATCGACCGTGAAGTGCGTGCCCAGCGTGAAGCTCGGCGTGCCGCCCGTGCCGGTGACCACCGGGGTGACGGTCGTGTCGATCAGGAAGTCCGTGGGCACCAGCGCGTTGAGATAGCCGGCCTTCGTCTCGTCCGTCACGGCGCCGGCGGCGACCGTCTCGTTCGCGGCGCGGAAGAATTTCGCGTAGTTGCTGGCGTTGAAATCGTGGAACACCGCCTCGATCGAAACCGAGCGGAAGCGGCTATAGGTGGAGTAGTCGCCGCCGCCCGCCGAGCGGAAGTTGGCGATCGTCTTCTCCTCTTCCTCGAAGCTGAAGGTGCACTTCGAGCAGTTGCCGGCGTCCTCGAGGCCGCTGGTGGTCTGCCCCACCTCACGCAGGAAGGGGATACCCTTGCCGATGAATGTACGTTTTACGAGTGCCATTGCGTTCTCTCCTCAGCGGTGCGATCCGGTTACTCGATGACCTGCTGCTGCTTCAGCCAGGCCGCCTGTTCCTTGCGCACCTCGATCGTCTCGCCCGCCTGGCGCACGAGACCGCGATGGATATGCTCCTTTGCCAGCCTGACCTTCACCAGCTCCGGTTTCGGTTGCTCGCTCTCTTTGCTCATGATGCACCTCGTGTCGGGAATGAAAGGGTGAACACCAGCGGGAAGAGCATCGCCCCGCTGAACTTGTCGTCCTTGGTGCGCGCGGCAATGGGCTCCGGAGAACGCACCAGGCGCATCCGCTGCGCCTGCGCCAAGGGGCGCCAACCGTGCAGCGCATCGATCAGCTGCGAGAGGAACGGGCCCGCCGACTCCCGCATCGCCTCCGTGGCCCGGCCGCTCGCCACGTTGCGCACGCACAGCCACAGCACCCAGCTCTGCACCACCTTGATGAGCGTCGGGTCATCGTCGCTCGGCTCCACGGCGATGCCCGCATAGAGGACGTGCACCGCGGGCGCGAGCTGCGTCCAGTCCCTCACGTGCAGCAGGTCCACGCGGCTCATCACCCCGGCGAGCCCCGGCACGACTGTCTTCACGCGGTCGATGATGAGCGGCTCGGCGGCGAGGAAGTTCTCAGGCAGCATCAGTAGTCCGCCAGCGTGTCGCGCGTGAACGTCCGCTCCGTGTCGGTGAACACCGGCTCCCCACCCGTCGAGGGGACAGGCTCCGCGCCAGCGGCGTCCAGGCCGAGGCTCGCCACGCCCTTGGAGATGTCCTGCAGCAGCTTGATGGCCGCCTCGTAGGCGCGTTGCACGCGCTCCGGCGCGGCCTCCTCGTAGAGGTGGTAGCGCGCAATCTCGCACGCCAGGCGCTTGACCAGCGGCGGCACGCTCGACAGCGGCAGCGAGTACCGCGCCGCCAGGTAGCCGTTGATCGTCGCGTCCGCATCCTCCAGCGCGCGATTGACGATCGTGTCGTCGATCGTCGTCGGCGGCACGTTCGTGCGATCGGCGAGTTGCACGATCTCGCCGTTGCCGTAGCGGTCGATCAGGTCCTGTTTGGCGGCGTAGGTCATGCGGCTGCCGCGTAGGGCTCTCGCGCCTCAGCGCGACGATGCCGGAATGGCGCATAGAGCGGATCGCCGAACACCGTGTTCGCGACGCTGTATTCCGTGGCGTTCAACTTGAAGAGCTGCTGCCAGAGCTGTAGGCCGTTGATGAGCGAGTCGTACCAGTGCGCCGCCCAGGGCATCCCGCCGTACTGCGGCTCGGTGACGCAGCCCACCGACACGGCGCAGCCGATGGCGAGCGCACGCATCGCACGGGATTCCGTCTGCCCGCTGATCGTGCCGCGCTCCCAATTCGCCGGCAATTCGAGCCCCATCGCAGTCCATGCCGCCTGTGGTGTAGCGCCGAGTGAGATAGTCGCAACCGTCGCCCCGTTCTGCCGCAGGATCAGCGAACCGCCGGACACCTGCGCGGTCGCCGTTGCATCTGCGCCCGTGTAACGCACATAGATAGGCGCGGTGCTGTGGCCATACTGATTTGTCGCGGCGATGTTGCGATCCGCGCCCTTGGCATCACTCTCGGCCGAGGTAGTCCACGTTGCCGGCCCTTCCCAGGGGATCGCGACATGCGCGGCGGGCACGTTGCCATAGCTCATCTGAGACAGGTTCACTGCGCCTGGCAAATACTCATGACTCATCAATGGCAGCATGGCCGCCGGCCGGCGCGCGCCGTAATAGTCATCATTCGCGACCATGTGCCAAAAGACGCCCGTCATTCCCCCGAACTCGCCCCAGCCCGGAGCGCCGGGACAAAATGACGTGAATCCCAAACCGGAGGCAGTCTCAGCAACATCACCCCAATAGGGCGCGTGTACTTCCTCGTCGCCATCAGCCGCCGTGAACCCGTAAAGCAGGATGTTGTCAACGGACTCCGGCGTGTTAAGCGCAACCTCATGGAGAAAATACCGATTGGCGGGATTCAGATCCGCGCCGCCATACGTTGCGCCACGCACAACGGCGGAACCGTCGATTGTCTGATATTCAGCATCCTCCGCAGCAATCGCATCATCGACAATCCCCTTGCAAAAGTCGATCTCTGCCGTGGGATTGCCGAGTGCGGGAGGTTGCAGCCGACACACAGCATACCCGACCCTGCCCCAGTCGCCCGCGTGCGCGGATAAATTGGCGTAGCGATCTACAGGAGGCACGCCGCCGAACGGTGCATGGAGTTCCTCGGACACGCCGCCACCATCGACACCCGCAATAATCTTGTAGTAGTTAGGCCAATGCGTATCGAGCGCCGCGTCGTGATACTCGCAGGCATCGTTCCACAACGGGTCTGGGACAGACGTGCCGCCCGCCGCCATGTAATGCGGGAAGCGCAGCCACGAATCGAACGTCACCGCCGTCCCGCTCACCTGCGTAGGCCAATGGCCACAAAGGAGGATGGCCACAATTGGATGCATGGCTTTAATTACGGTGTCTATTCTCTGCGTGATGGCTAGAGCCTGCGCGGTCGATGCGCTCGCTGTTTCCGGTGTCCACGCCGTAGCAACGGCAATCCGGTTTGCGGCCGGAACGTCGCGCACGGTGCAATAATACTCCGCCACCGCCTGACCCACCGCATCGCCGCTGCGGTACGCCACGAGGATATTGGATCCCGCGGCAAAACCACGCGCGCGATTCGCTCGCGCCAACTTCGCTGTGAGTGTGTAGCCGCCACCGATAATTTTCTGCTTGCGCCAGCGCATCAGGCTAACCATCCCGGCCAATGCCGCCGCCGGCCCGCATACCATTCCTGCGTCATCCAGCGCACGGCCTGCGGCCAATCGGAATAATCGTAGCCATCGGGAAAAACCCAACAGGCGACGCCGCAGCAAACAGGCAGGCCGGTCGAACCGCACTGAATTTTCAGCCGCACGTCCGTATCCCCGTCCGGATATACGACGCCTGTCGACGGTATGCCGCCGTTCTGATAGATGAGTCGGCCATTGGCGATGCTGCGCTCGTTCCACCATTCGCCTCCGCCCGGGCGCGGCGAATTGGGCGCGTAGGTCACTGCCGTAACAGGAATCACGCCGTCCTCTAGCCTCCCTTCTACCAGCATGATCACGGCCACTGGCCCGGCGGCCTTCGTGACCGGGACCGAGTGCGTTATATCGGCGTAATCAGTGCTGCCCTCGAACGCCCCCGCGTCCACCCATGCGGGATTTGATCCGCTGTAATTGAAAGTCCCGATCGACTCGCGCAGCTTGACTACGGGATCGCCGTCGTAAAAACACGCGCCCCGCGTGTCGGGTTCAGGAGAGGTGAATGTATGTTCCCGCGTGCCTGTGCGAAAGCCCTGCGAAACTACGCTATTGACCCCAACAAGAGACACCACCAGACCATGCACGGTCTGTGCGTGCGTGGCACCAATCGCGCCGGCCGCCATCATCAGCATGGTACGGCCGCTTGACCCGCCGATGGTCCCTATATCGAGAACCGGCGGCGTGCCCACTGCGGGAAGCCCCGCCTGATTGTTCACCCCCTGAACTGGAGTTGTTTCCCACGTCTGGGCCACCGCGGTCACGGTCCCCTTCGCATACAGATCGGCATTCGCGCAGGCATTGCCGCTGCCCTCCTTTAGCGGGTAGAAAGCCTTGCAGTGCGGCCCGATGCTCAGCGCTTGTGCGATGTTCACCGCCTCGATGACGTTTCGACCACTCGCGCGCGCCATCTTGTAGGACGAAAGACCGAACATGCCTAGTTCGCCTCGACCATGATCACGCGTGTCGTGGCGTCGGCGGCCGTGAAGTGAATGCGGGTCAGACCGTCGATAAAGGAGAACTCGGCATACTCACCGGCGGGGATGATCGTGAACAGCGCGTCCGAATCGCCATCGGCGGGATTGTCATCCCACACCAGCGCCTGGATGTTGTCCGCTGCATCGAACATCGCCCGCACGTCGCCGCCAGTCACGCGGATGCGGAGCTGCGTCGGCTTGCCGCCTGTTGGCCATTCGACCTTGCCGGGCGTTACATTCATGGCCGCCGAGATATAGCGGTTCTTGGCGATCTCGCCGCTCCCGAGCGTCACAACCAGTTCGCCATTGCTTGCGTATTTCATGGGCGCTCCTGAAAGTCGTCGGGCCGCTTTGCTGTTTGTCTCGGTGCGGCCCTGGGACTACATCATCGTCGTCGTGGTGTGTTTCGGTTACTTCTGCTCGGCCTTCTTCGGCGCTTTCTCGCGCACGTGTCCAAGAATGAGCAGCGGCTGCGCCTGCTCCTTCGTCAGCTCGATATCTTCATCCGGCGCGTAGAGCTCGCCATCGTGCTTGATGGGCTCCGCGCACGTGTAGGTCTTCGCCTCGGTGTTCTTCGCCATGTCAGGTCCTCAGGCTCAGCCCCGGCCGGACACTCCCGGCCGGGGTCAGGCTCTCTGTTGGGGGCCGCGAGGTCGCGCTTGGGCAGTTCGTACGGGCTTCCCCGCGACCCACCGGAAGCCATTCGCTCTCGCGTACAGCGCCCCGCTCTCTCTGCGAATTCCTTAGGCCACCGCCGCCGAGAACAGGTAGCCGGCCTCCGCACCCGCCATCACCGGCATCACCTCATCGGTGACCGGATACACCCAGCTCTTGGCGTTGCGGTCCTGGTACGGCGTCTCGACGATCGGATAGCCGCCGAGCTGATAGGTGTAGCCGTAGCTCGGCAGGCCCATATCGGCCAGGCTGCCCTTCTCCGTGAAGGCCAGGACGCAGAACTTGCCCCATACGTCGGCCATCGCATCGTTGGCATCGAGGTAGACCGCACCGCCGACCTTCACGGTGTCCACGCCCCACAGCGATGCGAGCAGCTCCAGGGTCGGCACGTCGCGGCCGGTGTACTTGATGCGGTCAATGATCTGCGGATTGGTCTTCAGCGCCGACATGACCTTCGCGCCCATGACCACCGTATTCGGATAGCGTCCGATGGCCGCGCGGACGGCTTCCTTCGCCACCTCCATGTCGGCGATCGGCGTGGACGATGCATGCGACCACTGCGTGCTGCCCGAGAGCGTGATCTTGTTGGCCGCGGCGTAGCTGCCCGCGGTCGTGGCGATATCGGCCTGCGCCTTCTCCTTGCGCAGCGCGATGATGTTCTGCGTCTTCATGATGGCCACGCGGCCCATGTCGATGCCGGGCACGGCGTTGGCATCCTCCATGATCTCGAACGGCACGACGCCTTCGAGTGCATGCTGCTCCAGGGCGTAGTTGCTGCCGTCGTAGCCGTACTGCACGCGCTTGGTGTTCGCGCCAGGTGTGCGGCCTGTGGCGTAGAGGCGGAAGTCTTCCTTGCGGAAGGTGACGATCTTGCCGCCACGCTGGCCGACCGGAACCGGCGGGAAGAGCGCATCGCCGACGAATTCGGTGTTCTTGTAGCCGCGCGCGACTTCGGTCAAGACCGGATCGACCACGCGAGCCTGAGAGGTTGTCATCTGTTGCATTGCCGAGATCTCCTGTAGGGATCGTTGGGTGGTCGTGAACTACGCGACGTTCGGGATGAGCAGCACTTCCACGAACTGATCGGCGCCGGTAGATGCCTCGAGGGCCATTGCGACCTTCGCACCCGAGGACGCCCACACGATCGCCTTGCCGTTGGTATCAGCTTTCAGCGTGGCGCCGGCCGAGAACGAGCCGCCGGACTGGACGACGGCGGTGCCGAGCACATCCACGGGCACCTTCTCGCCCGAGACGCCGCCGGCGCGCGCCACGCCGAGCGTGTTCGCGTCCGCGCCAGCCTGGGCGCCGGCCGGGGTGACGAAGCGACTCTGCGCGACGGTGCCGCTCAGCGTCTGGGTGAGGGTGAGGATCGGAGTCGAGTTGCGTGACATGTGCGTCTCCTTCGGCCTTTGGGCCGCGCTCGAGGATGGTTTAACGGACCGCTGCGAGCGCCTGCTCGTAGCTGAGGTTGTGCTGCTTGGCGTGCGCCAGGGCCTTGCGATGCAGCTCCAGGCGCTGGGCGTCGACCTGGTAGCCGGCCGGTGCGGCGAAGTTGGCGGGTGCGGCATCCTCGCCCTCGGCGCCGGCGTGCTCGCCGAAGTCCACCTGCTTGGGCAGCCTCTGCAGGAACTCCCGCAGCCAGGCGTCGCAGGCGAGCTTCTTCTTCTCCTCGCCCTCGGCGAATTCGATCACCTCGCCGTCATCGAGCTGCGCCATGAACTCCACCAGCGCGGCTTCATCGCGCGGCAGCACGCGTCCGGACTTCACCAGGCCGACGGCGAACGCTGCGATATCCACGCGGCGCGCCTTCGCCTGCTCGGCGGCGATCTCCGCGTCGCGCGCGGCGAACTGCGCCTCCTTCGCCTTGAGCGCGGCCTCCTTCTCGGCGAGCTCGCGCTCGCGCTTCTGCAATTCTTCGGTCATGGCTCGATCCTCTGCGTTGGGATGGGCGGCGTAGGCCGGCATCGCGCTCTCGCGGCGCGCGGCCTCGGTTTCGGTAACGAGGTAGTCGGGAATGACCTGGTCGGCGGTCTCCAGGTCGAACTTGGCGATCATCCACTCGCGCAGGTTGCGCATCATGCGGGCGATCGACCAGGTGGCGTCGTTGAGCGAGAACTCGACCACGAGCTCCTCGGCGCTGCTCTCCGCGAACTGCACGGGCCTCAGCCCGCTCACCGCCGGCGCGGCGGCGCCGAGAAAGCCGACGTGCTTGAGGTAGTACTGGCCCGGCTTCGGATTCGATGGGTGCGCCGGCCGGAAGAGCGACGCGCTCACCTTCCGGAAGCGCCCCGCCTCAACCATCGCCGCGAATTGCGGCTCCAGGTCCGCGGGCTTCGCCTCAATGACGCCGCGCTCATTGAGCTGCAGGGCATCCACCCAGCCGAAGGCCGGGTCTTCGATCTTTGGATGACCAATGACTATCGGCGCACGGTACACCTCCGGGCTGTAACCCTCGACGATCTGGCGCGCGTGGTCAGCCGTGAACTCCAGCACCTGGCCGCTCATGGCGGTGTGCTTGCCGGCTCGGAAGATTTCCACGGGCTTGAGCTGCGTCTTCATGCGGGACGCAGTGTGCCGCGACATTCATGCTGGGACTTAGCTCCGGCGCCGGGGCTAAGGACTATCGGGAGAGGATGGTCAGCATACACGCGCCCTTTTGGCTCGGGAAGGCGAGCGCGTGAACGATCGATATCAGAAGGATTGCCTGCGGAAGAAGCGCTACTCCACCAGGACGAGGGCGCTGGAGGTGATCGCGGATATCAGAAAACGGCGGCCGGAGACGCCGGAGCTATTCGTCTACGAGTGCCCGCACTGCCACGGCTTTCATCTCACCCGCTCGCCGCGGCGCGTCCTGCCGGCGCCCGACCTCACGCCGTGGCAGCCGGGGGAGTTCTACAGCAGCTTCAAACGGCGGTTACGCCGCGGCAAATAGGACGCGCCGGGAGCTCACGGCGCAGGATCTTGCGCTGCGCTGGCGGGTTCCTCAACGTCAGTGTCATTGCTGCCGGCATCGTCATCCGTATCGACCTGCGCCGCCCCTCTCTCCGATTGCCTGGCAGCCTTGGCGCGCGCGGCCGCTTTCAGGCCTTTCTTGATCGCATCCGCCGCCTGCTTGGCCTCCTCGCCATCCACGACCTCACGCTTGAGCACCTCGTTCACCAGGATACTATGCAGCTGCTCGTCGTCGACACGCACCGCAGGGGCGATGCGGCGCACCTCGCGACGGAGCGCGCCTATCATGCCGTCTGTCAACAACAGAGCCGCGAGCGAGAACTTGCTGGTCGCCTGGCGCTGCTGGAATAGCGCCGCCATTGACGAAGGCGTGAACCCCTCGCGGCTGAGATTGCCGAAGCATTCAATCACGGCGTCCGACCGCGGGTTGCTTTGCGTCAGATCGACCTGGAACACCATCGACTTATCGATCGGCTGCTTGAAGTGGATCTTATAAACCTGCCAGACCGCGCCATTTGTGAGCACCACCCACTCGATGCCGAGATTGGCCCCGTAGTCGATGGCCTGCTTGATATGTGCATCCTTGAGGGTGACGCCGATCGCCTTCGCCTCGAGCAGGAAGCGCACCTCATTGTCGACCTTCACGGCGAGGTCGACGTAGTTCCCACGGATCGCAAATTCGGTAGTGATCTCAGTGTACTTTCGATAACCGAACACGTCGGCCAGCATGTCGGCGATGATGACCACCGTATCTGACTCGCTGATGTCACGGTTCTTTGCGTCAGCAAGGATGCCCTGGTAACGCTTCAGTTGTTGGATTATCCGGTCTTCGACGCGCTTTGGTATCCCCATCATTGTCTCCTTCTTGTATATTGGAGCGCATCTTAACGATGCCTAGTCGCACCACTGCGCGATCGAAGCGCGGTACTCGACGTATTGCGGATAGTAGACCTGGGGGACCGCGCCGATGGTCGTCCAGTCGCTCGTGCCCAGCAGCATGTTCATCTTTGCGGTGTAGAGATCGCACTGGGCGCGGCGATGCCTCAGCTCGGCCAAGCGCTCCTCCTCCCTCGCGTGCCGCTTGGCGGATTCCGCCTCCAGCCTCGCTTTGATCGCGGCATCCTTCTCGCGCAAATCCTCCTGCTTGTTATAGGCGCCCTCCATCGTGTCGGTGCTGGAGCGATCGTTCTTGATCTCCACGGCGCCGAGGTCCTTCATCTCACGGCACTGCGTGGATTGGTAGACTGTCTTGCCATCGGGCTGCTTGCACTTGTAGATGTCGGCCGAAAGCCCGGGGCTTATCGCCAACAGGATCAGTATCGTCATCGCTCGCATCATCGTCCCTCTCCTTTGCGATTGAGCAAGAGCTCCATTAACCGTAGCACCAGCTCCGGCGGAAGCGTTAGATGGACGCCGGGAGATTTTCCTATCGGCTGCGGCGTGGCGTTGGTGCGAATGATCTCGGCGATCTCTTCCCTAATGCGCTGCGGTTCCATGCGCCCTCCTTATAACTGTATCAGTGATAGCTTCGCGTCAATTCCGCGACGGCGCGGCGCACGGATGCAAGTTTTTTGCCGTCGCGCTCTGCGTAGTGCAGCTGATACCACTTCGCGATGACCTCGGCCTTTTTATTGGGCGGCAGCGTCGCGCCGGCATCGGCTAGGCCCTCCTCGACGCCTTCGATGCACGCGATTAATGCCGCGAGATTGAGCGCGGTGCCATCCGCCGGAAGCATGAGATCGCCGCCGCGGTCGCCACTGAGCTGCGGCGGCACCGTCGCCACTGCGCCGGTCAATATGTAGTTCACATCGGCGCCGGCCGCGGCGATCCGAGCCAGATAATCGGCGTCGGGCATCCGCTTGCCCTGCTCGTAGTTGATCTGCGCCCTCACCTTTATTCCCCCGGACGCCGCGAAATCGGCTTGGCTATAGCCGAGCCCCTCCCGCTGTTCTTTGAGCCGCTCCCCGATTGTGCTCATTCGTGCATGAACCATCCTTGACGTGTGCTCATTCGTGCACTAGTGTGTGCATAATGAACATTCACACCGACTTTAAAGGGCCGGGGAACCACCTTTACCGCGCGGTTCGGGCCGGCCTGATCAACCGGGGCACCAATCTGAATCAGTGGTGCATTCAGCACCGGATACAGCGCCAAAACGCGCGCGACTGCCTGCTCGGCAACTGGAACGGGCCGAAGGCCAAGCGCCTCCGTCGCCGCCTCCTCGCCGCCGCTGGCGTCTCGCTGCGTGACGCAATCGACATTGTAGACGCAACCCCCGCCAAACAGGAGGCAGCGTGAATCGACAAGGAAGAGCACACCGACCAGGCCGCCCGACAGAGGCGGATCCCGCCCTCGCAAGCCGCGCCGTTGCGCTGCGCAATGAAGGCCTTTCCCACACCGAGATCGGGCAGCGGCTTGGCATAAGCCGGCATCAAGCCAGACACCTCCTGAAAGTCGCTGCGCGCAATTTGCGCGAAGGCACCCGTAGGCGCGCTGGCCCAGCGCAATTCGAAAGCGCTGAGGGTAGCAGCGCCCCCGCCGCTCAAGAGCCCACAGACGCCATTTCCCGGATCACCGCCGGCATCGATGGGATCGGCCGGCGGCTGGATCGGGCGGAGGTCCTTCTGGCATCCGCGCAGGCGCGTGCCGACCGGGCCCCGGCCGCCGATGCCGCCCTCGCCCAGCTGGACGAGCGGCTGGCGCGGGCGCAGGCCGGCCTGGAGCAGCACGCCGCCCGCTTGCACCGCCATGATGCGCTGCAAGCGAGCATCGGCGAGGGCATCGCCCGGCAGACCGAGGCCCTGGCGGAAACCCGCCACTGTCTGGAACTCCACAACAGCCTGCTGCAGTCCGCCTTCGACACGCTGGCCATGCTGCCGGCGAAAGGAGCGGCGGCATGAAGCGCGTCACCATCGAGCTGAGCGACGCGCAGTTCGCGCTGCTGAAGGACCGCGCTGAGGAAACGCTCCGAGCTATCCCCGGCCTGGGGACATGGTCCGTCGAGGAGCAGGCGCGCGCGCTCCTGCTGCACGATCTGCGCCGCCTGTGTGAGGAGTGGCCGATGCCGAGAAACTTGGAGGCCGCGGCATGAACGCCCTCACCCGCTACGACGAGGCCAAGCGCGCCCTGGCGCAGGTCCGCACCGCCGCGCAGGCCAAGGACATCCGCGACAAGGCGGCCGCCCTGGCGGCCTACGCGAAAGCGGCGATGGACAACGAGCTCGCCTGCTGGGCCGCCGAGATCCGCGTGCGTGCAGAGCGCAAGCTCGGCGCGATCCTGCTGGAGACCGAGAAGGCCAAAGCCGGTCGGCCGCGAAAAATCGGTTCCGGCGCGGAACCGATTTTCAAGACGCTCAAGCAGCTCGGCATCGACAAGAAGGTGTCGATGGCCGCGCAGAAGCTCGCCCGCATCCCGGAGCGCAGGTTCGAGGCCTATATAAAGGAGTGCCTGCTCGCCGGCGAGCCTCCCCGGTCCGCCTGGCTGCTGGCCGGCGGCGGGCGCCGCAGCAAGCTGGCCGTGCACCACAGCAGCAAGACCGCCGAGCACTACACCCCGCCGGAGGTCATCGAGCTGGTGCGTGCGTGCTTCGGCGGCGAGATCGATCTCGACCCCTGCAGCAACTCCATCCAGCAGCCGAACGTGCCGGCCCGGCGCCACATCGCCAAGAGCGAGAACGGCCTGGCGCAACCCTGGTCCGGCAACGTCTACGTCAACCCGCCCTACGGTGACGAGATCATCGCCTGGGTGGAGAAGTGCGTCACCGAGTACCAGGAGGGCCGCGCCGACGCGATCATCCTGCTCACGCCCGCGCGCACCGATACCTTCTGGTGGCATGCGCTGCGCGACTTCCCCGTGTGCTTCTGGCGCGGCCGGCTGCAGTTCGTTGGCAACGACGATCCGGCGCCCTTCCCCTCCGCGCTCTTCTGGCTGAGCGAGCAGCCCGCGGACATCTTCGCGGCCACGTTCGCCGAGGCCGGCACGACCTACATCCGCTACCCACAGGCAGGATCAGCATGACCTCCCCTGATACTGCCACCCCCGCCCTCTCCACGCTGCCGACAACCCCCGGCACAGAGGCGAGCACTTCCCCGGCGGCGACCGACCAGGCCGCCGGGGCTCCTTCTTCAGTCCCCTCGCCTCTTGTTGGTGAGGGTCAGCGGCTCGGCAAGATCATGGCCGTCGGCGAGCAGCTCGCCGGGCACGCCGCGCTGCGCCGCGCCGAGGAAGGCCTCGCGCGGGCCGCGCGCCTGAACGCGAGCGAGCAGCAGCGGCTCGATGCGCGCCTGGCGGTGCTGCGCGCCTTCGCCGATTACCGCCGCGCGTACGGCCTGGCGAAGGAGCCGGCGCTGCACGCCTTCGCCGCCGACTACAACGCCGGCCGCATCGCCTGTGACGAGCTGACGCTGATGATCTACGAGCAAGTGAGCGCCGGTTCGCTGCGGCGCTGGCTCTCGCTCATGAAGCGCGACGGCATCGCTCGCCTGGCCGGCAACCATCACCGCGGCGGGCGCCGCGGCATCATCGATGAGCAGCCCGCGATGGTGGAGTTCATCACCGGCCTGCTCGCAGAGTTCCCGCACACCACTTCCAAGAACATCTATCACGCCGTGCGTGCGCGCTTCGGGCGCGAAGGCATGGTGCCGGTGTTCGCCACACTGAATCGCTGGGTGCAGCGATGGAAGGCGGAGAATGCGCAGCTGTTCGCCGCGCTCACCAGTCCGGACAAGTGGAAGGACCGCTACATGATGGCCGCCGGCGACGCCGGCGCGCATGTCGCGCGCCTCAATCAGGAGTGGCAGCTCGACTCCACCCCGTGCGACGTGCTGCTCGTCGATGGGCGCCATTCGATCATCGGCGTCGTCGATGTCTATTCCCGGCGGCTGAAGCTGCTCGTCTCCCGCACCTCGAAGGCGAGCGCCATCGCGCTCTGCGTGCGGCGCGCGTTGCTCGCCTGGGGCGTACCGGAGACGGTCAAGCACGACAACGGCCAGGACTACATCAGCCGGCACCTCACGCGCGTGTGGACCGGCCTGGAGGTGGCGCAGAGCATCTGCGATCCATTCTCTCCCTGGCAGAAGCCGCACATCGAGCGCGCCTTCCGCACGGTGCTGCATTCCCTGGTCGAGCTGCTGGCCGGCTACATCGGCCACAACGTGGCCGAGCGCAAGGCCATCGAGGACCGCAAGAGCTTCGCCGATCGCCTCATGCAGCGCGGCTCCACCCTCGAGCTGCGCATGGAGGCCGACCGGTTGCAGGACTTCCTCGACCGCTGGTGCCAGTACTTCTACGAGCAGGAGCCGCACGCCGGCCTCGATGGCGCCACACCCTTCGCCATCGCAGCGCAGTGGCGCGAGCCGGTGCGGCGCGTCGGCAACGAGCGGGCGCTCGACGTGCTGCTCGCCGAGGCGCCGGGGGGCGACGGCCTGCGCACCATCGGCAAGAAGGGGATCCGCATCGATCGCTTCGAGTACATCCACGACGAGCTCGGCTTCCATGTCGGGCAGACCGTGCGCGTGCTCTACGACCCCACGGATCTCGGGCGCGTGTATGTCTTCGGCGGCCCGGAGCAGGACTTCATCTGCGTGGCGGAGTGCCCGGAGTTCATCGGCATCGATCGCGGCGAGGTGGCCGCCCGCGCGCGGGCGAAGCAGAAGGCCGACGTGCAGGCGGCGCGGGCCGCGATCAAGGCCGCCGCGCGCAGGCTCAAGGTGAAGGACGTGGCCGAGGAGATCCTCGCGGCCCGCCGCGAGGCGACCAACGTCTACGCGCTGCCGCGCCCGGGGACCGACCACGAAACGCCGGCCTTGACGGCCGCGCAGCGCGCGCTGGAGACCCCGGCCGCACCGACCTACAGCGACGCCGATGCCTGGGCGCAGCAACAGCTCATCAGCGAAATGAATGCCGACGTGCGCGACCTGCCCGAGGACCCGCGCGCCACCTATGAGCGCTGGGTGCGCATCGATCGGCGCATCCGCGCCGGCAACCTGGTGGTCGCCGCGGAGCGGGACTTCTGGCGCTCCTATGGCGAGTCGCCGGAGCGCGCGTCGATGCAGCAGTTCTATGAGGACTTCGGCCTGCAGGTGGCCGAATAGAAAAGCCCGGTGGCAGCCGGGCTCGTGCAGCACAACAGAAAGCGAGGTCAATCATGAAATCGATCGTCGTTCCCGTCAAGAACGTCGCCCGTCTGCAGACGATGTGCGACGACTTGATGAACCGCCCCAACGGCGTGCCCGGCATGGGCCTGGTCTATGGCCGCACCGGCCTGGGCAAGACCACCGCCACCACCTGGTATGTCATCCGCAAGCGCGCCGTGCTGGTTCGCGCGCTGGCGCTTTGGTCTCCGCAGACGATGCTCGCCACCATCCTGCGCGAGCTCGAGGCGGGCGCCAGCGGCTCGCTCAGCAACATGGTCGACGCGGTCATCGAGTCGCTGCGCGAGAGCAACCGGCCGCTGTTCATTGACGAGGCCGACTACGTGCTCGACTCCACCCGCATGCTCGACACGCTGCGCGACATCCACGACTACAGCTCCGTGCCGGTGGTGCTCATCGGCATGGACGGTATCAAACGCAAGCTCGACGTGCGCCACCGCAAGCAGACCATCGGCCGCATCGCCCGCTGGGTGGAGTTCCTGCCCACGGACATCGCCGACGCCATGCTCGTGCGCACTGAGCTGGTCGAGCACACCCGCATCGATGACGGGCTCACCAAGCGCCTGCACGAGAAGAGCGGCGGCAGCATGCGCCGCATCATCGTCGGCCTGCACAACATCGAGAGCTACGCGCGGCGCAAGGGCCTGCAGGAGATCGGAATGGAGGACTGGCCCAAGAACATGCCGTTCTTCCTCGGCGGCCCCGATGAAGAGGGCGGGGCCTGATGCGCGCCATACGCGCACACCAACGAGAGCAACAGCGATCGCCGGCGGCACTGCCGCCGAATACCAAACAGCAGAAAGTATGGACCGCCATGCGCATCTTGAGAACTTTCACGCTGGCCGACCTCGCCGCGACCACCGAGGTCTGCGAGAAGGATTGCTACCGGTACGTGCATCCACTGATGCGCGCCGGCTACGTGGCCGCGACGCGAGAGCGGTCCCTGCACCGCCGCGTCTATCGCCTGGTTCGCAACACCGGCCCCCGCGCTCCTGGCGTTCGCCGGCTCACGGTGACCGATCGCAACGATCGCACGGTGCATCAGATGGCGCCGCGCCGGAGCCCGCGGTCATGAGCCGCCAGCGCGTGAGCGACGAGGACCTATGGCTGGCCGCACTCGGCAACGAATGCGATCAGCTCACCATCGACGCGGTGGCGAAGCGCCTGGGCTATTCCTCCAGCGTCATCAGCCAGGCGCTGCAACGCAAGTACCAGGGCAACCTGGTGCGCCTGCGCGCCATCGTCGAAGGGCAGCTCCTCGGCAAGACCGTGGACTGCCCGGTCATCGGCGAGATCCCGCTTGACCAGTGCGCGCGCTTCCAGACCGGGAAGCCCGCGAACACCAACCATTTCCGCACGCAGTTCCCGCGCGCCTGCCGGGACTGCCCCAACCGCCTGAAGCAAGGAGATCCCGAATGACCGCGCGACTTGATAAGACCGTGGCGCTGCACCCGGCATTGAGCCGGGTCATCGCCGCAACCCTGCCGCATCGCGGCGTGGATTTCGATGTGACCCGCGGCGAGCAGAGCCGCGACCGCCGCGGCGAGTTCACCGGCCACCGCCACAGCGACGATATCGTGCGAAAGCTGGCGCTCGCGGCGCAGATCGTGAAACTGCTCGTCGAGCAGGGCCACATCGTGCTCGGGCTGAAGGTCGATGGAGATCTGCCCACCATACAGATCAAGCACTCCGTGCTGTGCGACCGCCTGCAGGCCTCCTGGTACCGGATCAGTCCGCGCGGCAATCATCGGCAGGCAGCGTACCAGTGGCTGTTCGGTGGCTGCCGCGTGGTGTGGTTCGTGCGCGACGGAGCGCCGTCATGAGCGGGCCGCGCACCGACGCGGAGATCGCGCGTGAGCTGGAGCAGATCACCCGCGAGGCGCTGAACCGCATCGATCCGGAGATCACCGGGGAGTTCCGCAAGGACGTGCTCCACCAGGTGGGCCTGCTCGAGGGCTGTCTGCTTGCGCAGGAGAAGCTGCGCCGGCGTGGCGGTCCTGAGCACCCGAGACAGGAGCAATTCTGGACGTCGGTGGTCGATGGCTGCGTCACGATCGATGGGCACCGCTACTACGATGCGGCGCTGGAGCCCCACAGCGGCAAGGCCGTGCTGGTCACTCGCCGCGATTGGGAGAACGCCTTCGCTGTCTCCGAGCGCTGGGATGCCGCCGACTTCCTCTGCGTGCTGACGCGGGAGGCGAGCCGTGTATAGCGACGCCTACATCGATCGCATGGCGGACATCTTCCTGGCGCGCGGACTCATCCGCTACGGGTACACCTTCGAGCAGTTCGTGGCGAATCCGCAGCGCGCCCTCACCCTGGCCGCGAAGTGGGACGAGGCCTGCCGCCGCTACCCGCTGCTCGCGTCCATTACACACCCTGAAAGGAGTCTCAATGCCGACGCAAACCACCCTGCACCTGCTGGCCGCGTGGCTGGTGCTGACCGTCTTCTGGCCGGTGACGCTTGCGTGCACGGCCTGGCTCTCGGTGAGCTGACATGAGAGACCATTTCGGCCACGCGGACATCGAGATGCACAGCGTGCTGACCGCGCTGCAGCGCCATATCGGCGCCGAGAAGGGCATCACCGCCGCGCAGCTCGTCGCCGAGATCACTGGCGACCCCACGGCGGACCACTACAGCGAGCGGCTGCTGCGTGAAATCGTCGTGCAGTTGCGGCTGCGCGGCCATCATGTCTGCGCCACGCCCGAGCACGGCTACTACATGGCCGAGACGGACGAGGAGCTGAACCGCACCTGCGAGTTTCTCTACGACCGCGCCATGACCTCGCTGCGGCAGATCGCAGCGATGAAGAATATCAGCCTGCCGGATCTCCGCGGGCAGCTCCGCCTGCCGCTGCAGAGCGTCGAGAAAGCGGCTTGACACCTTCACAGGAGGATCGCATGGCCACACTTCAGGACATTGAGAAGCTCGCCGCCGAATACGCCGGCGCCCGGAACGTGCTCGGCACTCTCGTGAGCGCGCTCGACCGCGCGATCCGGGCGGTGAAGGACGACGCGCTGCCAGACATCCGCGACGCCATCGCCGTCGTCAACGCCACGCGCGAGGCGCTCACCGCCGCGGTGGAGGCCTCCCCGCAGCAGTTCGCGGAGCGCCGCACCCGCACGTTCCACGACATCAAGGTCGGCTTCCAGAAGGGCAAGGGCAAGCTCGCCTGGGATGACGACGAGAAGGTCATCGCCAAGATCCGCGAGCTCTACATCGACGAGATCGGCGTACTCATCCGCACCACCGAGACGCCCAACAAGGATGCGCTCGCCGAACTGCCGGCCTCTGACCTTAAGAAGCTCGGCGTCACCATCACCGGTACGGGCGACCAGGTCGTAGTGAAGCCTCTCGACAACCAGGTGGAGCAGCTCGTGGGCGCCCTGGTGGATGTGGAGGAGCCCCGGGCCAGGCAGAAGCGGAGGAAGGCCGCATGAACGACGACACCCTGCAGGCGCTGTGCGAGGAGATCGTGAAGGTCCTCAAGGGTCAGCCGCTCGGCATGACGCAGTCGGACATTCACCTGAACGTCACGGTCGCCGAGTCGCCGCGCGACACCGCGCGCGCCATCCAGGCGCTGAAGGAGCGCGGCACCATCACCTCGGATGTCAATGGCCAGTGGCGCATGCGGCGCGGCGGCGCCGGGCGCGAAGGCGCCAGGAAGAAGGATGCGGCGACGGCGCCGCAACGGCTCTCGCTCATCGAGTCGATCCTGGCCGTGCTCGGCGACAAGGAGATGACCGCCAGGGAAATCGCGGACCTGATCAATGAGTCCCAGAAACGCGTCCGAGAAAACCTCACGGTCAATAAGGATAGATACGGTCTGGCCGTCGTCGGCCGGCGCGGCATCGATGGGGTATGGAAGCGCGTCGATCCCGACAAGGCGCCGCCGCCGCGCGGCGCCGGAGCTGTGCCACGTGAAACGCCGACTGCGGCGAAAGACAGGCCGAAGCGGGACCCCGCGCCGGCGCGCCGCGACGACGCCGCCAAGGCCGCCCTCGAGCGGGCCGCGCAGCAGGCCCAGGCCAGCCTGGACGACTACGTGGCCTCGGTCTGCGACCCGGAGATCCTCGCGGCATTAAAGCAGATGCGCGATGCGGCCCGCGAGGCGCTGCGCCTGCATGCCGGAGGCGCGCGATGATCTGGTGTTTCGGCGAGGACGACCTCAAGAAGGCTCTGGCACAGTTCCGGCAGATACGCATCGCCGAGGGCAACCGGCCGGAGGTGGTCGACGCGTGCATCGCCGGCGTCACGGCCTTCCTGCGCAGCGAGCACGGCCGCAAGCTGCGCGTCCCCGAACGCGACAAGTAGAGATCGCCATCATGACGGCCATCCGCACCCGCGAGCTCGCCGCTATCCACCTCGGCAAGAAGCAGCTCGGCATGGACGAGGCGACCTATCGCGACATGCTCTGGACGGTGGCGCGCGTGCGCAGCGCGGCCGACCTGGATGAGGCCGGGCGCCGCCAGGTCCTGGAGCATCTGCGCGCGCGCGGTTTCACCAAGCGAGAGCGGCCCGCGCCTGCGCGCGGCGGCAGCGCGCCACAGAAGCGCCCGACACGCACGTTTTACGCGTCCTATAAAGAACCGTTACGACATCGCCTGCAGGAGCAGATGCGCGAGGCAGGCGTCAGCGAGCAGTACGTGAACGGGATGGCCAAGAGGATCTGCAAGGTCGACGCGATCGAGTTCTGCGACGCCGAGCAGCTGCGCAAGCTCGTCGCGGCGATGGAGTATCACCTGCAACGCATGAGGAGGAAGCGGGCATGAGTGAGAGCGGATGGTGGTGCATGATGGGACTCTTCGCGTTGTGGACGGGATTGGCGTTTTGGTGGGGCTTTCGACGCGGCAGGGCCCGGCGCGCTCACCTGAGGCTCGTGCAGCCATGATGAGCACGCCCCTGGACTGGATCGCCGTGGGCGTCATCGTCCTTGCCGCCCTGCTCCTCGTCATCTGGCAGAGGCCGGACTGATGCAGGTCACCTGCCCCTGCTGCGCCGGCCGCTTCAGCATCGAAGCGGCCTTCACCGATGAGGCGGCCCGCACAGCCGTCGCTGCGGCGCTGCAGTTCCCGGCGCCGCTCGGCGAGCTGCTGCTGCGATACATCGCGCTCTTCCGGCCTGCGCGGCGGGCGCTGAGCTGGGACCGCGCCGCGCGGCTCCTGCATGACCTGCTGCAGCCGATCAGCGCCGGCCGCGTGCAGCGCGACGGTCGCTGGTACCAGGCGCCGGTGGAGGCCTGGCGCCGCGCGCTCGAGCAAATGCTCGATCAGCGCGACCGGCTGCGCCTGCCGCTAAAGTCGCACGGGTACCTCATCGAGATCGTGATCGGCGTCGTCGACCAAGTGGGCGCGGAGACCGAGCGCCAGCGCGAGGAGGGAATGCGCCGTCGCTCTGCCGTGCGGACCGAAGACGGGCCGCGCACCGTCGCCCGCATCATCGAGAAGGATTACACACCGCGATGAATGCCTGCATCGACGCCTCGCTGCTGCCGCCCTCGCTCGCCGACCTGGTCGACGTGATCGGCCTGGCCGGGGTGATGAAGCTGGTCGCCGCCTATCCTGGCGTGCGCTGCTATGTGCCCTTCGAGTTTGCCATCGATCATCCGCTCGTCCGCGCCGTGGGGCCGGACATCGCCCGCAAGCTCATTGCCTATATGCCGGGCGAGCAGTTCAAGATCCCGAAGTGCGACGCCGCGGTGCGCGCCGTGCGCAACCGGGAGATCCGCCGCCGGCATCGCGACGGCGAGACGGTCGCCAGCCTTGCGATCGAGTTCGGCCTGAGCGAATCGCAGACATGGGCCATCTGCGCGGAGGATGAGACGCCCTCGGCGCAGTGTGATATGTTTGCGCCGTAATCCGCATCGGGCCGTCGCTCCGATGTCGGAGCTATCCTCCCTGCATTCTCCCCCGCATCCTGCTGTCATGGCAGGTCGCGACCTCACCAGCATCGATCGCGTTTCGATCTTCAGCTCGTGCAGCCCGGACGGGCGCTGGCACACCGTGGCCGACGTCGACGCCTGGGACGAGGCGCGCGGTATCCGCCGGCAGCTGCAGATCGCCCCGCACATGAACCCCGGCCTGCGCCACGTGGGCTGTCACTTCGTTATTGCGCCGAACGGCGCCATCTGGACCGGGCGCGCCTACGAGGAGCCCGGCGCCTACGACGGTCCGCACAATGCGCGCTCGGTGCAGGTGCTGCTGCTCGGCACGCAGCGCTACACGAAGCAAGCGTGGGACATGCTCGCGGCGAACGTCTGCGTCGTGATGCGCACGCTGGCCAAGGCGCGCGGCGCGGCCAGACCCTTCGACCAGACGAGCCCGGAGCGGGCGAGCGCGCTGGCGCGCCAGCTCGACATCGAGATCGCCTCGCAGGCCTTCGACGCCGCCGCATGGCTCGACGGGATGATGCAGCCGCTGCCCGAGCATCTGCTCGATCCCGGCCCGCCGCCGGCGGCCGCCGCCCGGAAGGTGGCGTGATGGACGCCATCGTGCAGAGCGTCCTCGCCTTCGTGCTCGCCGCCACGGGGCTGCCTGCGCCAGACGCCCCCCCACGCATCGAGCTCGTGCCGCACGAGTTCTTCGTGCAGACGGTGTGCCGGGGCGATGCGCACTGCGACGCGCAGGGCTGGTCGAGCGGCGAGGACACGGCGCGCGAGTTCCCCGGACTGGAGCCGGGCGTCATCTATCTCGACGAGCGCAACGATTTCGAGCGCGATGCGCATGCGCGCGGGCTGCTCGCGCACGAGCTGACGCACTACGTGCAGAGGACGAGCGGCGCCTTCGGCCCCTCACTGGTGGCCGACTGCGTGGTTCGCATCCGCAGCGAGGCGCAGGCCGTGCTCGTGCAGGCGCGATACCTCGCCACGCAGGGGATTCCCTTCGAGGCGCCGGCCGCCATGCGCATGTACCGCTGCCGGGAATGAGCGATGGCCGATGATGCCGACGCCGCGGCCGACTACCAGCGGCGCCTCAACGAGCAGGCGCTCGCCGATCATCGCCTGGCTGGAGCTGGTGGGTCACAGCCGGGGCCGATGATGATCTGCGGCAAGCCATACTGCCGGGAATGCGGCGAGAGGCTGCCGGCGGAGCGGCTGCAGGCGGTGCCGGGCGCGAGCCGCTGCGCGCGCTGCCAGGACTGGCTGGACAAGCAAAACGCGGTCGAGAGGTTTCGCGTATGAACGAGGGAGTCGATTGGAATGCCATGCGATTCTGGCTGGCGCTCGCGCAGTGGCTCGGCCTCATCGCGGTAGGCATCTTCGCCTGGTGGCGCACGCGTGCGCGCGATAACAGCGAAGCAATCGAGGCCGTGCGCACCACGGCGCTCGCCGCCGTCGGCCGTGTCGAGCATCGCGTGAATGAGCACAGCGACCGGATCCTGATGATGGAGGGACGCATCAACGCGCTGCCCACCGACGATCAGCTCGGCCTGCTGCACCATCGCATCGACGATCTGAACCGCGAGCTCGGCGAGGTCTCCGCCACGCTGACCGCGACCAACGCGCTGTTGAAGCTACACCAGGAGTTCCTGATGCGGGAGAAGGGCTGATGGATTACTCGGAGCACATCGCAGCCGACCGGCGCCTGGTCATTCTGAAGCTGCTCGAGGAGAGCAGCGGGTATTTCTGCAACGAGTATCTGCTGCGCCAGATGCTGGAGGCCTTCGGGCACACGCCCTCGCAGAGCGTGCTGCGCGATGATTTCTTCTGGCTGGGCGTGCAGGGGCTGGTCACGGTGAGCGAGACCGGCGGCCTGCTCCTGGCCAAGCTCACGACGCGCGGCCTGGACGTGGCGGACGGCCGCGAGGTCGTGGATGGCGTGAAGCGGCCGGGCCCGGGCGAATAGCATGGCCAAGTCCTCAGTGCTGATGCTGGAGCCCCGGATCAAAGAGGCCGTCGACCGCGCCATCCGCGAGGAGCGCGCGACGCTCGATGAGATCGTCGCCATGATCGAGCAGATGGGAGGCGAGGCAAGCCGCTCCGCCGTCGGCCGCTATGCGAAGAACGCGCGCGAGAAGCTGGAGAAGTTCCGGGAAGCGCAGCAGCTCGCCAGCGTGTGGATCGAACGCATGGAGGAGGAGCCGCGCGGCGAGGTCGGCCAGATGGTGGGGCAGATGCTGCGCACCGTGCTTTACCAGCAGCTCGCGACGATGGACGGGGAGAAGGCCGGGGCGATGGATCTGCACTTCCTCGCCCGGGCCATCAAGGACCTGGCCAGCGCCGACAAGACGATGGCCGACCGCGAGCTCCGCATCCGCGCGGAGACCGCGAAGGCTGCCGCCGCCAAGGTCGATAAGATCGCGAAGAAGGGCGGCCTGACGGCCGAGACCGTCGAGCAGCTCAAGCGCGAGATCCTCGGAGTGGCGGCATGACGATGAGCATGCCCATGCAGATCGACGGCGGCATCTGCCCCCGCTGCTCGCGCTTCATGCGCTCCTGCCGCTGCGAGCCGGATGCCCGAGCTCGCAGCGAGCAGCTCGTCCGCGCCGCGACGAACGACTACAACGCCGGGCGTATCACCTGGCGCGAGTACACCCGGCGGATCCGGGAGGCGCGATGACCGGCGCACCGAGCCTCAAGGACATCCACGTTCTGCTGCCCTATCAGCAGCTATGGGTCACGGACAAGGCCAAGGTCAAGATCTGCGAGAAGAGCCGCCGCATTGGCCTCACCTGGGCCGAGGCCGCCGACGATGTGCTGGAGGCCGCGAGCGAGGACGGCCAGGACATCTGGTACATCGGCTACAACAAGGAAATGGCGGAGGAGTTCATCCGCGACTGCGCCGATTGGGCGCGGTTCTACCAGGTGGCCGCCGAGGAGATCGCCGAGGAGGTGATCCGCGACGAGGACCGGGACATCCTTACCTACGTCATCCGGTTCGCGAGCGGCTTCCGCATCACCGCGCTCTCATCCCGGCCGTCGAACCTGCGCGGCAAGCAGGGACGCGTGGTGATCGACGAGGCCGCATTCCACGACCAGCTCGCCGAGCTGCTGAAGGCGGCGCTGGCGCTGCTCATCTGGGGCGGCGAGGTCCGCATCATCTCCACGCATGACGGCGATATCAACCCGTTCAACGAGCTTATCCTCGACTGCCGCGCGGGACGCAAGCCGTACAGCGTGCATCGCATCGAGTTCCGGGAGGCAGTGCGCGAGGGACTCTACCGACGCATCTGCCTGAGCACCGGCCAGGCCTGGTCGCAGGCGGCCGAGGATGCCTGGGTCGCAAAGATGTACGCGGACTATGGCGAGGACGCGGCCGAGGAACTGGACGTCATCCCGGCCAGCGGCGAGGGCAGCTTCCTCTCGCGCGCGATCATCGAGGCCTGCATGGTCGATGGGCTGCCGGTCCTTCATCTCACGATGCCGCCAGAGTTCGCGACGCGGGCCCCGCACATCCGCGAGGACGAGGTGCGCGAGTGGTGCGAGCGGCACGTCTCCGACGAGCTGTGGCGCCTGAATCCCCTTCTCCCCCACTACTTCGGATCGGACTTCGCGCGCAGCGGCGACGTGAGCGTGATCGCGCCCATCGAGGAGACCGACACGCTGCGGCTGGAAGTGCCGTTTGTGATCGAGATGCGCAATGTGCCGTTCGAACAGCAGCGGCAGGTGCTCTTCTACCTGATCGACCGATTGCCGCGTTTCCGCAGCGGCGCGATGGACGCGCGTGGCAACGGCCAGTATCTCGCCGAGGTGGCAATGCAGCGATACGGCAGCACGCGCGTCGCGCAGGTCATGCTCAGCACCGAGTGGTACCGGGAGCACATGCCGCGCTTGAAAGCGCACTTCGAGGATCGGACGGTCGAGATCCCCAAGCATGCCGACCTGCTCAGCGATCTGCGCCTGGTGCGCAAGGAACGCGGTGTTGCGAAGGTGCCGGACGACGCGCGCGCGCGCGGCGTGGATGGAGGCCAGCGGCATGGCGACTTCGCCATCGCGCTGGCGCTCGGAACGTTCGCGGTGGCGACGATGGACTCCGGCCCGATCGAGCACCAGTCCATCGGACCGCGCGCGGGCGTCAGCGGCGTTCGCGCCTTCATCGATGGCGTCGTGCGCCGCATCGGCGGCGGCCTCACCGGTGGCAACGACTTTCGAGGGTTTAACTGATGGCTGAGCAAGTCCCGACGACGGCGGATACCGCCAAGATCACCGCCCGGCCACCGGCTGGCGAGGTCGCCACCACCCGCGACGGGCGCGATATCACGCGCGGGTACGTCGACTCCATGCCTTGGCTCACGCCGCAGGATACGGTCCTGCAGCTGCGCGGCGCCGGCGACTACCGGCTGTATGAGGAAGTGCGGCGCGACGACCAGGTGCAATCGGTGTTCGAGCAGCGGCGCCTGGCCGTGGTCTCGCGCGAGTGGGAGGTCGAGCCCGGTGACGAGTCGCGCAAGGCGAAGAAGGCGGCCGAAGCGCTGGAGGCGAATCTGGAGGCCGTCGGCTGGGACAACATCACCGGCAAGATGCTCTTCGGGATCTTCTACGGCTATGCCGTCGGCGAGTGCCTGTGGGCGCGCGATGGCGCGCAAGTGGTGCTCGATGCGGTCAAGGTGCGCAAACAGCGCCGCTTCGCCTGGTCGCCGCGCGGCGAGCTGAAGCTCCTCACCAGCGGCAACATGAACGGCGAGATTGTCCCGCCGAACAAGTTTTGGACGTTCTGCGTCGGCGCCGACAACGATGATGAGCCCTACGGCCTCGGCCTCGCGCACTGGCTGTACTGGCCCGTGTTTTTCAAGCGCAACGGCATCAAGTTCTGGCTCATCTTCCTCGAGAAGTTCGGCATGCCCACGGCCAAGGGCACCTATCCATCCGGGGCGCTGGAGAACGAGAAGACAAAGCTGCTCGATGCGCTCTCCGCCATCAACACGGACGCCGGCGTCGCCATCCCCGAGGGGATGCAGATTGAGCTGCTGGAGGCGGCGCGTAGCGGGACGGCCGACTATGTCGGCCTACATGACCGCATGAACGCCGCGATCGCGAAGGTCATCATCGGCCACACTGGTAGCAGCGACGCCACACCCGGCCGTCTCGGCGGCGAGGACAACGCCCGCGACGCGCGCGAGGACATCGTCAAGGCGGATGCCGATCTCGTCTGCGAGAGCTTCAATCGCTCGGTGGCCCGATGGCTCACCTTCTGGAACTTCGGCGCCGACTGCCCCGTGCCGCGTGTGTGGCGACGCATCGAGCCCGAAGAAGATCTGCAGGCTGTCGCCGAGCGCGACAAGACCCTCACCGATATCGGCTACAAACCGACACTGAAGCGCGTGCAGGAAGTTTACGGGGAGGATTACGAGCCCTCAACGCCGCCGCAACCGCCGATGCCGCCGGGCGCGACACCTGGCGCTGTTCCTCCCGGAGCTGATCCACGTGAAACACCGCCGCCGGCGTTCGCCGCGCTGGCCGACAACGAAGATTTCGCCGATGTGCTCACCGCGCAGCTCGAGGAGCGCAGCGGCGCGGCGATGGATGATCTCATCGACCGCATCAAGCGTGTCGTGGAGAGCGCCACGACGCTGGAGGAGATCCGCGCCGCGCTCCTCGTCCTCTATCCGCAGCTCGATGCCAGCGACCTCACTGCCGTGCTGCATCAAGCTCTCGTCGCCGCCAATCTCGGCGGCCATTTTGAAGGACAGGAGAACGTCTGATGGACAACCAGCACAAGCACATCAAGTGGTATCGCGATCTCAGCGAAGCGGAGATCGCGCTCATGAACCAGGTGAAGGAGCAAGGCGAGCAACTCGGGGCATTGGTCGAACGTATGAAAAGCATGCCCGATCTCGACCAGCGGTGGATCTCCATCGGCCAGACCGACTTGCAGAAGGGCGTCATGGCGCTGGTGCGCGCCGTGGCGAGGCCGACCACCTTCTGACGCGGGCCTAGTCCCATGAAGACTCTGAGGTGGGTGGTGCCAGCCTTGCTGCTGCTCGTGATGGCGCTCGCCATCCCGTACAGCCGCAATCTGCTGCTCTGGCTTGACCAGGGAGCAAACACCGCACTCGGTGGCGATCCGCGCGAGACGGTCTCCAGCACGTGCGGCAAGGTCCGCGCCGGCCACTATCGCGCGCCGGTGCATCGCTACGCACTCTGCTGGTGGGTCTGCCCGCTGCTGAACGTCACCGATGCCGGCCACTGCGATGCCGCGATCGATCCCGCTGTCGGCGAGAAGCGAACCACGCGCTGAGGGATGCCGATGGCTGAACCCGCCTACGGATCGCTGCCATTCGAGGAGGCGATCCGCTTCTTCCGCGGCAAGCTGCGCAACCTGCCGAGCGAGCGCTTCAGCGACGTGTGGCGCGAGCAGCACGACACCGCATTCATGGTCGCCGGAGCCGTCAAGGCGGACCTGCTCAACGACCTGCGCGTCTCGGTCGAGCGGGCGATCAAGGATGGCACGACGCTGGACCAGTTCCGGCGCGAGTTCGATCAGATTGTGGCTCGCCACGGATGGCAGTACCGCGGCAGCCGCAATTGGCGCACGCGCGTCATCTACGAGACGAACTTGCGCACCTCATACCAGGCCGGTCGCTATGCGCAGCTCACGGATCCGGATCTCCTCGAGGCGCGTCCTTTCTGGCGTTACAAGCACAACGAGGCCGTCCAGCATCCGCGTCCTCTGCATCTGTCGTGGGACGGCCTGGTGCTGCGGCATGACGATCCCTGGTGGCGCGCGCACTGGCCGCCGAACGGCTGGGGCTGCAAGTGCCGCGTGATCGCGATGAGCGAGCGCCAGATGCGGAAGGCCGGCAGGGATGGGCCCGATCGCGCCCCCGACGACGGCACCTACGAATGGCTGGATAAGGCCACCGGCGAAGTGCACACCGTGCCGCGCGGCATCGATCCCGGCTGGGACTATGCGCCTGGCGCATCGCAGGCTGAGGCCATCAGGGCCCAGCTCACGGGCAAGCTCGACACGCTGCCGCCGCAGATCGGGGAGCCATACCGCATCGACCTACAACATCCACAGTCGGCGAGCGCGCCCCCGCTGTCCGTCTCGACACGGCAGGATGCAATGCCTGCAGCGAGGAGCGCCGAGCCATCACGAATATTGCCGCCTGACTTGACGGAGGACGAATATCTGCAGGCGTTCCTCGCCGAGTTCGGTCTCAGAGCGACGGAGCGACAGACGGTATTCGAAGATGTGACGGGAGAATTGCTCACTATCAGTGCCGCTCTATTCACAGACAGGCGCGGCAGACTGAAGATTACGAAACGTGGCCGCGAGCAGTACGTATTGTTACTCGCGGATACCATTAAGACGCCGGATGAGATTTGGCGCGGCAAGGATGACCGACGACGATATCTGGCCCGATGGGTAATGGCGAGCGGAGAGGTGCCTGCATTGGCGGTGTTCGAGCAATCACCTCAGGGCTGGGCTGGCGTCACGGCACTCAACGCTGATGATTTAGCGTATCTAGAGGAGCACGCGAGGGCTGGGGAGCTCATCTATCGGAGGGAACAATGAGCCCGGGCGATCCGCCCGCCCGGGCTGTCCCGCGCATCCTACGAGGACGGCCGATGTCTCAGTGCGCGATGGACTCGACTGGAGTATAGATGATGGCCGGAGCTTTTGTCGCTATCGACGTCAACGACCGCGAGGTCCTGCAGATGCTGGACCGGCTGCGCACGGCCGGGGTGCGCCTTCGCCCGGTCATGCTTGATATTGGCGAGGGGCTGACAGAACGGTGGCGCGAGCGATTCCTCAGCCAGGCCGGGCCTGATGGGCAGCCCTGGGCTCCGCTCAATCCGGACTATGCGGCGTGGAAGCGCGCTACCACCGGATCTGACCTCATCCTGGTGCTCTATGGGTTTATGCGTGACCTGCTCAGCTACCGCCCGGGCGAGCGCGAGGTGCTGATCGGCTCCAATCAGGAGTACGCCGCCACCCACCAGTTCGGTGCGCCCGAACGCGGCATCCCGGCCCGCCCCTTCCTCGGCCTGTCAGAGGACGACAAAGTCGAGATCCTCGATATCATGCGCGACCATTTCGAGCGCCACGTCCGAGCCTTCGAACGGACGCCCTAAGGCCGCTTTCAGTGGGGATTACTGGTCATTTTTTGACCAGCCGTTTCAGGAATTCTGTGGATAACCGTCTCCCTGTGCGTTTTTCCCCACTTTTCCTGCCCGCGATCCCATTCATTTTGATCATGGCGACGGTTTTTTGGCCGTTAGTTTTGATCATATCCACAGGATGACCCGCTGCCACATATCCAGGTCATCCCGCCTCTAACTCGCTGTTTTTTGGTGTTTTGTCCCGTCGGATCCCATGCAAGACCGGCCGATCCCGCGATCCCAACCTTTCTGATCCCCCACACCTCCGCGACGCCTCTGCAAGCGCCGCGCCGGGCCCGCAAGCGCGCGTGCGCGCCGGTGACGCAGGGGCGGGATGAAAGACCTCAGCCGCGCATCACTGCGTCGGCAGGCGCTTGGTCATCAGCTGGTAGCCGCGATCGACGTAACCGCAACGCGTGTAGAACTCCACGGGACCACCCTGGCGGCGGGAGGCCTCCAGGTGCAGCGCGGCGGCGCCGAGACTGCCGGCGGCCACCTCGGCGAAGGCCAGCGAGCGGGTGCCGATGCCCTTGCCGCGCTGCTCGGGCAGGACATATATCTCGTCGACGAAGGAATCGTGGCCGCCGAACTCGAAGCTGAAGCCGAGCGTTACCACGAGGTAGCCGATGCGGGCGTCGTCCTGGCAGATGAACCAGGTTCCGCCGAAGATCGGATGACCGAGCAGGTAGCGCAGATTGCGTTCGGCACGCTCGCGATCGAAGGCATGCCCCTCGCCGTGCGCGAACGCCGCCATCATCGGCAGGAGCAGTTCGATCTCCGCCTCGCGCAGCGGTCGCCAGCTCAGATGCATGTGCGCCGTCTCAGGGTGCGCGGCCGCGCACCAGGAAGCGCACCTGGTCGAGCACGCGGCCCTCGGCATCGACCAGCCGCAGCGCGTGCTCGCCGCCGCGCGGATGCCAGCCGTTCCCGGCCGCGACCTCGGCGCCGTCGAGTTGCCAGCTGGCCGCGGACGACGCCGGTTCCATGGCGAAGAACACCCGCTGCCGGGCGGCCGGGATATCGGGGTCGAGCGCGAGGATCGTGCCTTCTGCCGGGTAGGCGATGCGGGGCGCGCGGGCCGCGCCGCCGCTGAGCGCCACCAGCGGCATCTCCGTGCCGCGCAGATAGAATTCCTGCCGTGCCGGCTCCACGCGCGGCTGAAAATCGGTGCGCATCGCGACGACGGACTGCGGCGGCGTCGGCGCCGCGGGTTGCCGCCCGCGATGCAGATACTGCATCACCTCGGCCCACACCGGGCCCGCGCCGGTGATGCCGGACACCTCGTGCATGGCCTCGCCGTTGAAATTGCCGACCCACACGCCCACGGTGTAGCGCTGGCTGTAGCCGATGCACCAGTTGTCGCGCATGTCCTTGCTGGTGCCGGTCTTCACCGCGGCCGGGAACGGCAGCGCCACGGGATTGTCCAGGCCGAAGGTCGCGGCGCGCGCGCCACGATCGGCAAGGATGTCGCCGACGATGAAGGCGGCGCCCGGCGTGATCACCTTGCGCGCGGGCACCTGGGCCGCGCCCTCTGCCGGCGCCAGGCTCATCGCGCCGTAGCGCCCGCCGTTGGCGAGCGTGCGATAGGCGTTCACCAGCTGCCACAGGCTCACCTCGGCCGATCCCAGCGCCAGCGAATAGCCATAGTAGTCGCCGGATTCCGTGATCCCGGCGAAGCCCAACCGCCGCAACTGGTCGGCGAAGGCCTCCACGCCGACCACCATCAGAGTGCGCACGGCGGGCACGTTCAGCGAACTGGCCAATGCCGTGCGGGCGCTGACCCAGCCGCGGAACTGCCGGTCGTAGTTCTGCGGCACGTACAGGCCGGTGGGCGTTCGCAGGTTGACCGGCGCGTCCTCAAGCAGCGAAGCGGCTGTCATGCGACGCTGATCGAGGGCCAGTCCGTAGAGAAACGGCTTGAGCGTCGAGCCGGCCTGTCGCATCGCCCGGATGCCGTCGACGTACACGGCGTCGGTGTTGTTGCCGGCGTTGCCCACGTAGGCGAGCACCTCGCCGCTCGCGTTGTCGACCGCCAGCGCCGCGCCGTCGCGCACGTTGCGCCCGTCGAGCTGCAGCAACTGGTGCCTGAGCACCTCGCCTGCATGGCGCTGCACGGCCGCATCGATCGTGCTGCGCACGCTCACGCTGCCGGGCTTCAGCAGCAGACGTGCGACATGCGGCGCGAGCGCCGCCGACGGCCGCAGGCGCGGGATGCGGCCGACGACCGTGTGCGCGAGCGCCTCGATGCGCCGGCACCGGGCCGCGGGATCGCCAGACCGCGCGCCGCCCTCCACGCGCAACTGCGCGTCCAGCGTGCAGGCGCGGCGTGCCACGCGGCCGGCCCCGGCGTTCGGCGCGCGGATCAGCGCCGCGAGCAGCGTCGCCTCGGGCCGGGTGATGCCGCCCGGTTCCTTCCCGAGCAGGCCGCTGCTCGCAGCCGCGATGCCCTGCAGCTCGCCGCGATAGGTGATGAGGTTGAGATAGGCCTCGAGGATCTGCGCCTTGGTCCAGGCGCGCTCCAGGGCGCGCGCCCGCTCGATCTGCGCCCACTTCTGCCCGAGCGTGCGCTTGCCGCCGCGCGCCCGCAGCGCCGGGTCGAGCTGCGCGGCGAGCTGCATGGTGATGGTGCTCGCGCCGCGACGGACGCCGTCCGCGGCGGCGTTCGACCACAGTGCCGCCGCCGCGCCCGGCCAGTCGACGCCGTGGTGCGCAAAGAAGCGCCTATCCTCGGCGCGCACCACCGCCTCGGTGAGCGCCGGGGAGATCGCCTCGAGCGGCGTCCACTCCAGGCGCCGCCCGCGCTCGTCGATGCGCAGCTCGTGGATGACTGCGCCGTGCCGGTCGAGCAGCTGCGCCTCGCTGCTCTGGTGGGCTGCGCGCACCTGCGCGTGCGTTCGCGGCGGCGGCGCGCCGCGGCCGAGCGTGGACACGGCGAGGATCACCGTCAGAACCGCGAGAGCGACGGCTGCGGTTCGCTTCCTCATGCCTGTTCGTACTCCCTCGACACGATCGCGATCACGGGCCCACCGTCACGCTGGCATTGGGCGACTCGCCGAACATCTCCGGCGCGTACATCGCCTCCACGCGCGTCTCCGGCAGCTCGAAGGTACCCGGGTTGTTCAGGCGCAACGTGTACTCGACCACCCACTTGCCTTCCGGCACGTAGTCGTAATAGGCATGGAAGGCGTCGAAGGTCCGCTCCTCGTAGGCCGGCCACACGTAGCCCTGGCGCTGCTCGCCGCCGGTGAGGATCTGCGAGTCCTTGCCCAGGCCCGTGCCGAGTATCGACGCGCCCGCCGGGATGGGATCGTTCACGACCACCCAGGTCATGTCCGACTGCGCCTGGAGCTCCAGCCGCACGCGCGCCACGTCGCCGCGGCTCCACTCCCCCGGTTTCCTCTGTTCGATCGGCGTCACCGTGCGCGTGATCCCGTAGCCGCTCGCCAACGGCTCCTGCAGCGGGATCGCCGCCAGGCTCTGCACCATCGCCCAGGGCTTGCCGCGGCCCTGATGCTCGATGCGCAGCGGCTGCGCCGGCCCGCCCGGCCACGGATGATACAGCGAGCCGCCGTCGGGCCTGCGCGCCCACGACCACTGCTGCTGGCCGCCGAGAGTCGAGACGGTCCTGCCGTCCAGCGGCTCGCTCTCGAAGCGCTCGGCGAACCGCTCCATCGCCACCACGCCCCAGGCGTTGGCCGTGGTGGTCCCCCAGTGGCCGCGGACCTGGCGGCCGAGACTGCCGCGCACCATGCGCGGCAGATCCTCCTGCCACTGCTCGTCGCCGAGCAGGGCGAGGATGGCGCGGTTGGCGTTCACGTCCGCCGACACCATGAGCCACCAGAGGTAGTCCTCGCGCTCGGTGGAGAAGCCCATCGTCGTGCCCTGGAAGTTCACCCGTGAGCGGATCACCTGCTTGGCCTGCGCCAGCTTCTCCTCCCGGCCGTCGATCTGCCCGGTGCGGTCGAGCACGTTGATCCAGTCGATCACCGCGGAGGTCGGCCAGAGGTTCGGCTCGATGTCGATCGCGGACAGCAGCGCCGGGTCGATCGCCTCGTAGCGCGAGGCCGCATCCAGCGCCGCCATCTTGCGGATGGCGAGATCGGCTGCCGGCAGCGCCGAGCCGCGCACGATCCTGCCCTGCACGAAGTCGACGAGCGCCGCGCGCATGCGGTTGCGGGTGTCTTCCGGCAACTCCCAGCCCGCCTCGTGGGCGATCGCGAGCACGTAGGAGGTGAGCGTGTCGTCGCCCTGGTCGAGCACCGGCCAGAACTTCGCGAGGCCGTCACCGTCCAGGTACGAGGGCAGGTCGTTCATGAGCGCCCGCCACAGCGGCGCATCGCGCAGGGCGATCGCTCTCGACACGCGCTGCTCGAGGCAGGTGTAGGGATACCAGCGCATGTACTCCTGCACGCCGGCGAGCTGGCCGGCGAGCGAGGGTTTCAATGTCACCCGCACGCCGCCGCGGCCGGGTATGGCGTCCGCGGGGATCGCCGTCTGCATCTCGAGCGGTTTGTCGATCTGCGTGAGCGTGGCCTGGAAGACGCGCACCGGCACTGCCGGGATGACCGTCTGGGTGACCTTCAGGCGGTCGCCCGCCTGTCCGCCGTAGCTCGCCGCGACCTCCCAGGTGATCTTCTCGGCGTCGTACGGCACCTTCACGTCCCAGCCGACCTCCCTGGCCTCGCCCGGCGCGAGCGCCACGTTGATCGGCGGCAATACCTGCTCCAGGGGGGCGGAGGCCGGTCCGGCCGCCTGTGTGGGCGTGGCGGTGACGGTGAGCGTCTCATCCATCGCCGCGCTCGAGGCATTGCGCACGGTGAACGTCGCGAGGAAGCGATCGCCCTCGCGCACGACGGGCGGCAGACCGGAGATCAGCATCAGGTCCTGGGTGCTGCGGATCGAGGTGCTGCCGGTGCCGAACAGGCCGGCGCCGGCACTGGCCACGGCGACGATGCGGAAGGAGGTCAGCGCATCGTTGATCGGCACCTCGATGTCGGCCTCGCCGTTGGCGTCGAGCCGGACCCGCCCCTGCCACTTCAGCAGCGTGTCGAACAGCTCGCGCGCGTTCTGGCGCCCGCCTCCGCCGCCGTGCGGCAGCGCCTTCTTGCCGAAGTGGCGCCTGCCGATCACCTGCATCTGCGCGGTGGAGGTCTGCACCTCGATGCCGCGCCGCCCCATCATCGCCTCGAGCAGTTTCCAGCTCTCGTTGGGCATCAGTTCCAGCAGCCCCTCGTCGACCGCGGCGAGCGCGACCTCGGCGCCCCCGGGCAGCGGCTCGCCGCTGGCGGCGGCCACCCGCACGTGCACCTTCGAAGTCTCCCGCACCCTGTAGGAGTCGCGATCG
>WBZR01000881.1_pt1 | contig 43088 bp, 35 predicted proteins | sample 5204231 | NCBI WGS metagenome assembly WBZR01 (sample SAMN12412403, study PRJNA552823) | activated sludge metagenome | isolation source: activated sludge from anammox sidestream of wastewater treatment plant... | place: USA: Virginia | collected 2017-08 | reverse complement strand
GCGTGGCGGAGAAGCCCTGTCGCGCCTTGCTGAAGGCCTGGGCGCTGACGCAGCGCAAGCGGCCGATGGAGCCTTTGAAGCGTGCGAACAAAGCGTCGAGTTCGGACTGGATGCTTGCGCACAGGCCACCGATCATCATGGCGGCGAGGGTTGGAAGGGTGAGCGTGCGCTGGCGAGTGAAGGCCGAGGGACGCAGGCGGAACTGGTCAGCGAGAAGGGGATCGGAGAGGAACTCGCCAAGGATATTCAGCAGGCGTTCAGATTCAGAATTTTGCCATGACCTTGTAAATCAATGAGATACCCGTGCTCATTGTATCAAAACATGTGGCGCAAGTGCGGGTCGCGCTTAAGTTGAGAGCATTGCGTTCGCACCTGCCTCGCGGTGGGCGCCGTTGGCGTGATCGGCCTTGCCGCCAGCCCGGTCTTCGCGCAGGACACGGACACCAAGTCCGATGCCCAGACGCTGGATCGCATCGAAGTCACCGGTTCGCGCCTGAAGCGCGCCGACGTCGAGGGTGCGACCCCGGTCATCGTGATCGACCGCACCCAGCTCGATGCCAGCGGCGCCGTGTCCGTCGCCGACGTGCTGCGTGACAGCACCTTTGCCTCCTTCGGCAACTTCAAGCCGCAGTCGGGCAGCTCGGCCCAGTCGCTGGCCACCATCGACCTGCGCGGTGTCGGCTCGGGCCGTACCCTCGTCCTGATCGACGGTCGTCGCGCCCCGACCAACCCGATGTCCGCCAGCTCCGGCGCCGACGTCAATGCCATCCCGCTGGCTGCGGTCGAGCGCATCGAAATCCTCTCCGACGGCGCCTCGGCGGTGTACGGTTCCGACGCGATCGGTGGCGTGGTCAACATCATCCTGCGCAAGGATTTCAACGGCGCCGAGCTGCGCTATGGCCGTGGCAACCCGGCGATCACCGGCGGCGACACGGAAGAAGCCTCGCTCGTGTTCGGCACCTCGTCCGATCGCGGCAAGATGATCGGCGGCGGCTCCAAGTCGAGCCGTGGCATGGTCTTCACCCGTGATCAGATCGGCGGCCAGACCTTGGGCGTGTCGACCTACGGCAACAACTACTACGACTGGGATACCGGCAAGGTCAAGGCCGTTCCGGGCTTCAACTGCACCGGGCTGTTCTGGATGCAGGCCAACGGCCGCTGCTCGTTCGACTTCAACTCGGTCGCTGCGCAGGAAGCCTCGGTCGACAACACCGCGCTCTTCATGAAGGGCGACTACCAGATCAATGACAACTGGACCATCTACACCTCGCTGGCCTCGACCAAGGTCGAGACCTTCGGCCGCTATGCGCCGGTCCCGGGTGTGGTCTGGGCCGATGACGGCACACCCAACGACATCGTCAAGGGTGATGGCCTGCCGACCTACTTCTACCATCGCTTCGCTGCCGCCGGTAACCGCGATACCTACACCACCGGCGTCAACAACGACTACCTGCTGGGCTTCCAGGGCCAGATTTCCGACACCGTCAGCGTCGAGTTCGGCCTGCGCCGCACCAACTACGACTACAACGATCTCGGCTACGGCTACATCATCCAGAGCCTCGCCAACCAGGCGATCAACTCGGGTGCGTACATGATCAACAACCCCTACGGCGCCTCGCAGCAGACCCTCAACAGTTTCACCGCGACCATCGGCCGTGACTCCTTCTTCCGCACCAAGGAGTACTTTGCCAACGTCAACTTCGACCTGTTCGAAATGGGCGGCGGCGTTTCCAACGCGGTGTTCGGTGCCGAGTACCGCGACGAGGCCTACCAGGACCGTTACGACTCGCTCTCGCAGGCCGGCGTGGTGCTGGGTTCCGCGGGTGGTGCAGCGGCCGGTTCGCGTGACGCCAAGGCGGCCTACTTCGAATGGCTGCTGCCGTTCAGCAGCAGCTTCGACATCACCCTGGCGGGTCGCTTCGACAACTACAGCGACTACGGCAGTGATTTCTCGCCGAAGATCGCGGCACGCTGGCAGCCGATCGAATCGCTGACCTTCCGCGCCTCGTTCGGTCAGGGCTTCCGCGCCCCGGGCCTCGACATCCTGACCCAGGCCGACTCCTTCTCGGCCGAGTTCGTGGACGATCCGCAGACCTGCGTGGCCAGCGGCCTGACCGCGGAGTGCAAGGACCCGGCGACGGGCCAGGTTTCGATGCCGCAGGTCGACACCTTCTTCATCGCCAACCCGACCCTGGGTTCCGAGCAGTCCGACCAGTACAGCATCGGCTTCGTCTGGTCGCCGCTGGGCTGGCTCGACATGAGCCTGGACTACTACAACATCCAGGTTCAGGACACGATCTCGTCGATCGGTGCCCAGGACATCATCAACATGGACCTGGATCCGGCGACCTACGGTCAGATCCCGGCCGGTCTGAGCATCACCCGCAACCCGGCCAATGGCCGCATCACCAAGATCGTCGCCGGTTACGGCAACATTGGCGACCTCGTGACCGACGGTCTCGACCTGCGCGTCAGCACCAACTTCGATCTGGGCAATGCCGGCAGTCTGCGCAACCAGTTGACCTGGTCCTACGTCAACAAGTACGAGGTCACCGACGTCAGCGGCCAGACCGTCGACTTCGCCGGCTACATGGGCACGCCGGACACCCGCGTCAACCTGCAGAACACCTGGACGTGGGGTGACTTCGACGTCAACTGGAACGTCAACTACATCGACGGACAGGCGACTCCGGGCGGACGTTCGGTGGGCAGCTACACCACCAACGACCTGCAGTTCGGCTGGAACACGCCGTGGAACGGCAAGATCGTGGTTGGCGCCACCAACCTCGGCGACCGTTACCCGGCGCTGGTGCAGTACGACGGCCGTCCGTGGAACTTCTACCTGTACGACGCCTACGGCCGCACCCCGTACTTCCGCTACACGCAGTCGTTCTGATCGTCTGTACGGAATGCTTGGACCGAAGAGCCCCGGAAACGGGGCTCTTCCTTTTTCGGAACCCGCACGCCGCACGCAGCGGTGTGCCCTTGCGAGGAACGACAGTGGAAAACGGATCCATCGATCTGGACGCGCGCCGCAAGGCGTGGACGGCGTATTGGCAGGCCGGGGCGATGCACTCCTGCCCGGGCACCTTCAACGATGCCTACCAGGGCGCGATCGGCACGCTCTGGCTCGATCTGGCTGCCGGGCTGCACAAGGATGACCGGGTGCTCGACCTCGGTACCGGCAACGGCGCGCTGCCGAAGTTGCTTTGGGAAAGCGCGCCGGATCGAAGCGGACTGCGGATTGACGCTGTCGATCTGGCCGAGTTGCGCCCGACGTGGTTCGACCCCGAGCACTTCCCCGGCATCCGCTTCCAGTCCGGGGTCGCGATGGAGCAGTTGCCGTATGCCGCGGAGAGCTTCGACGTCGTGGTCAGCCAGTACGGCATCGAGTATGCCCGTCGCCCTGACGTGTTCCACGAGGTCTTGCGCGTCGCCACGCCCGAAGCGCGGCTGTTGTTCGTGATGCACCATGCGGACGGACTGCTGGCACGAGTGGCGCAGGAGGAAGCCGGACACGAGGCCTGGCTGATCGAGGCCGGCGGCGTGATCGACGCCGCGGTGGCGGTGGCGCCGTGGATCGCCCAGGCCCGCACCGGCAAAGCGCCGACGGCTGGGTCAGAGGCCGAGGCGGCACGACGGCGCTACAACGAGGCAATGACGGCGTTGAAGATGCGGGCCGGATCCGCGGCGGTGCCGGATCTTCTCGTCCAGTTCGCCGATTGGGCGCACCGGACCCTGGCCGGCCTGCGTCCGGAGCTGTTGCAGGCCAGCATCGACGCATTCGAAGCTGCGCGTGACGGACTGTGCGATGCGATGTTGCGCAGTGCCGAAATGCCGGCCAGTGCCCTGAACCGGGACGGCATCGAGGAAATCGCCGCGATCTTCCGCACGGCGCGGCCTTCGGCACGGATCGAGATCACCGAGATCGGTCCCGACGATGGCCGTCTGGGTTGGTGTCTCGAAGTCGATGCCCGCACGGGCGTGGCGGGTTGAGGCTGAGAGCGGTTCAGAGGTCCGCGTCGCTGTCCGTCCGCACCTGCGTGGCCCCATCCAGCACGCCGAGCAGGGGGCCGAGCGCAAAGGCGTAGTGCCGCCAGCGTCCGACCGAGCGTGCGTGGATCGGCTGGCGCACCTGCCAGCGGCTGGGCGTCTGCACACCGCGCTCGCCGGCGTGGAAGTCGAGGCAGGCCGGATCCCAGTCCAGGCCGATGAATTCGACCAGGCGGCGTGACTGCGCCTCCGGCTCCGTCACCAGGCGTTCGTATTCCAGTTCCAGGATCGGGTTGGCCAGCACGCCCTGCCAGTGCCGCATCAGGCGCTCATGCAGGTTGATGCACTGGCCGATGCCGTCGAGGCGGGTGGCGAAGCGCTCGCTCAGGGAGAAGTTTTCGCCGTAGATCGAGATCGCCACGTCGCGCGGATCGCGCCGGCACCAGACGATGCGCGCCTGCGGGAACATCAGGCCGATCAGGCCGAGGGCGTAGAAATTCATCGGCGCCTTGTCGACCAGGCGCAGCGTGTCCGGCGGGGCGTGGCGCGTGGCTGCGGCGAGGTAGCGTTGCCTCGCCTGTTGCAGTTGCGCGGGCGCGATTTCGTCGACGATGTGCGGCCAGATCCGGCTGCTGCCCGAGCGCGAGGGCAGGTGCCGTGCGATCAGGGCGATGTCGGGCAGTTCGCCGCAGCCGTGGATCCGCGGGTGCGTGGCGAGGATCTGCTCGGTCAGGGTCGTGCCACTGCGCGGCATGCCGACGATGAAAACCGGCCGTTCCTCGTCCGATGCCGTCACGCTCGCCAGCACCTCGGCGGAGAAGGCCGGCAGCATCCGCTCGACACGGGCGGCGAGTGCAGCGTAGTCGAACTCGCCGGCGACCCGGCGACGTGCGGCATTGGCCTGATCCCAGTGCTGCATCGCCTCGGGATAGTGGCCGCGTGCATCCATCACCTTGCCGAGCGCATAGCCGAGCAGGGCGCGGTCGCGATCGGATGTTGCCGCTTGCGCACACAGGCGCTGACCGCGCTCGATCGACGACGCCTCCGCCTTGCCACGTTGCAGGGCGAGCAGGCCGGCGAGCGGAAACGCCCAGTCCGGTTTCAGTTCGAGCGCACGCACATAGGCGGCGTCGGCCGCGGCGCGGTCGCCGCTGTCCTCGCGCGCCTGCGCTGCCGCCATCCACAGATCGGGATTGGCGGGGTGGCGGGTCAACGCGCCCGCGAACACCGCCTCGGCCTCGGCGAAGTCCTGCAACCGGCTCAGGGTCTCGCCGAGCTTGAGGATCGCGTCGATGTCGTCCGGTGCCGCCGTGGCGCGGGCCTTGAGCAGGGGCAGGGCATCGAGCGGGAAGCCGCCCTGGAACTGCGCCTCGCCGAGCGCGTCGCGGATCCGTGCCGACGCCGGCGCGAGCGCATGCGCGCGCTGCAATGCCTCGATCGCCTCACTGTCGCGCTGGCAGCGTGCGAGGGTGATGCCGAGGAAATACCAGGCTTCCGGGTTGTCGGGCAGCAGTTCGGTGCTGCGCTGGAGGATTGGCAGTGCCGCCTGCAGTTGGCCGTGGTGCGCAAGCAGACAGCCGTGGGCCAGTTGCAGTGTGCCAGCCATTGGCGCGAGTTCGGCGGCGCGCGCCATGTGGTGCAAGGCGAGCGTGTGCTGTCCGATGCGCGTGGCCAGTTGCGCCATCGCATGGTGGGCGGCAGCAGCGTCGGGATACTGGGCAAGGGTCTGTTGCAGGAGCGAACCGGCGCGCAACGCATCGCCGCGTTCGAGCAATGCGGCAGCCTGTTGCAGCAGCGTCTGCAAGGGCAGCGTGGCAGGGGTGCGGGAATCGGGCATGGTGCCAGTATGCCAGCTTGACCTGCGCTCTCGCCGTAGCGCTCAGTTCACCGTGTACGCGGCTTCGTCGACGTACTCCCCGAGTGCGTCGAGCATCGGTCCGAGCCAGCGTGCATAGCGCTTCCAGCCATCGACGTAGCGTGCATCGATGGGCTGGCGCAACTGCACACTGCTGGCGGTGGCGATGCGGCCGGTCGCAATCCCCGAGGTTGCCGGAGTCGGCGCGTCGAGACCGCAGAATGCCAGCACGCGGTGCGTCACCGCGTCCGGTGTCCGCACCAGCTTCTCGTAATCGACATCGAGGATGCGGCCGGGAACCTGCGTCTGCCAGTGCTCCATCAGGGCGCGATAGTGGCGGTAGTGGGTAGCCATCTCGACCGGGTCGTAGCTGTGCGGGTAGGCGTCGGCGAACAGTTCCTTGAGGTTGGAAAAGCACACGTCCGGTGCCGAACGGCGCAGGTGCAGGATGCGTGCCTCAGGCAGGGCGTCGGCGATCACGCCGGCAAGCATGAAATTGCTCGGCAGTTTGTCGGTGTAGCAAGGCTTGTCGCCCGCATGCCAGGCGGTGTGCGAGCGGTAGCGCCGGCCGAGCAGGTCGGCATCGAGTGTGCCTGAAGCGAGATATGTGGCGAGTTCGCCATCGAGACGTGCCGGCCCCGCCTGCCCGCTCGTCCAGCGCAACTGGAAGGGAAAATCGCGCAGCTCGCCGGCGTCGGCGACCATGCCGCTGGACGCCAGCAGGCGTTCGAGCAGGGTGGTGCCCGAGCGCGGCTGGCCGAGGATGAAGATCGGGATCGGCGTTTCAGACATGTCGCGCTGCGGGCTGGCCCTTGCCGTCACTTCGTGCAGGCGAGCGAACAGCACGGCCTCGGCCGCGGCATCGTGCCGGACCTGGCTGCGGCGCAGGCGCATGCCGGCGGCAAGCGCGTTCCAGGCGCCGAATGTGTCGTCGAGTTCGTCCAGTTCCTTGAACAAGGCGTAATGCAGCGGCGGCGCATCCGGGTGCGAGGGGCCGAGTTCGGCAAGGGCGCGGCGCAGGCGGTCGACGTGATTGGCGCTCGTGGTCGCGCGGCGCAGACGCGAAACCTGGCGGTGGCAGGCGGCGTGCAGCGGCGCGTTGTGCAGGCAGCGCTCGAAGCAGTCGCCAGCCTCGTCGAGTTCTCCCAGATAGAGCAGGGCGAGGCCGGTCAGATAGTCCAGTTCGGCATCGTCCAGGCCGAGTCTGCGGGCGCGGCGAAGCAAGGGCAGTGCATGCTCGGGCAGGGATTGAGCGAGCAGCAATTGCGCGAGGTGGAAGGCGATTCGTGCGTCGCCGGAATTCGTCAGCGCGGGCACGCGCAGCAGCTTCAGGAATGCCTCGATTTCGCCGAGCTGGCAGAGCGCCTCGGCGATGGCTTCCAGTACGCTCGGCTCCTGTTCGCCGCAGTGGGCCGCAACGAGGATCTGGGCCACCGCCTCTCGCAGGTTGCCGGCGCCGGAAGCGATCTGGGCCAGGCGCAGGCGGGCCGGACCGACCCAGTTGCGCTGTGTTGCCAGCGACTCGAAAAGCGTGCGCGCCTGTTGCATCCTGTGCGCATGCAGATGCGCTTCGGCTTCCAGCCAGTGCCTGATGTGGGGGTCGTCCATCGCGACAGTGTCGGGATGCTGCGGCCGGTATTCAACACGTGGTCGATCTGCGCCAGCCGTTTTTCCCGGCGCGCCGGAGTCGGTCAGCGACGGAGTGGCGCGATGTCCAGGGCAAAGACGGCCTACGTCTGTTCCGAATGCGGCGCCAATGCCAGCAAGTGGCAGGGGCAATGCCCCGAGTGCGGGCTTTGGAACACTCTGACGGAATTCGTGTTGGAGTCGACTGCGACCGGCAAGACACGTGGTGCACGAACCGGCTATGCCGGAGCCAGTGGCAACGCGAAAGTGACGCGGTTGGGCGAAGTGCGGCAGGACGAGGAGCTGCGTCAGTCCACCGGCATCGGCGAGCTGGACCGGGTGCTCGGTGGCGGCCTGGTGCAGGGTTCGGTGGTGCTGATCGGTGGCGACCCCGGCATCGGCAAATCGACCCTGCTGCTGCAGGCGGTGGCGAGCATGCAGGCGCATTGTCCCGGGCTCTACGTCACCGGCGAGGAATCCCTTGCCCAGGTCGGCGCGCGGGCGCGACGCCTCGGACTGCAACTGGAGGGGCTGAACGGCCTGACCGAGACCTGCATCGAACGCATCCTGCCGCATCTGGTCGCGGAAAAGCCGCGTCTGGTGGTGATCGATTCGATTCAGACCATGTACTCCGACCAGCTCGCGGCCGCACCCGGCTCGGTCAGCCAGGTGCGCGAGAGTGCGGCGAAGCTGGTGCGCTTCGCCAAGGAAACCGGCACCAGCGTGTTCCTGGTCGGGCACGTCACCAAGGAGGGCGGCATCGCCGGCCCGCGTGTGCTCGAACACATGGTCGATGCGGTGCTGTATTTCGAGGGCGAAAGCGGCAGCCGCTTTCGTGTGCTGCGCGCCTTCAAGAACCGCTTCGGCGCGGTCAACGAGCTCGGCGTGTTCGCGATGGGCGATACCGGATTGCGCGAGGTTGCCAATCCGTCGGCGATCTTCCTCTCGGGTAGCCGCGAGCCGCAGCCGGGCAGTTGCGTGATGGTGACGCGCGAAGGCACGCGCCCTTTGCTGGTCGAGGTGCAGGCGCTGGTGGATCAGAGCCCGCTCGCCAACCCGCGGCGGGTCGCGCTGGGACTCGAACAGAACCGCCTGGCGATGCTGCTGGCGGTGATGCACCGGCACGGCGGTGTCGCGGTCTATGACCAGGATGTCTTCGTCAACGTCGTCGGCGGCATCCGGGTGCAGGAAACCGCCGCCGACCTGCCGGTGCTGCTGGCGATCCTGTCGAGCCTGCGCAACCGCCCCTTGCAGGTGCCGACGGTGGCCTTCGGCGAGGTCGGCCTGTCCGGCGAGATCCGGCCGGTCCCCAATGGCGAGGAGCGCCTGCGGGAAGCGGCAACGCACGGCTTCGCGCGTGCCATCGTGCCGTGGGCGAATGCTTCGAAAAAGTCTTTTTCCGGGCTCCAGGTCATCGCGGTCGAGCGCCTGCGCGATGCGCTCGATGCGCTTGATTGAAGTGCCGCAGGGTCACTCGCCGAGCATGGCGAGCTCGTCGTGCAGCGCGACGGGATTGCCGAGGTTCAGTTCGATCAGCCGCTTGAGCTGGGTGAAGCTGGCAAGGTCGATCTTGCCGCGATTGAAGCCCAGTTCCGTGCCGGGAATGATGCGTGCCAGTTCCACGCCCATCGCGATCATCACGCCGCCGTCGAGGCGCAGATCGAGGCGGTAGCGGTTGCCGATGGCGCCATTCCAGGATTCCGGGCACTCCAGCAGCACACCCGAGAGCGAGATGTCGATCACCCGCGTGGTCCACATCGCATTGCCCGAAAACAGGCGCACGTTGCCCTTGATCGGAAACCGATGGAAGCGCCGCTGCGCGATGCCGGCGTCACTGGCGCGAGTGGCGTCGAGCGCGTTCATCCGCCACGCACCAGAACCAGTTCGAGGACGAACTTGCTGCCGAAGAAGGCCAGGCCCAGCAGGGCCATCGCCGACAGGCTCCAGCGCACTGCACGCCGGCCGCGCCAGCCCTGTCGCCAGCGCCCGAGGAGCAAGCCGCCGAACACCACCCAGGCGAGCAGCGAGAGCGTGGTCTTGTGCACCAGGTGCTGGGCAAACAGGTCCTGGACGAAAAGTGCACCGGTGAGCAGCGACAGCGTCAGCAGGATGAAGCCCGCGAGCACGAGGCGGAACATCAGACTTTCCAGCAGGGTCAGCGGTGGGAAGACTTCCAGCCAGGGTCGCAGACGATGCCGGCGCAGGGCGCGCTCCTGCAGCCAGAGCATGATCGCGAGCAGGGCGGCGAGGCTGAGTGCGGCATAGGCGAGCAATGACAAGCCGGCGTGGGTCTGGATCTGCCAGCCGATGGCCGTGCGCGCAGGTGTCGAAGCATCGGTGAAGCCGTAGACCGCCAGCAGGATCGCAGCCAGCGGGTAGACCAGCACGCCCAGCGCACCGAGTGGGCGCGCCAGGGCAAGCGCTGCGGTCAGTGCGGCGGTGCCGAGCGCGACCAGGGCGAGCGCGGCGAAAAAGTGCAGGTCGATGCCGCCGATCGTGCGCCAGATCGCCAGCATGGCGATGGCGTGCAGCGCGGCGCCGGCGAGCGCGAGCACGGATGGCGCTCGCGCGCTGCCGCCGTCCTCGCGTGCAAGCACTCGCAACTGCCACGCTGCGGCGCTGGCGTAGAGGATGATCGCGGCGACGGTCGGGAGCAGGATCATCCTTCAAGTTTGGCACATCGATCGCACCCATGGCAGTCGCCCGGAGCGAAAACCTCGCCGTCCGTCCTATACTTTGCGACCGTTCCCCGGTATCCGATGTCATGTTCGATTCCCTCAGCCAACGCCTGTCCTCGACCATCCAGCGCCTGCGCGGGCGCGGACGGCTGACCGAGGAGAACATCCGCGAGGCCACCCGCGAGGTGCGCGTGGCGCTGCTCGAAGCCGATGTCGCGCTGCCGGTGGTGCAGACCCTGATCCAGCGCATCAAGGTGCGCGCGGTCGGCCAGGACGTGATGAAGAGCCTCACGCCCGGCCAGGCGCTCATCAAGGTGGTGCGTGACGAATTGACCGCGGTGATGGGCTCGCAAAGTGCCGAGCTCAACCTCAACGTGCCGGCTCCGGCCGTGATCCTGATGGCCGGCTTGCAGGGCGCCGGCAAGACCACCACCGTCGGCAAGCTGGCCAAGCTCCTCAAGGAACGTCGCAAGAAGAAGGTGATGGTGGTTTCCGCCGACGTCTACCGTCCCGCCGCGATCGACCAGTTGAAAACGCTCGCGGCACAGACCGAGGTGTTGTTCTTCCCGTCCGACCCGGCGCAGAAGCCGGTCGACATCGTGCGTGCGGCGATCGACGATGCACGCAAGAGTTTTGCCGACGTGCTGCTCGTCGATACCGCCGGTCGCCTCGCCATCGATGCGCAGATGATGGAAGAGATCAAGGCCCTGCATGCGGCGGTGCATCCGGTCGAGACCTTGTTCGTGGTCGATTCGATGACCGGCCAGGATGCCGCCGTCACCGCCAAGGCCTTCGCCGAGGCGCTGCCGTTGACCGGCGTGGTGCTGACCAAGACCGACGGCGATGCTCGTGGCGGCGCGGCGCTGTCGGTGCGCTACATCACCGGCAAGCCGATCAAGTTCATCGGCACCTCGGAAAAGATGGACGGGCTCGACGTGTTCCATCCCGATCGCGTCGCCAGTCGCATCCTCGACATGGGCGACGTGCTCTCGCTGGTCGAGCAGGTCGAGCGCGACGTCGATCAGGAAAAGGCACAGAAGCTCGCCGAGAAGGTCGCCAAGGGCAAGAAGTTCGACCTCAACGACATGCGCGACCAGCTCGAACAGATGCAGAACATGGGCGGCATCCATGCCCTGATGGACAAGCTGCCGGGCATGGGACAGGTGCCGGACGATCTGAAAAATCGCGTCACCGGACAGGAAGTTCCGCGCATGATCGCGATCATCAACTCGATGACGAAGAAGGAGCGCCGCTTTCCCGACCTGCTCAACGGCTCGCGCCGGGCGCGGGTGGCGCGCGGCTCGGGTACCACGCCGGCCCAGGTCAACCAGTTGCTCAAGCAGCACAAGAACATGGAAAAGATGATGTCCAAGCTCGCCGGCGGCGGTATCCGCGGCATGCTGCGCGGGATGAAGGGCATGATGGGCGGGCGTGGACCGGGTGGCTTCCCGATGCGTTGAAGGGTCGGCTGCGGATGGTTTGTCGAGACGATTTCGACGGGCTGAGTGGCCATGGCGCGGCCCGGCAAGGCACGTGAAACCCACGCAATTGCCATTTTCCCCGTCAAGCAGTTAAAATGCGCGGCTCGCCGTTCGCAGTCGCGACGCCGCAGCCCACTTCCAAGAGCACAGAGCAAACACTCATGGTCAAGATCCGTCTGACCCGCGGTGGCGCCAAGAAGCGCCCCTTCTATCACATCGTTGTCACCGATCAGCGCAACAAGCGCGATGGTCGCGTGATCGAGCGTGTGGGTTTCTACAACCCCGTTGCCCAGGGTAACGAAGTGCGTGTACAGATCAGCACCGACCGCGTCCAGCATTGGGTTGGCGTCGGCGCGCAGTTGACCGAAAAGGTTGACCAGCTGTACCGCGAGGCGCTCAAGGCAGCGCCGGCTCAGGCCGCGGCCTGAGCCTTCACTTGGACACCGGCGTGAGCGGCACACGCCGCATCCTGCTTGGCAGGGTCGTCGGGGTTCATGGCGTGCAGGGCTGGGTCAAGCTCGAATCGCACACCCAGCCACGCCAGAATATCCTCCAGTACCTGCCCTGGACACTGCGTCATCGCGGTGTCGAACATCCTGTTGCCCAAGTGCAGGGTCGCATGCAGGGCCAGCGCCTGCTTGCGCATTGGCCAGAACTGGAACATCGCGACCAGGCCGAAGCCATGGTCGGGGCCGAGATCTGGGTGCCGCGTTCAAGCTTGCCGGCACCCTCCCCGAATGAATATTACTGGGTCGATCTCGAAGGCCTGCGTGTGGTCGGGGCGGATGGTTTCGATTTCGGCCACGTCTCCCACCTGTTTTCGACCGGCGCCAACGATGTGATGAGCGCGCGTGGAGAGCGTGAGCGTCTGATCCCATTCATCCGTGGCGATGTGATCAAGCGTGTGGATTTTGAAGCGGGGCTGATCGAGGTCGATTGGGATCCGGAATTCTGATGCGCATCGATGTCATCAGCCTGTTTCCCGAATTCATCGAAACTGCAGCAGCAGTGGGCGTCGTCGGACGGGCACGACAGCGCGGCTTGATGGAGATCGTGGCCTGGAATCCGCGCGATTTCACCCATGATAATTACCGTCGCATCGACGAGCGCACGTTTGGCGGTGGCCCGGGCATGGTGATGAGTACCCAGCCCTTGCAGGATTGCCTCGCGGCGGTGCGCACGGCGGGCGAAGCTCCGACACATGTCATCTATCTCAGCCCGCAAGGCCAGCGACTGACGCAGCAGCGCGTGCGGGAATTGGCGCTCATGCCGCGCCTGGCCTTGATCTGCGGACGCTATGAAGGCGTGGACGAGCGCTTTCTTGAACGCGAAATCGACGAAGAAATCTCGATCGGAGATTACGTGCTGTCCGGGGGTGAACTGGCGGCTGCGGTGATCATCGATGCAGTGGGCCGTTTGCAACGCGGCGCGCTGGGCGATGAGGCGAGCGCGGAACAGGATTCCTTTGAGGATGGTCTGCTCGATTGCCCGCACTACACCCGCCCGGAAGTGGATGCCCAAGGGAAAGTCGTACCCGCCGTGCTGCTTTCCGGCGACCATGCCGCGATCGCGCGGTGGCGACGCCAGCAGGCACTGGGCCGAACCTGGCTGCGGCGTCCGGATCTTCTGGCGCGGGCCGTATTGAGCGACGAGGACCGCGAACTGCTGACGGTCTTTCGCCAGCAATGGCTCGCGAGCTGTGTCGTCAAGGCCGACTGATCGCCTCGGGGTCCAGCGCAATCTCGGTCGAGAAGTTCAGGTCGTAATCCCACTTCTGTCCGAATTCATCCTGCTTGCCATCGGTCCAGAACCGCCCAGCCACGCGCTTTTCATCGTAGGCCGTGGGTTGCCAGTGGATGAAGGCTGCCGATGACAGGTAGGTGGTGAAGGATGGGTGCAAGGGCTCGGCGCTCAACACCTTGGCATCCGGGTCGAGTCGCACTGCGAGCGCGACCAGTCCATCCTTGCGGGTCATTTCTTCCAGCCGTTCGAGGTCACGGGCCTCGGCAGCGTTCAGTTTTCGATCGGACAGCACCACGATCACGTCCATGTAGCCCGGTTCGCTGCGACTGTCCACTTCCTGAGCGATGACGTACCCAAGTTCGGCCGACTTGCCGTTGGCGTGAAAGTTGCCGTTGACCTCCTGCGCGTGAGGCACGGTCATTGATGTGGCCGCCAAGCAGGCGGTCAAGCCATTCAGTACGATCTTCATCGTGCAATTCATGTGGGTTCTCCGTGTGTGCGGGTTGTCTGCAAATGTATGAAGGCTTCACTCGAAGCCGTCGCGGAACAGGATGCCCCGGTGTTCGTATGCGCCAACGTCAACGGTGCCGATGCGACGTGGCTTGCCCGCTGCATCCCAGTCGCCGATTCCACCCGTGGGGATATTGGCGCCGCTCTCGATCAGGGGTGAATCGTCGGCCAGGCGGTAATCACCATTGCCGATGAAGCGGGGATCGGCGGGTGGCAGCTCCTGCACGGTATTTGGACAATGCATCTCATGGTCGCTGATCGGAACCACAAGCCAATAGCCCAGGGAGTTGTTGAGCCAGGTTCCCCAGCAACTGTATTCCATGAAGACCAGCGTGTCGGCATCGACGGCGCCGTTGCCGTGCATCACGTTGTTGGCCAGGAAGATCGGACCGTTCTGGATGTACAGGGAAAGATGCGCGTAGCCCAACGGATTGCGATTGTTGGCAACGGTGTTGTTGTTGAGGGTGAGCCCGCCCGCCGTGCCACTGACAACGCGACTTTCGAACTGGATCGCGCCGTTGTTCCAGTTGACCCCATTGTCGTAGTACATGGTGTTGTCAACGAACACGCTGTTGCGCACCACGATGGCACCGCGGGTGTGGAACCACACCACCGGCATGTCGTCGCTGACGTTGTTGCGCACCACGATGCGCTCAAGACGAACGGTGCCGCTGTAGTCGGCAATATCGCCGGCCAGCGGCGGACCGTAGGAGGCCAGGCTGTGGCCATTGACGAAGCTCAGGCCGGTGAGGCTGAGATCGCCCGCACCTCCAAGGGGCCGGAATGAAAAAAGGCGCGAAGTGCCACCGCCGTCGATGCGGGTCAGTTCCGGATTCATGACCTGGATGGAACAGGGTGCGCTGCCCATGAAGGAGCCATAGCCCCCGACGATGGACAGCGCGTGCGTGTCGGTGCTGCCGTAGATGAAGCCTTGCTGGACTGGCGGCGTATAGGTGCCGATCTGAACTTGGATCGTGTCATCCTCGGCGTTGGTCGCAGCGCTTGTCAGTGCGTTCTGCAACTCGGTGCTGGTGGTGACGCAGAAGCTGGCGGCGTGCAGGTTCGAACTGGCAAAGACGAGCAACAACAGGAGCGCGACAGAACGACGGGTATTCATGGCGGTAAACCTGATTCATCGGGGCTTGAATCAGAAAACACCGTTTGGCAACCAATCGGGCCACGAGTCCCCTGGATGACGTCAATCCGGTTGGAGGGCGCGCGCCTTGGCGCAGAAAACAGCAAATTCCGGCTTGGCGCAGGCCTGATTTCTGGCCAGTGCGATGCGCTCGGCGGCATCCGTGGCGTGGCGGGCGAGGGCAAGGTCGGCGGCAAGCACCTGGTGGGCGATCGGGGCGGCCGGCTGGGCGTCGGAAGCAGGAGACGCGATCAAGGCATCGACCTCGACCTGGGCCTCATCCAGCCGCCCCAGGGCTTGCAGAACCTGTGCGTGGCGGTAGTTCCAGTACTGGGTACGGGCACTGTCCTTGCCGTAGACCTGGGCAAAACGGGTGAGGGTGGCGACCATTTCGGTTTCGGCCTCGGGGAAGCGTCCCAGCGCCTGCAGGGCACGCGCCCTGGCGCCGTGAGCATCGGCGATCAATCCCGGCGAGTGGGCGTTGCGTACCTGTGTACTGGCCAGCACCTCCTCGGCCGCCGCCAGAGCTTCTTCGGGCCGATCCAATGCCGCGCACAGGTCGGCGTGGCCGATCAGGAGATAGACGAGCTCGGTTCCAGCCTCTTCCCCCAGGGTGCGCAGAATGTCCAGCGATTCGCGATCGCTGGTAAGCGCATCCTCGCCACGTCCGAGTGCGTGTTGCACATGGGCACGTAGTTCCAGGGTTTTGGCCAGTTGGCGCCGAGCGCGTGGATCCGTTTGGAGACGCAGCGCGATGATGATTGATTCGAACTCCGAAAGTGCCTTCTCGCCTTGTCCATCCATGAAGACGTAATGTGCCAGACGGGCACGCGCCTCGGCCGCAAGTGCCGGAGATGGAGTTGGAGCCCGGGCGTTGAAGTCGAGTGCGGCTGTCAATGCGTGCCGTGCCTGTTCGGCCTCACCGAGGGAAACATGGATCTCGCCGATCTGGGCGAGCAACTCGGCAGCGACGGCGGGATCGTGGTCGAAGCGTTCCACGATTCGAGCTTCGGCTGGGGCCAGCAGATCGCCGATCGGCGTCTTGCTGCCGCGCCCGGTTGCCGGGTCGATATCGGCCAACAGGGCCACGATGAAGCCGTGTGCTGCCTCCGATTGACGCAGTGCCAGCTGCGCGCGCTCGGCCTCGTTGCTCTTGGCACGCGCCTGCCAGAGCGCCGTTGCGCCCGCTGCAAAAAAGGCCAACACGCTGAGGGTGATCACGCTGCTGGCAACGGGGTTGCGTCGCAGCAGGCGTCCGCAGCGATAGATCAGCGTGTCTGGTCGGGCCAGCACCGGGCGACCGAGCAGGTGTCGTTCAAGGTCCTCGGCCAGAGCTTCGGCGCTGGTGTAGCGGCGCAGAGGTTCTTCCGCGGTGGCGCGCTGCACGATGGCCTTCAAATCTCCACGCAGGGCAGACTGCTGGGGAGTCCGGTTGCGCCTGATATTGGGTGCATTGGCAATCGCGTCTGAAGGATCTGGTGTGCTGGCCGGACGTTGACCGGTGAGCAGTTCGTGCAGAATGACGCCGAGGGCATACACGTCTGCAGACGTGGAAACTGGCTCGCCGCGTCGCTGTTCAGGCGCGGCGTAGGCCGGAGTCAAAAGAGCCTGCGCGGTGTGGGTCTGTGTCTCATCGTCCTGCAGCAGACGCGCAATGCCAAAGTCCAGCAGGCACGGAGAGCCGTCCGCGCGCACCATCACGTTGGCGGGCTTGAGGTCACGGTGAACGATCAAATGCCGATGAGCGAAGCCAACGGCTCGGGCCAAGCGTATGAGCAGGCTCAGGCGTTGTATTTGACTGATATCAGAGCGTGACATCCACTGGGCCAGTGTCTGGCCCTCGATGAGCTCCATTGCGAACCAGGGTTGCCCCTGCACATCGATGCCGCCATCGAGCAGATGGGCGATGTCGGGATGGGTGAGGCGGGCCAGCAATTCGCGTTCGCGCCGGAAGCGTTCGCGCGCCGCCACACTGTCCATGTCCAGGCGCAAGAGCTTCAGGGCTGCTCGTTGGGCAAATTCGCCGTCTGCACGTTCCGCCAGCCAAACGCTGCCCATGCCGCCTTGGCCGAGCTTTCCCAGGAGTTGCCAAGGGCCGTGGCGTTGTCCGATGAGCGGGCTCTCATCAGGCGGCTCGATTCGGGTAACGCGTGCAATCGACCGATCAAGCGGCAGCTCGGCGCATTCGTCGAGGTCGATCAGGGATTGAAGCGACTGCGCTTGCGCCGGATCGTGCGCACGCAGGCAATCCAGCCAGGCCTGCCGATCCTTTGGCTCAAGGTCCAGGACTTCGAGCAACAGAGCGGCAAGTTGCGACGAGATCGGTTCAGACATGCGTATCTGGTTCGACCTCGTCGAGAAATTTTTGCATGAGAGCCCGGGCGGCGCGCCAGTCGCGTTTGGCCGTACGTTCGGAGGTTTGCATGAGCTCGCCCACGGCGGCAAAATCCAATCCGGCAAAGCAGTGCAATTCCATCACGGTGGCCAGGCGTTGATTGGCGTCAGCCAATGCGTTCAAGGCCTGATCCACCGCCAGTCGATCGCTGCAGTCGATCGTGACCAGATCGAGGGCGTCGTCCAAAGTGATGGCCAACCAGTCCCCACCGCGTTTTTGACGAGCTGCGTCGCGAGTCGCATTGAGCAGGATCTGGCGCATGGCACGGGCGGCAATGGCGAAAAAGTGCAGGCGATCGACGGGTGCGACGTTCGATCCGGCCAGTTTCAGGTAGGTTTCGTGTACCAGTGCGGTGGTCGAAAGTGTGCTGTCTGGCGCGCGCGCCAGTTGTCCGGCGCGCCGACGCAGGTCGGCATAGATCGAGGCGAACAGGTAGTCGTAGGCACCTTGGTCGCCGGCGGCGCAGGCCCGCAACAAGGTTTCGGTGTTGGCCGAAGGGTCGAGCTGGCGTGGTTCGCTGCGCATCCCTGGGTTCGCCCGGTCAAGGTCCTGTCGATTCTGCAAGGGCTGTTGCGGCTACTCAAGCGCCTTGGCCTGGTTGGATGTGGCAACCCACGTGCTCCGATGCATGCCGAGTGCGCAGTGCTAGCCAAGTGACAGGAAGTCTGGTTATAATGCGCGACTGCCTGCTTGGTGACGGCTGCAACAGCCCATCAGATCACCGTCGCAGGCATTCACGAACTCCACATCATCCCCGCCCGGCGGGTCGGTGCCATCATGACCAACAAGATCATCCAGGAATTCGAGGCCGCCCAGGCCCAGCGCCAACTTCCGGACTTCGGCCCGGGCGATACCGTCATCGTCAACGTCAAGGTAAAGGAAGGCAACCGCGAGCGCGTCCAGGCCTATGAAGGCGTGGTGATTGCCAAGCGCAATCGCGGCCTGAACTCGGCCTTCACGGTGCGCAAGATCTCGCACGGCACCGGTGTCGAGCGCGTCTTCCAGACCCATTCGCCGACGATCGAGTCGGTCGAGGTCAAGCGTCGCGGCGCCGTGCGCGCAGCCAAGCTGTACTACCTGCGCGATCTGCAGGGCAAGGCGGCGCGCATCAAGGAAGACCTCGGCGCGACGGCCAAGTCGGCCGGCTGAGGCGCGTTTCGGTTCATCGAGCCGGCACAGGGCTCCCGCGACGGCCGCGCAAGCGGCCGTCCGCGTTTGTGCGCTAATCGGAGCTGCGCCATGCCCGGGGGTCGCGCCTGCATGCGTCGCAGAGGCGCAACTGTGCAGGGGTGAGCGGATTCGAGGCGGCTCAGGCTTGGCGCGTGCCACTGCTGTCTGCGGGACGGGCGACGAAGTCCTTCGCCTTGTGGCCCAGTTCGCTGAACTTTCCCGATACCGATTCGAGCTTGCCGGCCCATTCGGCGCGCGGCTGCTGGCCTTCGATCGCGATGAAGTAAGCCTGCATCAGCGCGGTCATCGCGAGTGGATCGACCAGGGCCGCCTTGATGCCCCAGGCCATGATCGCCGCGATCGCAAAGGTCCAGAAGCCGGCCAGCGAAGGCGCGAACGCGGCCAAGGCTGCCACCGGCAGGAACACGAGCAGGAAGATCAGCAGGGTGGAGGCCCACACGATGAGTGTCAGCCACAGCGCGTTCTTCAACAGGTTCTTGTAGTTCTGCGCGTACAACACCAGTCCGTCGCGGGCGCCGGCCCAGGGGTTTTCGATCCGGTTGCGCACGTTGTAGGCCAGGATCACCTCATCGACGTAGGTCAGCGACATCGTGATCACCGCGCCGGCGAACTTCATCACACCGTCCAGGCCGGGAATCGGCAGGAAGTCGGCGATCCGCATCATCACCCGGTTGAAGGCGCGCAGGATGGCCGATATCAGGCGATCCACTCCGAACAGTACCGAGGATTCGACGAAGCGCGCCTTCACCACGGACGTGGCGTAATCGATCTGGCCGCGACCGCCCGGGATCTCCTTGCCCTGCAGCAGTTCCGCCAGCACCGCGATGTGTCCGGCCTTGACCAGGTACAACAGGTATTCGCGTGCCCAGTACATCACGCCGCTGACCACGCCGAAGCCGAGCAGGGCGCCCCAGAAGGCTCCACCTGCGGCCGCGTCGATGCCGCCGGCGCGACCGATGATCCAGCCAACGCCGCTGCCCCCGCCAATCCCGATCACGTAGGCCAGGGTGATGCCGGCGTACACCACCAGCCGCAGCAACAGGAAGGGCAGGGTCCGCAGCAGCAAGCCGAACACCTGTGCGAGCTTGAAATCCCACATGACCGTTCACTCCCTGGCTGGATGGTGTCTGCGCAGGATACGAGGCAGACGGGCAATGTCGGACATGACGTGCGGGTCCGGTGGGGACACTGCCAACGTGCACGTACGTTTCGGATTCTTGATTTCGGATTCTTGTAGTTGTCTGTCATCGCGCATCGCGATACAATGCCGCTCTTTTCCCGGCCATTCCGGCCGTTGTCCCGGCCGCAGGATCCAGACATGAAAGCCGACATCCATCCGAAGTACCACGCCGTCGTGTTCCAGGACGTTTCGTCCAACTTCTCCTTCCTGACCCGTTCCACGCTCACCAGCAAGGAAACGATCAAATGGGAAGATGGCGAAACCTACCCCTTGGTCAAGGTCGAAGTGTCCTCGCGTTCGCACCCGTTCTACACCGGCAAGCACAAGATCATGGATACCGGCGGCCGGGTCGACAAGTTCCGCAAGCGTTACGCCAGCAAGTAAGGTCCTGCGCGCCTGCGCGGCGTGCCATTGCACCAATGGTCCAACGCCGTCCGTCCCTGACGGGCGGCGTTTTGCTGTGCGATAATTCGCGATCTTTGCGTCGCGGTCAGAGCCGCCGGTCGCAGGGCGTCGGGAGTTCACAGCCACGCCATGCCGCGTCATGCCGCCGCATCCCGCATCATCCGAACCAAGGAGAAACCCCGTGACCGACAGCACCCATGTCGTCCTGACCGACAACGACAAGCACAAGACCTCCGAACTGCCGGTCCTGCGTGGCAGTCTCGGTGCCCCGGCGATCGACATCGCCAAGTTGTACCGTGACACTGGCTGCTTCACCTATGACCCGGGTTTTGCCGCCACCGCGAGTTGTCGCAGTGCCATCACCTACATCGATGGCGACAATGGCGTGTTGCTGTATCGCGGCTATCCGATCGAGCAGTTGGCGGAGAAGTCGAGCTTCCTCGAAGTCGCCTACTTGCTGATGAATGGTGAGCTGCCGACCAGGGCGCAGTTCGATGCGTTCGAGCAGAACGTCACCCATCACACGATGATGCACGAGGCGTTCCGCACCTTCCTGTACGGCTTCCGCCACGACGCACATCCGATGGCGATGCTGACGGGCATGCTCGGTTCGCTGTCGAGCTTTTACTACAACGACCTCAACCTGGAGGATCCCGAGCAGCGTCGTCTTGCGGCGATCCGCTTGATCGCGAAGGTGCCCACGATCGCCGCCGCCTGCTATCGCTACTCGATCGGCTGGCCGATCCGCTACCCCAAGAACAACCTTGAGTACACCACGCGCTTCCTGCACATGATGAAGGAAGTGCCGAGCGGGCCGCTGGAGCTCAATCCGATCGTCGCCAAGGCGCTTGATCTGCTCTTCATCCTGCACGCCGATCACGAACAGAACGCCTCCACGTCCACCGTGCGCCTGGTCGGTTCCACCGGTGCCAATCCCTACGTCAGCGTGGCGGCCGGCGTCGCGGCGCTGTGGGGGCCGGCACATGGCGGTGCGAACGAAGCCGTGCTCAAGATGCTGGAAGAAATCGGCGATGCCAGGCACGTCCAGGCCGCCGTCGACAAGGCCAAGGACAAGGAGTCCGGCTTCCGTCTGATGGGCTTCGGCCATCGCGTCTACAAGAACTTCGATCCGCGCGCCAAGATCATCCGCGAGATGACCCACAAGGTGCTGGCCGAGCTCGGAGTCAACGATCCACTGCTGGAAGTTGCGTTGCGACTGGAAGAGGCCGCACTCAAGGACGATTACTTCGTGCAGCGCAAGTTGTATCCGAACGTCGATTTCTACAGCGGCATCATCTACAAGGCGCTCGGCATCCCGACCGAGATGTTCACCGTGATGTTCGCGATCGCACGTACCGCAGGCTGGGTTTCGCATTGGCTCGAACAGCAGAACGATCCGGAAAACCGCATCGGTCGCCCGCGTCAGATCTACACCGGTGCCACCTCGCGCGATTACGTCGGCCTCGACGCGCGCGCCTGACGGCGGGGGTTTTGCGTCCTGCCGGCGCAAACGTCCGGCAGGACATTCGATTCAACCGGTTGCAGGCGATGTCCCTGGCATGTGCGCGAGCGTGACGCGCCGCATCGGCGTGAGTCCGTCCGCTTCGAGCGGCCCCTGACGTTCGTCTGCGCTCGACAGCAGCCACAGTTCGAAGCCGATGCCGTCGGCCTCCAGGAGCAGGCGGGGAACGCGGGTCAGGCCGCGTTGTGCCAGATGGATTCGCGCCTCACCGACGTCGCTGCGGATGCCGTGATCGGCGAGAAATCGCAGCACGGCGTCTTCGTCAGCGTGCAGATGCAGTTGCACCGACGAGTGCCGGTCGGCGGTTCCGTCCAGCACCGTGCCGACAAGGCAGGGATGGAAGGGTGCGAAGAAGCGCATGGCTTCGCGCGCCGCCGTGCGCAATGCTGTCAAATGCGATTCCCGCACGTCGTTGCGGAACAGCCTCTGGTGGTCGCGCAATGCGGCACGGATCTCTTCGGCCCGCGGCCACTGGCGACGATCGAGTGCGCCGTGACGACGTGCCAGCACGCGCCGCAGTGCCTGCATGGGATCGTCGATCGCCAGTTCGCTCATGCAACGAGCTGCCTCAATGGCGAGGTGTTGGCGTTGTGAGTTGTGATGCATCAGAAGATGTCGAAGGATTCGCGTTCGCTGGTGTCGTTGCGGGTCGCATCGCGGCTGGCGTTTTCGAGGCGGGCAGCATCCTCGATCTTCATGAACTCGCTGATCGCGCCGGGTGTGCCGGCCGGAACCAGCAAGCCGGTCGCGGGGTTGATGAGGGTGGTGACGATGCCATCGGGAATCGGTGCCGTCACCTGCGGCACGCCGGCGAGTGCTGCGCGCATGACATCGATCCACATCGGCAGCGCCGCGGTGGCACCGAATTCGCGCGCGCCCAGGGTCGAAAAGTCATCCATGCCGACCCAGGCGCTGGTGACGATGTCGGCGCCGAAACCCGAGAACCAGGCATCGCGGAACTCGTTGGTGGTGCCGGTCTTGCCGCCGATGTCGTTGCGCTCCAGCACGCGCGCGCCGCGTCCGGTGCCGCGCTGGATCACGTCGCGCAGCAGCGACTGGATCAGGAAGGCAGTGCGCTCGTCGATTGCGCGTGGTGCGAGTTGAATGTCGGGCGGGCCGGCCTCGGTATCGCCCGGCGTGGCGGCAGGCGTCGCGGCGCCGAGGTTGAAGCCGGCGACATCGCCGGAGGTGCTCGTGGCAAAGCGCTGCGGGCAGGCGCGGCAGGCACGCAGCGGATGTTCGGAGAACACCACCACGCCATTGCGGTCCTCGACGCGCGCGAGGAAATACGGGTTCACCAGGAAGCCACCGTTGACGAACACGGCATAGCCGCGCACTGCCGCCAGCGGCGGTACCGAGCTGGTGCCGAGTGCGAGCGAGAGGTTCTCCGGCAGGCTGTCGGCCGGGAAGCCGAAGTTCTGGATGTAGCGCTTGGCGTAACTTGCGCCGATCGCATCGAGGATGCGCACCGAGACGAGGTTGCGCGAGGTCACCATCGCTTCGCGCAGGCGCATCGGACCGGAAAATGCATTGTTGTCGTTCGATGGACGCCAGGAGGTGCCGGTCGAGCGATCATGGAACACCACCGGCGCGTCGAGCACGATCGAGGCGGGATGGAAGCCGCGTTCGAAGGCCGCGGCGTAGACGAAGGGCTTGAAGCTGGAGCCGGGCTGGCGCAGTGACTGGGTGGCGCGGTTGAACTTGTTGAGGCCGAAGCTGAAGCCGCCGTCGAGCGCGAGGATGGCGCCATCTTCTGCCGAAAGCGTCACCAGCGCGCCCTGTGCCTGCGGGATCTGGGCGAGCTGGAATGCACCTTCCGCATCGCGCGTCAGGCGCACGACATCACCCCGGGCGAGCACGTCGGAAACCTTGCGTGGTGCAGCCCCGCGTCGTTCGGCTGAAATGTAGGGCGAGGCCCAGCGCACCTGTTCGAGCGCCAGCGTTGCCTCCTGGCCGTCGGCGAGGATCAGGTTTGCATCGTTCTCATCCGCGGCCAGCACCAGTGCGGGCGTCAGGCCGCCGAAGGCGCGGTAGTCGCGCAAGGCCTGTTGCGCGGCATCGGGTGTGAGGCTGTCCGGCAGGTCGAGATGGGCCTCGGCACCGCGCCAGCCATGGCGCCGGTCATAGGCCAGGAGGTTCGCGCGGATGCCGCTGTTGGCGGCTTCCTGGATGCGCGAGTCGAGCGTCGTGTAGGCGCGAAAGCCGCTGGTGAAGGCATCGGCGCCATGGCGATCGACCATCGTCTGGCGCACCATCTCGGCAACGTAGGAGGCTTCCAGTTCGACCGGTGGTTCGTGCGGTGTCGCATGGTCGGGTTCGGCCAGCGCAGCGCGGTAGTCGTCCTCGGTGACGAAGCCGAGTTCGCGCATGCGGGTCAGTGCGTAGTCGCGCCGGATACGCGCGCGTGCCGGGTTGATCACCGGATTGCCGCTGGAAGGAAACTTCGGGATCGAGGCCAGCATTGCGGCTTCGGCGAGGCTCAATTGGTCGAGCGTCTTGCCGTAGTAGAACTCGGCCGCAGCGACGATGCCGTAGGCGCGGTTGCCGAAGAAGCTCTTGTTGAGATACAGGCCGAGGATCTCGTCCTTGCCCAGTTCGCGCTCCATCTTCAAGGCCAGCAGCATTTCGCGGAACTTGCGCACATAGCTGTATTCCGGGCTCAGGAAGAACATCTTCGCGACTTGCTGGGTGATGGTCGAACCACCCGGCACGCGACGATCGTCGGTTGTTGCGAGCAACCAGACAGCGCGGAAGGTGCCGCGCCAGTCGACCCCGGGATGCTCGTAGAAGCGCGCATCCTCGAGTGCGATGAAGGCCTGCTTCACGCGCTCCGGCACGTCCTCGATCCGCACCGGCGTGCGCCGGGTTTCCCCGAACAGGGCCATCAGCTTGCCATCGGCGCTGTAGACCCCGAGCGGCACCTGGAACTCGACATCACGCAGGACCTGCACCGAAGGCAGGCCCGGAGCCACCAGCCAGTAAAGCACGCCCAGCGTCGCAACGCCGCACAGGGAGAGGATCAGGGCGGCGACGAGCAGCCACTTCAGGAGACGGCGGAGGATGGACATTTGTGCGGGAATACCAAGGGTTTGCAGAACTTGTTAAAGAAGAGTATAGAATGTCCCCCGCGTGACACGAAGGCGGGCGCAACGAGGAGCCAAAGGGGGGTCATCCTCGGGACGCGACGGTGGCTTGGCAAGCAGGGGTGAAAGGTACCTGTTGCCAAATCGTTCAGTCTCGTTATTTAATGTGCCAACGCAGGAGTTGCTCGTAAGAGCGCGTTTGGAGGGGATAATCGTGGGGCTGTTCGCTACCAACACTACACCCATGATTGGCGTGGACATCAGTTCCACGGCGGTCAAGTTGCTGCAACTGAGCCAGGCTGGGGGACGGTACCGCGTCGAGCACTATGCGGTCGAACCGCTGCCGCCGAACGTCGTGGTCGAGAAGAGCATCGTCGAGGTGGAAGCCGTCGGCGAGGCGATCAAGCGCGCACTTTCGCGCTCGGGCTCGCGCCTCAAGCAGGCGGCGGCCGCGGTCGCCGGCTCGGCGGTGATCACCAAGGTGATCCCGATGCAGGCCAATCTCGACGGTGATGAACTGGAGGACCAGGTCCAGGTCGAGGCGGCGCAATACATCCCGTACCCGATCGAGGAAGTCAGTCTCGATTTCGAGGTGCTCGGTCAGGTCAAGGACAATCCCGAGATGGTCCAGGTGCTGCTCGCCGCGACCCGTACCGAAAATGTCGAGGTGCGCCAGTCCGCACTCGAACTGGGCGGCCTCACCGCCAAAGTCATCGATGTCGAGGCGTTCGCAATGGAGAACGCCTTCAAGCTCATCGCCGACCAGCTCTCGGTACCCAAGGACGCGCTGGTGGCGCTGGTCGACGTCGGTGCGACGATGACCACCCTCAACGTTCTGCGCAACCAGCGAAGCATCTACTCGCGCGAACAGGTTTTTGGTGGCAAGCAGTTGACCGACGAGATCATGCGTCGCTACGGCCTGTCCTACGAGGAGGCCGGTCTGGCCAAGCGCCAGGGCGGACTGCCGGAGAGCTACGAGATCGAGGTGCTGGAGCCGTTCAAGGAGGCGATGGTCCAGCAGATCGGACGCCTGCTCCAGTTCTTCTACGCCGGCAGCGAGTTCAACCGCGTCGATCAGATCGTCTTGACCGGTGGCTGCGCCTCCATCACCGGCATCGCGGAAATGGTGGAAGAACAGATCGGCGTGTTGACGGTGGTGGCCAACCCGCTCGCCAACATGTCCCTGTCCTCGCGCGTGCAGGCGCAGTCGTTGGCGCAAGATGCGCCGGCGCTGATGATCGCTTGCGGGCTGGCCCTGAGGAGCTTCGACTGATGGCCAAGATCAACCTACTTCCGTGGCGCGCGGAACGGCGCAAGCAACGCCAGAAGCAGTTCTTCACCCTGCTCGGCATCGTCGGCATCGCGGCCGTGCTCGCGGTGTTCGGCATCAAGACCTACATGGACACGCTGATCGAGGGGCAGCAGGCGCGCAATGTCTATCTCGAGGGTGAGATCGCCCAGGTCGACGAGAAGATCAAGGAGATCGAGAAGCTCGACAAGAAGCGTGCCGACCTGCTGCAGCGCAAGCAGGTGATCGAGGAATTGCAGGCCAGCCGCTCGCAGATGGTGCACCTGTTCGACGAGTTGGTGCGCACCATTCCCGAAGGCATCCGCCTGACCTCGATCAAGCAAAACGGCAGCGTGCTGACGCTGGAGGGCGTGAGCCAGTCGAACGCGCGGGTTTCGTCCTACATCCGCGCACTGGAAAAGTCCGGCTGGATGGCGAAGCCCGATCTTTCGATCATCGAAGCCAAGGGCGGCGAGAAGAACATGCCGTACATCTTCAACCTTCAGGTCAACCTGGTGCAGCCGAAGGATCCGAATGCGCCAGAAGGCGTTACGGGAGGTGCGCAATGAGCGGTTTCGACCTGCGCAATCTTGATACCAGCAACCCGGGTGGCTGGCCGCCACCGGTCAAGGCCTTCTTCTGCGGAATGCTGGCGCTTGTCATCCTGGTCGCCGGCTGGTTCCTGGTCGTCAGTGACCAGCGTGACCTGCTCGAGGGCGAGAAAGCCAAGGAACGGGATCTGCGTGCCCAGTTCGAGGACAAGCAGGCGCGCGCCGTGAACCTGGAACCGTTGAAACAGCAACTGGCCGAAATGGAACTGATGCTGCAACAGATGTTGCGCCAGTTGCCCAGTCGCACCGAGATGGCCGACCTCATCGTCGATATCTCCCAGACTGCACTGGCAACGGGCATCCAGAATGAGTTGTTCCAGCCGCAACAGGAAATCCGCAAGGAGTTCTATGCGGAGAAGCCGATCGCCTTGCGCATGGTCGGGACCTACCATCAGTTCGGCGCCTTCGTCAGTGGAGTGGCATCGCTGCCACGCGTGGTCATCATGACGATGCATGACATCTCGCTGAAGCCGCGTGATGGCAATGCTGGTGGAACGCTGGTGTTGGAGGGGACGGTCAAGACCTACCGTTACCTCGACGAGGAAGAAGAGGCCGCGGCGGCAGCGGCTGCAGACGCGCAGGGAGGAATGCGCTGATGAAGCCACAACATGCCCATTCCCGCGTCATGCCCGCCATGCGGAATGCAGCACTGGCGATGCTTGCGGGCCTGATGCTCGCAGGTTGCGCGCCCGGCATGGTCGACCTTCAGGCCTGGGTAGCCGAGGTCAAGGCGCGACCGCCGAAACCGCTCGATCCGCTGCCGGTGATGCGCCAGTTCGAGACCTTCGAGTATTCGGTTGAAAACCAGCGCGACCCCTTCAGCAATCCGATCGCGGACCAGGCTGCGGCGACCGCGGGAGCGAACGCGCCCAAGCCGGACCGTCGCAAGGAGCCGCTCGAAGCTTTCCCGCTGGACAGCCTGACGATGTCCGGTACCTTGGGAGCGGATGAACAAATGGTCGCATTGATCATGGACCCGGACCATGTGCTCTACAGGATAAGCGTGGGCAATTACATGGGACAAAACGACGGACGGGTTGATGCGATCTTCGAAGATCACATCAACCTGACGGAACTGGTGCCGGATGGTGCCGGCGGTTGGATCGAACGCAAGGCCCAAGTGGCGCTGGACGACAAATAGGGATGGGGGATAGCACGATGACCTCGACGAAGCAGAAACTCCAGGGAATGACACCACGGATCAAGCACGGGCTTGCCGGGTTGCTCGGAACACTGGCCCTCATCGCAGGCGGCTTGGCAACGGCCAATACCCTGCAGGACATCAGTTACGCCACGGCGGCCGATGGCAGCGTGCGGGTCGTCCTGCATCTGGCCGATGCCGCGGCGGGCGCGCAGGCGTTCACCACGGACGAACCACCGCGCATCGTGATCGATCTGCCGGATACCGGCAACGCGATGGCCGAGCGCCGCATCGCGGTCGGCAGTGGCGCGACAAACGCCATCAGTGCGGTGGAAGCCGGTGGGCGCACCCGGGTCGTGATCGAACTCTTCAATCGCGCGACCTATCAGGCACAGGCCGATGGTGACAGCTACGTGATCGACATCGCGCCAACTGCGGCAACGACGCTTGCAGCGTCCGTACCCGGGTTGGCGGCCGATCCCGCGAAGCGGGTCGCAGGCAGCAATCCGGCGATTGCCAATGTCGACTTCCGCCGCACCGCGGAAGGCGCCGCGCGCGTCCTGCTGCAACTGAGCAACGAGAATGCGGTCGTCGACCTCCACACCGAAGGGCAGAAGGTCATCATCGACCTGCGCGACATCGACGTGCCGGAGGCCTTGCGCCAGAAGCTCGACGTGACCGATTTCGCAACCCCGGTCCAGAGCATCGAAACCACCCAGCGTGGCGATGGTTCGCGCGTGACCGTGACCGCCTCCGGCGTGTTCGAGACCATGGCCTACCAGACCGGCAACGAGTACGTCCTGGAGGTCTCGGCCAAGCAGGAAGTGATGGCACCGAATGCCGAAGCCACCACCGCCGGATCGAAGGAAAAGAAGGGGTACACCGGCGAGCCAGTGACCTTCAACTTCCAGGAGATTCCGGTACGCACCGTCCTGCAGTTGATTGCGGAGATATCCCATCTCAACATCGTCGCCGCCGACACCGTCACGGGCAACGTGACATTGCGCCTGATCAACGTGCCGTGGGATCAGGCGTTGGAGATCGTCACGCGCGCCAAGAACCTTGACAAGCGCAGCGACGGCAACGTCATCTGGGTGGCGCCGCAAGCCGAGATTGCCGCCTACGAGAAGGCGATCGCGGATGCACGGCTGGAGATGGAGCAGCGCGCCGAACTCATCACCGAGTACATCCCGGTCAATTACGGTCGCGCCGAGGACATTGCGAAATTGCTGACCGAAGAGAGCAAGACCGGCAATCAAGGTGGAAGCGGCGGCCAAACCAATGTCACGAAGGGTTTCCTCTCGCCCCGAGGCAGTGTCAGCTTTGATCCTCGCACCAATACCCTGCTGCTCAACGAAACTGCGGCGAAGATCGTGGAGATCAAGGATCTCATTCGTCTTCTGGATCGGCCCGTCGACCAGGTCTTGATCGAGGCGCGCATCGTGGTAGCCACCGAGAGCTTTGCGCGCGAATTGGGTGCACGTTTTGGTGTCAGCAGCGCACGCCAAGAGGGCGATAACACCATCATCACGACGAGTGGTTCGGTGGGCGGAAGCGCGGCCATGGCCGACCAGGCGCTGATCAATCGTCTGAACGGTCGTGCGCCGTTGGCCGGTATTGGGGCAGCCGGTCGTGCGTTGAACGTCAATCTGCCGGTCGCGAATCCGGCCGGCGCGATCGGGTTCTCGATCCTCGGTGCCGACTATCTGCTTGATCTCGAATTGTCGGCCTTGCAAACCGAAGGACGCGGCGAAATCGTGTCCAGCCCGCGCGTCATCACATCGAACCAGCTTGAAGCCATCATCAAGCAAGGCCAGGAGATCGGTTACATCACGAATACCGGGCGCGGCGAGGCGGCCACGTCCACCGTCAACTTCAAAGAGGCGATGCTCGAACTCAAGGTGACACCAACGATCACCCAGGACGGTCGTGTATTCATGAATCTGGGCGTCAAGAAGGACGAAATTACCGAGTGGATCGACCAAGGTCAGCTGGGCCGTACGCCCGCGCTGGCGCGCCGTGAGGTCACGACCGCGGTGTTGGTGGACAGTGGCCAAACGGTCGTCATCGGAGGCGTCTACGAATTCAGCAGCCGCGAGGATCTGCGCAAGGTTCCGTTCCTCGGCGACGTGCCGGGGCTTGGAAATCTGTTCCGCAGCAAGCAAAGGGGCAACGCCAAGGCCGAACTGCTGATCTTCGTCACCCCGAAGGTACTGAACGTCGCCGGCCCCCGCAGGGACTGAGCACGGCTTTTCCAGATCAACCAAGACCCACGCAGGAAGCGACCCGGTTCGCGGAGATTACCCATGAAATTTGCAACGATTCTGAAGAACCTCTTCGTGTTGACGGCAGTCTCGCTGCTCGTCGCGTGCGGTGGCGGGACCAGCGGCGGAGACTCGGCCTACCAGCCGGCCCAGATGCGGATCACCGTCACACCCACCGCGACGTCGGTCCGGGCTGGTACTTTCATAAATCTTGCGGTCAGGGTGACGCAGGCGAACGGCACCACCGTCGGGGATGGCACTACGGTCAGCGGTACCGTCAGTCCTGCGGCCAATGGCCGCCTTCAAGTCGAGAGCAACGGCGCGCTTGGTGGTACCAGCGGCACGACGGTGGGCGGCTTGGTGAACTACCGCTTCACCGGCGCGGGTGCCGGTGGTGCGACCCAGTTGACCTTCTCGACGACCGATCCAGCGAGCCCGGGCCGGTCGATCAGCAGCACGGTCACGATTCAGGTCAATACGACGGGACCCGATCCACGCCTCCAACTGGCGGCGACAAAGGCGTCCCTGCCGGTCAATCACTTTGGTGTTCTGCCCTTCCTCGGGTCGCCCTACATGTCCGAGGTCACGGTGACCGTCAAAGACGCGAACGGTCAAGCCATCAACGCCAAGAACGGAATTCAGGTATCACTCAATCCAGTCGACAATACCGGCGGATTCAGCACGCTTGATGACCCTGAAACCCAGTGCAAGCCGGAGGAGTCGCTCGACGGCTGCGAGTTCCTGATCCGCATGGGCCAGGCCCCGGTCGACGTGGTTGCGGGCAAGGCGACGATCTTCGTGCACTCGTTGGGCAAGACGGGCAGCAGCACACTCACGATAACCACGCTGGATCCGGTCACGCAGGATACCGTCACGGCGAGCATGGTGTTCCAGTTCGTCGACAACCTGCCGCCGTTGCCGACCCAGCTCAGCATGTCCGGGCCCGATCGGCCGATTTATGTGCAGGGCTCGGGCGGAAACGACAGCGGGGCTTTGCGCATCCGGATCGATGATGCGCTCGGCCAGCCGGTTCCGGAGCCGGTATCGGGCAGCACGGCGTACAACAACTTCCGTCTCGAATTGATCGGGACGCAGCCAAACACGGCCCCGCGCCTGAGTGCGCTCAACGCTGCCGGCGTCGTGGTGAGTGGAAGCAAGATCGATCTGCGCACCACCTCGGGCATTGGCACGGCGAACTTCATTTCCGGCAGCGGTACGGGCTCCTTCCGAGTACGCCTGACGGCCGACCGCGCCGACAACAATGTCGACAATGGCATCAGCGATCCCGTTGTCCTCGAGCGTTCAGTTGTCGTATCTGACGGCAAACTGTGGGATCTGGAGATCACCTTCCCCACAGTGAGCGCCCTGTTCGTCAACCCGCAGGGTGGCAATACGGTTCAGGTGAATGGCAATCAGGTTCCTGGAGTGATGGACGGCACCTACAGTTTGACCGTCGGCGTGATTGCAACCGATCGCCAAGGCAATCCAGTGCTCCCAGGAACTGTGATCAACTTCGGCCTCGTTGACGAACCGCAAACACCCTTTGGCAGCGGTGACTTCTACATGGCAGGTGGCGACGGCGATCCGCAGGAAGGTGGCACCCTGTTCACGGCGGACGGTGGCTGCTTTGCCAATAGCGGAGGCTGCACGACGCCAGTGTCCGGCGGTGCCGCCGGTCCTGGCGACACCCTGTTGATCATGTCCGAGCATGTCCTTGGCAACCGCGATCTCGAAGGTGCACGCCTCATCACCCAGGTGAACAGCCGTCGCAGCCTGACCGTGAACTATCGCTTCAACCACAACGACACGACCGGCCAGAGCGTCGACTATCACGGCATCCTGCCCTATATCGTGGGTCGTGCCGCGGACGGAAATATCCATGCAACCGGGGCAACCGATGCCAACGGCGTGGCAACCACGCGGATGAATTACCCACAATCCAGGCTCGGCAAGGTCGTGACCCTGTGGGCGCAAGGTGATGGCCCGGTGGTGGGTGGACAGCCGAAGAAGGTGGCCGATGTCGAGTACGCCTGGTTCGCCGGCTTGGCAAACGCGATGATCTCCGTCAGTCCTGCGGTGCTTCCCGCGAACGTCACCGCGCCGGTGCAAGTTTGCGTGTCCGATGCACTCGGTGCGCCGGTTGGAAACGTGGACATCGGCTTCGCCTTCCAGGGTCCGGTCGGGCAAGGTTGGGTTGACGGCGTGCCGATGTCGGGCACGACGGCAGATCCGACTCGACTCGGCACAGGCTGCACCACGGCAATGGTGCGGACGACGGGCATGCTTGCAGCCAACTCGGATGACGCAAGGCTCGTGTTCCATGGCGCGGGTGCAACCGCCGAAGTCAAGTTCAGCTTCCTCCAGATGATCCTCCAGGCATCTCCGTCGGTCCTGCGTCATTCCGGCTTGGTAACCCTGACGCTGCTCAATAGCAGCGGCCTGCCTCAGGCTGGAAGCCAGATCGTGGGCACGTGCCAAGGTGAAAACGGCACCCTGCTCTGGCTTGATCCGCTGCCGGGCGTGACGGATTCCAATGGCAAGACCACGACTTTCATCCGCGAGCATGACCTTGATCAACTTGGTCAGGCAGGGGGTGGCAAGTGCATCTTCAAGACTGCGGATGGCCTCGCTCAGGTCGAAGTGCTGCTCAAGGGCGAGGATCTTTGCAAGATCTACACCAGCCCGTTGCCGGCAGGCTGCCCGAACATTCAGAACTTCAGTCTGACGACGACGGTTGATGCGAGTGCTGCAGCGGCAGCGGGAACATACAATCTGACCAGCATGCCCGTTGGGGTCGCGTGCTCTACCACGGATGGTGCGGCGCCGCTCACCTGCACACCCACGCCATTCCCGGACGGAACCACCGTCACGTTGGTGGCCACGCCATCCGCATCGTTTGACCACTGGGAAGGAGACTGCGCACCCGAATCCGGGGCGCCGAGTCACGCCATCGTGTTCATGAACTCGGCCAAGACGTGCAAGGCCATCTGGCATTGATGGATGAGCACACCAAAAGAAAGGGGGCGAAAGCCCCCTTTCTTTTTGGCTCTTCAGCGGAATCTGTGGGCTCGCTGCATGCCATCCGGTCGCGCTGGTTCCGCTCAGGAAGCGATGAAGCTTTTGGCGCAACCCATCTATCACACCCGCAGTGGTATCGTTGTCGCTCTTCAACCTGCCGCCAGATCTTTGCGGTCCATGCGTGAACGGTCGGGCACCTGCGAGGCACATACATGAGTCGCAGAATCCTGCGCAGCGGCGAGCTGCTCTTCCACGAGAGCGATCCCGGGCATTCCGCGTACCTGATCGAAAGCGGCCAGGTACGGATCTACGTTGGCGAAGGCGCTGCGGCGATGACGCTGGCGGAGCTGGGGCCGGGCGATCTGGTCGGGGAAATGGCGATGATCGACGATGCGCCGCGCACGGCATCGGCGGTTGCGATCGAGGAAACGACGTTGTTGGTGATCGATCGCGAGCACCTCGCCGATCGGATCGTGCAGACCGATCCAGTGGTGCGTGCGCTGCTGGGTGGACAGCTCAAGCGTTATCGCGCGATGCTGGCGACGATGCGCGGACAGGCAGCGCCCGAGGCCGGTGCGGCCTCGGATGACCTGATCGCGATCGGCAAGATCCGTCTCGAATCACAGTTGCGTGAAGCGCTCGATCAGCGCCGCCTGGAGATGTACCTGCAGCCGTTGTTCGAGCTGGCGCCGGGTCGGGTTGCAGGCTACGAGGCACTGGTGCGCTGGAACCACCCGGAGCGAGGCGTCGTGTCCCCCGGCGAATTCATCGCGCTGGCCGAGGAGACCTCGCTCATCGTGCCGGTCGGCGAGTACATCCTGCACGAGTCGATCTCGGCGCTTGTGGCGATGCGCGAGCGCAAGTTGCCGGTGCTGCCGTTCCTCTCGATCAATGTCTCGCCGCGCCAATTGCGCGAGGCCGGCTTGATTCAGTCCCTGCTCGACCGGCTGCGTGACGCCGGGCTGCCGACCAGTTCGGTCAAGCTCGAAATCACCGAGAGCCAGGTGCTGGATTACTCGCGCGTCGCCGATGTGCTCTACGACTGTCACGCTGCGGGTATCCAGGTTTCACTCGATGACTTCGGCACCGGCTTCTCGAACCTCAGCCATCTCAATGCGCTGCACTTTGACACGGTCAAGATCGACCAGGCGTTTGCGCGCGAGATCGGCTCATCCGAGCGTTCGCTGTCGATGCTCGAAGCGATCGTGGCGCTGGTCAAGGCGATTGGCGCGGATGCGCTGGTCGAGGGCGTGGAAACCCGCGAGCAACTCGACGTGCTGAGACGCCTCGGGGTGCGTTATGCGCAGGGGTATCTCATCAGCAAGCCCTTGCCGCTGGCGCAGGCCCTGGAACGCACCGGCAGCGCCGAACCGGACGCAGGCCCGGTTCCGTAACGGCGCACGGGGCCGCCACCGCATGGTCTGAACCGCGACGAAGCTTCATGACGGAACCTTGACGTGCGTTGCGGGTCATAAGCGCCGCATCACGCGTCACCTCATCCCCAACACGCAGGACATTCCGCATGGATGCGCCACTCCACGCCAGCGAAACCGAGCCGCTCCAGCAGGCCTTCGCCAGGCTCCGACACGATCTGGGCGAACGCGTCCTGGGCCAGCCGGCACTGGTCGATCGTCTGCTGATCGCGCTGCTGGCCGACGGGCACCTGCTGGTCGAGGGTGCGCCCGGCCTCGCCAAGACCACGGCGATCAAGGAGCTGGCGGCACGCATCGAGGCCGACTTCCATCGCCTCCAGTTCACCCCGGACCTGCTGCCCTCCGACCTGACCGGCACCGACATTTATCGCCCGCAGGAAGGGTGCTTCGAGTTTCAACCTGGCCCGGTATTCCACAATTTGCTGCTGGCCGACGAGATCAATCGCGCGCCGGCCAAGGTCCAGTCGGCCCTGCTCGAAGCCATGGGCGAGCGCCAGATCACCGTCGGCCGCACGACCTATCCCTTGCCGCCGTTGTTTCTGGTGATGGCGACGCAGAATCCGATCGAGCAGGAGGGTACCTACGCCCTGCCCGAAGCCCAGCTCGACCGTTTCCTCATGCACGTGCGCATCGGGTATCCGCAACTGGATGCCGAGCGCGGCATCCTCGCACTTGCGCGTGCCCGCGCCCGCGAGGAAAGCCTGGGACGTGCGACGACCGTACCCGCCAAGCTGCCCGCCGCAGCGATCTTCGAAGCCCGCCGCGCCATCCTCGACCTGCATCTTTCGAACGAACTCGAACGCTATATCGTCGAGATCGTGCTCGCGAGCCGTGATGCCAGCGGTTACGACGTCGCCCTCGCGCGTCGCATCACGTACGGCGCCAGCCCGCGCGGCACCATCGCGCTCGAACGCTGTGCCCGCGCCCACGCCTGGCTCGACGGCCGCGACTACGTGACCCCGCGCGACATCCACGCGGTAGCGCCGGATGTGCTGCGTCATCGCATCCTGCTCTCGTTCGAGGCCGAGGCCGATGGCGTCAGCAGCGACGACGTGGTGGCCGCGCTGCTGGAGCGGATTCCCGTGCCCTGAGGCGGGTGACGCATGATCGATGACGCAATCCCGGGAGTCCGATACGACCTGCGCGAACTGGTGTCACTGCGTGGACGTGTCGCGCATCTGGCGCAACTGGCGCAGCGACGCAGTTCGGACAGCCTGAGCGGAGCGCAGCAGTCACCGTTTCGCGGGCGTGGCATGGAGTACGCCGAGTCGCGGCCGTATGCCGTGGGCGATGATGTGCGCCACATCGACTGGCGCGTCACCGCGCGCACCGGTCGCACCCACACCAAGTTGTTTCAGCCCGAGCGCGAGCGCACCACCGCGGTGGTCTATGACGCTGCCGCCGCGATGGCCTTTGGCAGCCGTGTCTGTTTCAAGTCGGTGCAGGCCGCACATCTTGCCGCCTTGATGCTCTGGCTGGCTTCGGCGGAAGGCCATCGGCTGGCCGCGGTATGTTGCGGCGAGCGGCGCGAACTGATGCCACCGCTGGCCGGACGTCGCGGCGTGTTGCGCGTGCTCTCCGCATTGGTGCGCTGGCAGCCGCCGTTGCAGGCACAGGCGAGCGGACGCGAGACGCAGCACGTCGTGCACGCGCTCGAAGCACTGCGTCGTGCCCTGCGTCCCGGCAGCCAGATTCTGCTCCTGCTCGATCCGCGCAGTGTCGATGCCGATGTCGCTGCGACGCTGCTGCACCTGCGCCGGCACCATGACCTTGCCGCCTGCCTGCTGGTCGATCCGATCGAACAGGCCACGCCACCCGCCGATGCCTATCGCATCGGCGACGGTCGGCAGACCGGCATCCTGCACCTTGATTCGCGCGTCGCGCGGCAGCGCTGGCGCACGCACTTCGCCGATCTGCATGCTGCGGCGCTTGAGCACCTGCGGCGCGGCGGTGCGCGCACCCGGCTGGTGTCCACCGATGCCGATCCGGTCGAGGCGCTCGCCAGCCTGCTGCGCGGGCGCGGAAATCCACTCGATGCGCAGGCGAGGACGGCATGAATCCGGCCGGCCCGCAGTTGCTGGACATTCACCTGCCCGCAGCGCCTTCCTGGTGGCCGCCGGCACCGGGCTGGTGGCTGCTGGCGCTGGTTCTGGCGCTGCTGGCGTGGTTGCTGTCACGGCAGTTGCGCAAGCTTGCTCGACGTCGGGCTTTGCACCGTCGTTTCGAGCGCGAACTCGATGCGCTCTGTGCGCGCCACCCGGTTGCGACCGATGCCGCCGGCCTCGTTGCCGGCGTCTCGGTCCTGCTCCGTCGCATCGTTGCCCACCATGCCCCGGCGATGACGAACTTGCGTGAAGATGCTTGGTTGGCATTTCTCGATGGTGAGGACGCCAGTCAGCCATTTTCGCTCGGCGCGGGTCGAATCCTGCTGGACGCGCCCTATCGTCCCCGCGTCGATCCGGTGCAGGCCGATGCGTTGCTCGAACTGGTGCGTGCAAGCCTTAAGCGCTGGCTGGAGCGACGTCATGCTTGAGTTCGCCTGGCCCTTGGCATTTGCCGCGATCGCCCTGCCACTGCTGGCACGGATACTGTTGCCGCACGCGTCGCGCAGCGACGGACTCGCGCTGCAGGTGCCGTTCTATGCCGAACTGCTTGGCCTGGCCGGCGAGACGCGCGCGACGGTTCCGCGTGGCCGTGCCTGGCTGCCGTTGCTTGCGTTCCTGCTGTTGTGCACGGCCGCGGCGCGCCCGCAATGGGTCGGCGAAGTGGAAGCACCGCCGCGCAGCGGCCGTGACCTGATGCTGGCAGTGGATACCTCGGGCAGCATGGCCGCCGATGACATGAGCATCGGCGGCCGCCGCGTCGATCGATTGCAGGCGGTGAAGCTCGTGCTCGGCGACTTCCTCGACCGGCGCGAGGGCGACCGGGTCGGGCTGGTCCTGTTCGGCCAGCAGGCCTATCTCGTCACGCCCCTGACCTTCGACCGCAGCAGCCTGCGTCACCAGCTCGACACCAGTGCCGTCGGCCTGGCCGGGCGCGAGACCGCGATCGGCGACGCCATCGGTCTTGCGGTCAAGCGTCTGCGAGAGCGCCCCGAACAGCAGCGCGTGCTGATCCTGTTGACCGACGGTGCCAACAATGCCGGCGAGCTGGAGCCACAGCAGGCCGCCGAACTCGCCCGCGCCAACCATGTGCGCGTGCATACCGTGGCCTTCGGCAGTGATGCCCAGCGTGGGCCATTCGGACTGATGCTGCCCTCAGCCGAAATCGACGAGCCAACCCTGGAAAAGATCGCCGAAACCACGGGCGGGCGCTTCTTCCGTGCGCGCAATACGGCCGATCTTGCCGGCATCTACGCGGAACTGGATCGACTGGAGCCACTCGAACAGGAGGGCGAACGCATCCGGCCACGGGAAGAGCTTTTCGTCGGGCCGGCAGCAGCGGCGCTGGCTCTTGCGTTGCTGGCCCTGTTGTTGCAACCCGCGACCCCGCGCCCCCGGGAGTTGGCATGAGCGCCTTCTTCGAGCACGTCCATTTCCTGCGACCGCTCTGGTTGCTGGCGCTGGTGCTGCTGCCACTGCTGCCCTGGTTGTGGCGCCGCCGCCAGCAGGGCGGCGATCCGTGGCGTCGGATCGTCGATCCGAAGCTGCTGCCCTACCTGAGCCAGGGACGCGAGGACGTATTCTCCCGTGCCGGACGGCTCTGGCTGCTGGCGATCGGCTGCCTGCTCGTGGTCCTGGCACTGGCCGGCCCGGCATTCCGTCAGGCCCCGCAGACGGTGCTGCGGCTGCAATCGGCCCTGGTCGTCGCGGTCGACCTGTCCGACCACATGCGCGTCACCGACTTGAAGCCCGACCGCATGGCGCGGGTGCGCTTCAAGCTCGCCGACCTGCTGGCACGCCGGGCCGAGGGTCAGATCGCGCTCATCGGTTACGCCGGTGATGCCTTCACCGTGGCGCCATTGACCGACGATGCCGCCTCACTCGCCGACCTTGCCGTGGCGCTGTCGCCCGATGTCATGCCGGTGCCGGGGCAGCGTGCCGATCTGGCGATCGACCTGGCGCTGCGCCTGTTGCACGACGCCGACCAGAGCCGCGGCGAGTTGCTGCTGATCACCGATGGTGTGGACGTGCGTGCGCGCCAGGCGGCGCAGCGCGCCGCTGCAGCCGGCATGCAGGTTTCGGTGCTCGGCGTGGGGACCGCGCGTGGCGCGCCGATCCCGATGGCGCGTGGCGGCTTCGTGCAGGACCCGCAAGGCGGCATCCTGATTCCCGGGCTCGATGCGACCGCACTCGCCGATCTGGCACAAGCCGGGAACGGGCGCTATGCCGAATTGCGCGTCGACGACGGCGACCTGCGCAGCCTCGGTGTGCTCGATGCGCGCCTTGATCCGAGCCAGGCCAGCACCGCGTCGGGTGCGAGCCAGGTTGCCTGGCATGACGAAGGCCCGTGGCTGCTGCTGCTGGTGCTGCCGTTGGCGGCGCTCGGATTTCGCCGTGGCTGGCTTGGTTGCGTGCTCGTGGCGATGCTGCTGCCGGTACAGCCGGCGCAGGCCTTCGATTGGGCCTCACTATGGCAGCGCGATGACCAGCGCGCCTGGCAGGCCTTGCGACAGGGCGATCCGGCGGAGGCGCGCAGGCTCGCGCATGAGCCGGCGCTCGCTGGCGCCGCGGCCTATCGCGCCGGGGATTTTGCCGCCGCGACCGAACAGTTCGCTGCCGGCACGGACGCCACGGCAAACTACAACCGCGGCAATGCCCTGGCCGAATCCGGCAAGTACGAGGAGGCGATTGCCGCCTACGACCGTGCGCTGGCGCAGCAGTCCGACTTCCCCGATGCAACGGCCAACCGCAAGGCGGTCGAGGATTGGCTGCATCAGCAGCAACAGCAACAGCAGGAGCAGCAGGAGCAGCAGGGCAATCAGGGGCAGGCCGATCAGCAATCCGGCAAGGACCAGCAAGGCCAGCAGGGTGGCAAGGATCGGCAGGACAAGAAGGAATCATCCGGCGATCAGGGTCAGTCCGGCCAGCAGTCGGGGCAGGACCAGCAGGGTCAATCGGGCCAGCAATCGGGGCAGGATCAACAGGGCGACAAGGAACAGCAGGATGCCGGGGCATCCACCGGTGATGCCGACAAGCAGGGCGCTGCCGGCGACGACAGCTCGTCCAGGGATTCGCCGCAACCGTCCGGAGACGACGCACGCGATCGCTCGACCAGGCCCGATGCCGAAGATGCCAACGTGCAGGCGAAACCGCGCAAGGATGGTGGCGAGGACGGCGCGGCGCAGGCCGGGCAAGCCGACGCGCAAACTCTGGACGAAGCACAGAAGCAGGAAGCATCGCAGCGTTTCGGCCAGGACATGCAGCAGGCACTGGAACAGGAGCCGAAGGACGCTGGCACGCCGGCCGCGCTGCAGGATGCGCCGGTCGATGCGGAAGCCGAACAGCAGCAGGCGATGGAGCACCTGTTGCGGCGCGTGCCCGATGATCCGGGCGGCCTGCTGCGGCGCAAGTTCCAGCTCGAGTACCAGCGTCGTCAGCAACAAGGAGATCGGCGATGAACACCACGACCTTCCGCGCTGTCCCCGGCCGCGCCCGAAGCTGGGCCATGATCCTCATGCTGTGCATGCTCGTCGTCGCCGGATCGGCCACGGCCGAGGTGCGGGCGTGGCTCGACCGCAGCAGTGTCGGCATGGGCGAGACGGTCACGCTGAACATCGAGAGTGCCGGTGACGAACCGGATTTCTCGGTGCTGGAGCATGACTTCCGCATTGCCGGGCGCTCCACCAGCAGCGAGGTGCGCATCATCAACGGGGCCATGGCCCGCACCAATCTCTGGGCGGTCGCGCTCGAACCCCTGCACGAGGGCAGCATCGCGATCGCACCGATTCCGGTCGGCAACGACCACACCCCGCCGCTCAGTCTCGACGTGCAACCGATGGCGCGCGGCTCGGCCAGCAGTGGCGACGATGTCTTCCTTGAGGTCGAGGCCGACACCACCACGCCCTACGTTCAGCAGCAGGTGGGCTACACGGTGCGGCTGTTCTATGCGGTATCGATCACCGAGGGCAACCTCGATGATCCCTCCGGCGACGGTCTGCAACTGCGCCGCATCGGACAGGATGCGAACTATGCCCGACAGGTCGGTGCGCGCCGCTACAACGTGGTCGAGCGTCGCTATGCGCTGACGCCCGAGCACAGCGGCAGCCTGACCGTGCGCCCGGTGACCTTTCGCGGCCGGGTTGCCGATGCGCGGGGATTCAACGGTTTCTTCAGCCAGGGTTCGCCGCGGGTCACCGGCAGCGAAACGATCACGCTCGACGTGCGCCCCGCGCCGACGGGCGCGCCACTGCCGTGGCTGCCGGCACAGGCAGTACGCCTGCAGGACGACGCCTCGCGTCTGCCCGCCGAAGCACATGTCGGCGATGCCCTCGAATTGACGATGACGGTCGAGGTGACGGGCCTGTCAGCCGAGCAGATCCCAGAATTGCAGTTGCCGAAGATCGACGGTGCCGAGGTCTACCCCGACCAGGAAACCCGGGAAACCACCGATGTCGAAGGTCGCAGCGTCGGCCGACGCAGCCGCACGTTCGCGATCGTGCCGCTGCGCGAAGGCACGCTGGATCTGCCCGAGCGCAGCCTGTCGTGGTGGAACCTGCAGAGCGACAAGTCCCAGCGCAGCACCTTGCCCGCGCGTCACCTGCAAGTGTTGCCCGGTGCTGCGGGCGGGAGTGTGAAGTCGCAGGGCACGGTGACCGCCCCCACGGGCGAGGCCACTGCGGTTGTACCTGTGGCGAGCCCGCCCGCGACATCCAGTGCGTGGCTGTGGCAGGCACTGGCCCTGGGGTTTGCCCTGGCCTGGCTGGTGACGCTCATCGCCTGGCATCGTGCGCGCCAGCATGGCGGTGCTGGCGATCCCGCGGAATCCGCTCGCGCGGACGCGGATTCGGTCGCCTGGCGGCCCGCCCTCGCGCACGCACTGGCACGCGAGGATCTGGCTGCGGCTCGGCGCGCCCTGCTGCGCATCCGTCCGGGACTGGGCGATCTCGACGCGCTCGCTGACCAACTTCGCGACGATGCCCAGTGCGAGGCCGTGCGGGCGCTGGATCGAGTGCTGTACCGAGGCGATGCGCGTGGCGATCTGGTTGCGCGTCTGCGTCAGGCCTTCGGCCGTGCTCCGGTGCTGGAACTGGACGTTGCGACCAAGGCGATGCGCAGGCCGGTGGTCGAATTGCCGCAGATCTATCCTTCGCAACGACGTTCGGGCTCGTGACGCCGAGACGGTCTTGCGCCGACGTGCCGGTCCGTGTGGGGTCGGGATCGGAACCAGGACGGGCGTGTCACATTGGACGCGATCCGTGGCGCACGGCACGATCGTCTGCTCGTCGCGCTTCGCCATCGTTTCCAGGACGTTTTCGCGAATGAATACCATCGGCCCCTTTCCCATGCGCGTGGTGCTGGTGGCCGTGGCCGTGCTTGCAGGCCTCGCCATGGCGAACTTCCTGGCGCGCCGTCGGGGCATCGATGACGACCGCCAGATCGGGCGCGTGCTGCTCGACATGGTGCTGATCGGCCTGCTTGCAGCGCGCCTGGGTTATGTGCTGCGCTGGTGGCCGGATTACGTCGCCGCGCCGATGTCGATGCTGGCGCTGGGTGATGGTGGCTTCCTTGCGTGGCTTGGCGTGCCGCTGGCGGCGCTGTTTGGGTGGTGGAGACTGCGCCACCAGCACCCGCTGCGTGCGCCCATGCTCGTGGGCCTCGTGGCGGCTGTACTTGTGTGGCTTGCGCTCGACCAGAGCTTCGCCCGGTTGTCCGATGCGGCTCCGCCCCTGCCGGAACTGAATCTGGTGGCGCTCGATGGCACCCCTGTGGCCTTGCGTGAAGTCGCTGCGGGCAGGCCGACGGTGGTGAACCTGTGGGCTACCTGGTGCCCACCTTGCCGACGCGAAATGCCGGTCTTTGCCCATGCACAAAAGGCGTGGCCAGAGTTGAACGTCTTGCTCGTCAACGAGGGTGACGAGGCGTTCCTGATCGAAGACTACCTGCGTCGCTCCGGGGTGGAGGTGCGCGGGGTATTGCGCGATCCCGATTCGCGCCTGATGCAGACAACCGGCGCGCGGGTGTTGCCGACGACACTGTTCTATGACGCGAACGGGCACCTGGTCGATACCCACGTCGGCGAACTTACCCGCGCCGCGTTGACCGATCGCCTGCGGCGGCGATTCGGGGCGCAGGCCGTGCCCTGAGCGAACGGCAGCGCTGCCGTAGAAGTTCGGTCACCCGGACGAGGTCACCCGGACGAGGTGTTGACAGAGTCGGCAAATCCCATACAATGCGCGGCTCGCTCATGCGAACACGGGCCGGATCTGCGACATGCATTTCGGCCAAACGAATTCAGGAATGCCTGTTGACAGCCCTGAAATCCCGTGTATGATGGGCGGCTCACTTGGACGAAACGTCCTTGTGGAAGAGTTGAGACTTCGGTTTCCTCTGTAAGAGTTCTTTGACAGTGTGCGCAGGTAACTTGTGCGGACGTC
>WBZR01000879.1_pt1 | contig 43148 bp, 40 predicted proteins | sample 5204231 | NCBI WGS metagenome assembly WBZR01 (sample SAMN12412403, study PRJNA552823) | activated sludge metagenome | isolation source: activated sludge from anammox sidestream of wastewater treatment plant... | place: USA: Virginia | collected 2017-08 | reverse complement strand
GCCGAGCTTGTAGCTGAGCGCCTGCCCGGGCCAGGAAATGTAGCGGTCGACCTCGGTCTCGACCTCGTGCAGCGACAGTGCGGTGTGCGAGGCCAGGTAATCGATCGCCTGCTTGCGGGTCCAGCCCTTGTGGTGCACGCCGGTGTCGATCACCAGTCGCGCCGCACGCCACATCTCGTAGGTCTGGCGGCCAAACTCCTCGTAGGGCGTGTGGTAGATGCCCATTTCCTGGCCGAGCTTCTCGCAGTACAGCGCCCAGCCCTCGCCGTAGGCCGAGATGTAGTTCTTGCTGCGGAAGTCGGGATAGCCGGTCTGCTCCTCGGCCAGCGCGCCCTGCATCGAGTGCCCCGGTGCGGATTCGTGCACGGTCAGCGCGGGCAGGTTGTAGAGCGGGCGCGAGGGCAGGTCATAGGTGTTGACCCAGTAGGTGTGCGCGCTGCCGCGGCCGGCCGTCCAGAACGGCGCGATCGCCGCCGGCACCGGTTCGATGCCGAAGCGTCCGCGCGGCAACAGGCCGAAATAACGCGCGAGCTTGGCGTCGACCTGCTTGGCGATCCATGCCGCGCGCATGAGCAGCTCTTCGGGCGTCTTGGCGTAGAACTGCGGGTCGGTGCGCAGGAAGTGCAGGAACGCGGGAAAATCGCCCTTGAAGCCGGTTTGGCGCATCGTGGCCTGCATCTGCGCATCGATGCGCGCGACCTCATCGAGGCCGATCCGGTGGATCGCTTCGGGATCGAGATCGAGTGTGGTGTATTCGCGGATCTGCTGGCGGTACCACGCCTTGCCGCCGGGCATCGCTTCGGCCGCGAGCGTCTTGCGCGCCTTGGGCACGTAGTCGTCGCGGAAGAACTTGAGCAGCTTGGCGTAGGCCGGGATCACGCGCTCGCGGATCGCGCGCCGCGCGTCCGCGCGCAGGCTTTCCTGCAGTTCGCCCGGCAGCGTGGCCGGCAGGTTCCTGAGCGGCTTGTAGAAGTCGCTGTCCTCGGGCGACTTGACCTCGATGTAGCTCGCGATCGACACATCGCGCCCCGCGAGCACGGCGCGTGGCACCGAAAAGCCGCGCTTGAGGCCGGCGCGCATGTTGGCGATCTGCTCGTCGAAGTAGCGCGGCACGTCGTCGAGCTTGCCGATGTAGGCCCGCACGGCGGCCTCGTCGCGCAACGGCCGGCGGGTCATGAAGCCAAGGTTGGACCAGAACTGCGAGTCGCTGTTGAACGGCATCTCGTAGTCGCGGAAGCGCACCGAGGCAGCCAGGTTCTCAACCTGCGGCCGATACACCGCGTAGTTGACCTGGTTTTCGGCCGACAGCTCCCGGAGCGGGATCGCATCGAGCTGCCTGAGCACGTCGTTCCAGTAGGCCAGCCGCGCCGCCTGGGCCTTGGCACCGACCTCGGGCAGGCGCGCGGCCTGCGGACTGGATGCGCTGTCCTCGTCGTCATAGCCGCCAAACTGCTGCTGACGCCAGCTCCACTCTTTCGTGTACACGGCCTTGAACTGGTCATCGGCCTGGCCGGCCCGAGCGGGCGCGCCCAGCACCAGGCCCAGCAGCAGGACGAGGCAGAGGGATCTCATGACGGCGTCTCCATGGCGGAAACGCCCATCATCGCATCGAACCCCGGCCGCGACAGTGCCGGAGGATGGGGCGGGCAGCGAGTGTGGACCCGGTGCGCCCTGCTCCGCCATTGCGGCGGAGCAGGGCGGGACATCAGTGGCGTGCCACGAATTCGTACACGTAATGGCTGCTTTGCTTGGTTTCCCAGCCGGCGAGCCGCTCGTAGGTGCGCTTCCACAACCAGACCTTGTGCGTGCGCCGGAACAAGCGGAACTTGATGCTCTTGCCCTTCACGATCTCGACGCTGTTGGCGAACTGGGGCTTGACCAGGTAGCTGCCGTCAGGGAACTGCCGGAAGATGCCCGCGTCGGTGACCGCACTGGATTCCTCGTTGTTGACCCAGCCGCTGCGCGGCTCCAGGTAGTGGCGCGGCGCGGACGCCGGTGCACCCACCGAGCTTGGCCACGGGTTGGCAGCGTCGCCGCCGCCGTTGTAGGAGTGATCCTCGATCGACTGGATCATCGAATAGTGGTTGGGGTAGCGCCGGCGCGGATCCCAGGGTGTGCTTCGCATGGAGTTGACCACGGGCAGCACCATGCCGCTGGGTGAGAGATACGGTGTGCACATGCCGGCCAGGTAGTTCAGCGGCGCCGGCCGGTGGCCGGCCATCAGGTTCTTTTGCGCGATCATGATCTGGGTCGCGCGCGACAGCTTGTCGCCAAGGTCGAAGGACTTGCGCAGAGAGCGCACGATGACGCCGCTGGGTGCGGATACGCCATCGGGCCAGACCGGGTTCGGGTTGCCGCAGGCCGAGTTGGCGGTGACGACGCCGTCATCGATACCCGGCAGCAGCCATTTGGTACCGCCCCAAACATAGTTGCCGACCGGCGCGCCGCCTGCCACGGTCAGGGTCGGCACCGGCGACAGGCTCAGCACCGGGCCCCACACCGACTGCGCCACCATCGGCATCAGGTCAACCAGTACCGACTGCTGCAACACGTTGTGCACGCCCATGCCGCACACCAGGTCGGTGTCGAACATCGGACTAACGATCGCGCACAGGCTGTCGCGCATGGGATCGGTCATCATCGGTGAGCCGACCGCGAGGGCGGTGCTGGCCAAGCGGCTGCCCGAGATCGCGCTGTCGAAGGCCACATGCACGCGCAGGTGGCTGAGCAGGGAACGCGTTTCCAGCCCATACGCGCCCGCGTTCACCGCGCCCAGGGCCGAACTGACCAGCAGGCCGCCGGTCGAGTGCGAGATGATGACGCAGCCGTTGGCGCAGAACGGGCGGTACTGGTGCGTTGGAAGCCCGGGCGGCGACAACACGTTGCGGCCGTACTTGATCGCGTCACTGACCTGGGTAAGGAATGCGTGCTGCGAATAGTTCAGGCGCTGGTTGGTGGACCAGGCCACGATGAGGACACGGTTCTTCTTGGGTCGGTAGTTGGGGTCGGCGTCACCCGCCCACCATTGCCAGCCCGCGACGTCCCATGGCGAACCATCCACCGCCCACAGGTGCTCGCGGATGTGGTCCTTCCAGTAGTCGTACGCGGCCCCGTAGAAGTAGCCGCCGGGCTCGAATGCGGCACGATCCTCCGGCCAGGTCTTGCGCGCTTCCGAATCGCCAAAAAGCAACGCATCCTTGATCTGCTCGGTGCCGAAGCCGCGCACGTAGATCACATCGCGGCCGTCGAATGGCTGGGTCGGGTCCAGCATCTGTTCACACGGGACGACCAGCAAGGGCGGCAAGACCGACCAATAGCACACATCATCGGGGATATGGCCTGGAGATGTGGAAATGGGCGCGGGCGCGGAGGTCTGCTGCGCGGCCAGGTCGCTGCCGTCACTCTGCTCCCAGGTCTCCAGGGCCTCCTCGGCCTGCAGCACCTCGGCCTCGGGCGGCTCGTCCACCTCGGGCGGGATGTCGGTCTCGCCGATCGCGGGATCGCAGGCGAGAGTGTCGCGGAAGTCGCCGGTGCGGGTGTCCTGCCCCGGGTACAGGTCGGACAGCGAGCCGCGCGTCTCTTCCTCGTCGACCGGTGGTTCCACGTCGAGGGCTTCCGGCGGGATGCCGGCGTCGGCGGGCTGGTCGCACGTGGGTATGGGCGGGGGCGCGCCACAGCACAGGTTGGCGGTGCAGTGTGTGTGCTCGGGTGGCGACGACGGGTTGGCGGGGCTTCCCAGCACTTCGTGGCACTCGGCGTCCCTGAACCCGAGCATCTCCGAGCCGCTCGGGCATCGATCGCCAAATTTGCGCTGTTGCCAGGCCGGGATGAAGAAGTCGCTGGCCGATTCGTTGCCGCGAAATCCCCATTGGATCGGCTCCAGCGAACTGCAGACCGCGACCCAACCGTCGAAGCCGTCGACGAATATCGGCGGCTCGGGCGGGTCGGCTGCGTGGGCGGCGCCGCCGGCCAGCAGCGTGAGCAGTGCGAGCGTATGGCGCCACGCCGTCCGTCGGGTCGGGATCGGGCGCAGCGTTCCAGGGGTGGGTGCGATCATGGCGGGCTCCGGGAAAATGCATCGTGCAGCGGCGCGACGTCGCTGCACGATGGCGGCGGCGCTGCCCGCTTCGCAGCATGAACGTACGGCCCCGTATGCACATCCACAAATCTGTGGAGGGCCGCGCGCGGCCCGGGCGCGATGGGGCCGGTAGCGCTTGACCGCCGCCGCCAACGGCAGTGGCACGCAGTAGGTGCCGCGCACCGGCCGATCCGCAGGGCCTGCGGGATGGCATCCGTGCCGGTGGCCCGCGACAATAGGCCGATTCCTGTCGCGGAGCCGTTCCATGCCGTCCCGGTCCAAGGTGTCCCTGTCGCGTTTCCTGATCGAGCAGCAGCGCGAGCACGGCCACATCAACGCCGACCTGCGCCTGCTCATCGAGGTGGTCGCGCGCGCCTGCAAGCGCATCTCGATCGCGGTGGGAAAGGGTGCGCTCGGCGGCGTGCTCGGCAGCGCCGGCACCGAGAACGTGCAGGGCGAAACGCAGAAGAAGCTCGATGTGCTGTCCAACGAGATCCTGCTCGAAGCCAACGAGTGGGGCGGCCACCTCGCGGCGCTGGCATCCGAGGAAATGGATGATCCGCACCCGATCCCCAACCGCTATCCCAAGGGCGAGTACCTGCTGGTGTTCGATCCGCTCGACGGCTCGTCCAACATCGACGTCAACATCTCGGTCGGCACGATCTTCTCGGTGCTGCGCTGTCCCGAAGGCGTGCAGGACCCGGCCGAAGCGGCGTTCCTGCAGCCGGGCACGCAGCAGGTCGCGGCGGGCTATGCGGTGTATGGGTCGAGCACGGTGCTCGTGCTCACGCTTGGCGATGGCGTGCACAGCTTCACGCTCGACCGCGAACAGGGCAGCTTCATCCTCACCGGCTCCAACCTGCAGATTCCGGCCGATACCTCGGAGTTTGCGATCAACATGTCCAACCTGCGCCACTGGGAAGCGCCGATGAAGCGCTACATCGAGGAACTGCTGGCGGGCAAGACCGGTCCACGCGGGCGCGATTTCAACATGCGCTGGGTGGCGTCGATGGTGGCCGACGTGCACCGCATCCTCACCCGCGGCGGCATCTTCATCTATCCGCGCGACCTCAAGGATCCGTCCAAGCCCGGCAAGCTGCGCCTCATGTACGAGGCCAACCCGATGGCCTTCATCGTCGAGCAGGCCGGTGGTGCGGCCACCACGGGCCGTGAGCGCATCCTCGCGCTGCGACCCGAGCGGCTGCACCAGCGCGTACCGGTGTTCCTGGGATCCCGGCACGAGGTCGAGCGCGTGACAGCCTACCACCGCGAGGCGGATGCTTGAGCGCGAAGCTCACGCTCGCGCGCGGCCTTTCGCTGCTCGGCCATCCGCTGCTGGTGGTGCCGCTCGCGGCCATGCTCGCGGCGGCTTCGCGTGGCGCCGATGCCGGCGTGGTGCGCGGCCTCGGCTTGTGGCTGGCGGTGCTGGCGCTGGCGGTGCTGGGCTACAGCCGGTGGCAGGTGTGGCGCGGGCACTGGGCGCATGTCGATGCCAGCGGCCGCGGCGAGCGGCGTGACCTCAACCGCGCGCTGCTCGCCCTGCTCGTGGTGGCAGCGGCGGCGTCGGCATGGGCGCAGGGACCGGGCCTGCTCACGCGCGCACTGGCGCTGGCCGCCGTCATGATCGTGCTGGCGATGCTGCTCGCGCGCTGGCTCAAGGTGTCGCTGCATGCGGCCTTCACCACGCTGGCGGCGTGGTTGCCGCTGTGGCCGACTGCGGTGGCGGGCCTGCTCCTGCTTGCGCTCGCGGTGGCCTGGTCGCGCCTGGTGCTGCAGCGACATCGACCCGCGGAGGTGGTCGCGGGCGTGGTGCTCGGCAGCGTGGCCGGCGCCGTGCTGCGGATCGCGTAGCATCACCCCAATCGCATGGGAAACCGGATCGTGGACGATTTCATCGAAGTGTACGAGGGCGTGCTGGCTGCCGAGACCTGCCAGCAGATCATCGCGGCGTTCGAAAACAGCGACAAGCTCAGTCGTGGCGCCACCGCGGGCGGCGTCAATACCAGGCTCAAGGACAGCTGGGACCTGTCCATCAGCAAGTACGCCGAATGGAGCGAAGTGGCCGGACTGTTCAACGCGACGATGCTGCAGTGCCTGATGCGCTACGTGCGCAAGTACACCTACCTCGCGCTGGCGCCGACTGCGCTGTACCGCAAGGCGGCCGACGGCAGCATGACCCAGCTCGGGGTCGATGACATCCGCGCGATGGATGATGCCACTCTGCGGCGGCTGGTCACCCATGTGTTCCGCCCCGGCGACATCAACGTCCAGCGCTACTTTGCCGATGAGGGTGGCTATCCGTACTGGCACAGCGAGACCTCACCCAAGCTCGGCGACATGGACAACCTGCACCGCGTGCTGCTGTGGACGTGCTACCTCAACGATGATTTCGACGAGGGTGAGACCGAGTTCCTGTACCAGCGGCGCAAGATCACCCCGCGCACGGGATCGTTGGCGATCGCGCCGGCCGGCTTCACCCACACCCACCGCGGCAACCAGCCCAAGCGCGGCAACAAGTACATCGCGACCTCGTGGATCCTGTTCCAGGCCGCCGAGCAGCTGTATGCGGCGCCGCCGAATCCCGCCTGAGACCGCATGAGTCTGCAGGTGCGAAGCCCGGCCACGCACGGCCGGGAACGTGACCGGCGCATCCGTGTCCAAGTCGCCCGGCCATGCGCGGCGGAGCATCGCGCGGAAAGCGCAAGGTCGTTGCCAACCCCGGGCGGGCCGCACCCGCCCAACCCATTCCCAATCCAGAGTCCATTCCATGCGTGGAAACCCATCGACGCCCCATCACCTGCCGCCAATGCCGGCACTGATCTTTTCCGCACGCTGGTTGCAGCTGCCGCTGTACCTGGGCCTGATCCTGGCCCAGGGCGTATATGTGTTCCTGTTCCTCAAGGAACTGTGGCACCTGTTGCACGATGCGTTCGAGCTCAGCGAGCAGGCGATCATGCTGATCGTGCTCGGCCTCATCGACGTGGTGATGATCTCCAACCTGCTCATCATGGTCATCGTCGGCGGCTACGAGACCTTCGTGTCGCGCCTGCGCCTGCAGGATCATCCGGACCAGCCCGAGTGGCTCAGCCACGTCAACGCCTCGGTGCTCAAGGTCAAGCTGGCGATGGCGATCATCGGCATCAGCTCGATCCACCTGCTCAAGACCTTCATCGAGGCCGGCGCGCTGGGTGGCCTGCCGTTCTGTGATCCGGCGCTGCTGGCGCAGCTGGCGGGCGAGGCGTCGGTCGGCACCGGCAAACAGTGCAGCACGCTCACGGTCCAGGGGGTGATGTGGCAAACCATCATCCACTGCGTGTTCATACTCTCGGCAGTGGGGATCGCCTGGACCGACCGGCTCATGGCGGGCGCCAAGGCCAGCCACGCACTGGCCGCCGAGACGCATTGACCGGATGGCAGTGGGCGCAGCGGGTCGCCGCTGCGCCCGCGCACCTCAGAAGTTGTTGATGTCGAAGCTTTCGGCCATGGGCGCTTCGCCGCCCTCGGCCAGACGCACCTTGAGCGCAAGGCCGTCGCGCGAATCGGCGTGGTTGAGCGCCTCCTCGAGTTCGATCTTGCCTTCCTTGTACAACGCGTACAGCGACTGGTCGAAGGTCTGCATGCCTTCCTGCAGGCTGCGGTCCATCGCTTCCTTGACCTCGTGGATCTGGCCTCGGCGCAGCAGGTCGCGGATGTGCGGCGTGTTGAGCAGCACCTCGACCGCGGGCAGGCGGTGGCCGTCCTTGCCCATGACCAGGCGTTGGCTGATGACCGCGCGCAGGTTCAGCGCCACGTTCATGAGGATGTTCTTGTGCGCTGATTCGGGGAAGAAGTTGAGGATGCGTTCGATGGTCTGGTCGGCGTTGTTGGAATGCAGCGTCGCCAGGCACAGGTGACCGGTTTCGGAGAAGGTGATCGCCGCTTCCATCGTGGTCGCATCGCGGATCTCGCCGATGAGGATCACGTCGGGCGCCTCGCGCATCGCGTTCTTGAGCGCCTCGTGGAAACTGTGCGTGTCGAGTCCGACCTCGCGCTGGTTGACCACCGATTTCTTGTGCCGGTACAGGTACTCGATCGGGTCCTCGATGGTGAGGATGTGGCCCGACGTGTTGGAGTTGCGGTGGTCGATCATCGAGGCCAGCGTGGTCGACTTGCCCGAGCCGGTCGCGCCGACCAGCAGCACGAGTCCGCGCGGTTCCATGATGATGTTCTTGAACAGTTGCGGCAGGCGCAACTGCTCGATGGTGGGGATCTCGCTCTTGATCGCACGGATCACCATGCCCACTTCGCCGCGCTGCTTGAACACGTTGACGCGGAAGCGGCCCGCGTCCTTGACCGCGATCGCCATGTTGAGCTCGAGGTTCTTCTCGAACTGCGGCACCTGGCCCTCGTCCATGAGCGAATAGGCGATCTTCTTGACCATGCCGTTGGGCAGGCCGGTATTGCCAAGCGGGTAGAGCTTGCCCTCGACCTTGATGTTGACCGGAGCGCCGGTGGTCAAGAACATGTCCGAGGCGCCCTTCTCGGTCATCAACTTGAGGAAATAGCCGATATCCATAGCGGTTCTCGCGAAACTGGAGGGGTCGGGGCCATCGCGGGGCAGGGGTGGCGTTGCCAAACCTTGGCACGCCTTCCCACAATAGTCGTCCGTCTTGCAGCGAGCGGTTACGTTTATGACACCACATCGCGGAAAAATCCATGCGTCAATCGTCGTTTCGGCGCTGTTGGCGCTGCTGGCGCTGAGCGCGTGCGAGCCGACGCGGCCGCCGGTGGACCAGCTCAATGCGGCCGCCCATGGCCTGGAGAACGCGCGTTCGCTGGGTGCGGGCGAGTTTGCGCGCACCGAGCTCGACGCCGCTGCGCGCAATTACGAGGCCGCGCAATCGGCGCAAGCGATGGGTGACTACGACGCGGCCGCGCAGCTGGCGCTGCAGTCGCAGGCCGACAGCGAGCTGGCCGCCGCGCGTGCACGGCGCGCCCAGGCCCGGCACGCGGTGGACAAGCTCGAACGCAATAATGCTGCGCTGCAAGAAGACCTGTCGCGCCACCCCGTCGACTCGGTGGAGGAACAGCCATGAAGCTGCCCATGTCGATGCCAGCCGGGCTGGCCTTGCTGATGCTGGCAGCCGCCTCCAGCACCGCCGCTGCGCGCAACGAGGAATACCAGCGCCTGCTCGATCGTTTCAACGTGATCGCGACCGACGCGCGCCTGGCCAACCATGCTCCGGTGGCGATGGACCGCGCACGCGAGGCTCTGGCCATGCTCAACGAGGTGCGTCGCAGCCAGCGCGAGCTGTGGGCCTACGTGGCCGAACGGCGCATCGATGCGGCACAGGCTGCGGCCGAGGCCGAGGTGCTGGAGGCGCAGCGCCTGCAATTGCAGCGCGAGAACGATCGCCTGCAGGTGGCGATTGCGCGGCGTGATGCCGAACTCGCGCGCGCCGAACTCGAGCGCGCGCGACTGCAGGCGCAGATCCGTGCCGAGGAGGCCGAGCGCGCCCAGCGTGATGCCGAGGCCGCGCGCGCCGAAGGCGAACAGGCCCAGCAGGCCGCCGAGGCCGCGCGCGCCGAGGCCAGCCAGGCCAAGCGCATGGCCGCCGCGCAGGCCAAGGCCGCCGCGCTGGCGAAGAAGGAGGCCGAACTGCAGGCGGCCTTGAGCGGACAGTCACCCGCGGCGGCCGAACCGTCCAAGGCGGTCAAGCCCGCACCGGCCAAGGCACCGGCCAAGCCCAAGACCAAACAGCCGGCAAAGCGCTGATCGCGCGCGCCCGGCGCCGCCCTGGCGCTGCCCTCGGCAGCGCGCTGCAGCAGCGCGCCGGGCGCTGCATGACTCGCCACCGCGCAGCCACAGCGGTTGCGCAACGTGCGGGGTCGGGCTCGTGGCATGTGTGTCGCAACATCATTGCATGTAGTTGATTGACAAGGCAATTAACGAGAATCCAATGATTCGGCCGTGACCGGGAAGCTTGCCCGTCGGCGGTTGCCAAGGTCGTTGCGAGGGAGTAGCGTCTAGCTCCCAAGTGCACCGGATTTCCGGCACCCACTTGGGCAAACCGTCTGGCCCATGAGTGCAACGATCGCGACCGAGGACTCTTCAACCTCAGCCCCACGATTCATGGGGCACGCGTTCCGGTGTTTCCTGGCAGTGGCACCGGACGCGACCGCCGCACGCATCGTGTGCGATCGCGCCGCATCCCTGGGTCAGGCCGGCTCATCACGAGCCGTATCGCAAACTGGTGTCACTCGTCGCGCAACGCGGCGGCACGTCATGGTCGGCGTGCCGTCGCGTTTGCTTTTCCAACTCGAGGAGGCTGTCTGATGTTCGAACAGAGCCAGAAAGAAGAAGTCGAAGCATTGATGCAGGCAAACCCTGAGTTCCGCAGCCTGTATTACCGACACCAGGAGTTGGACAGCAAGGTGCGCGATGCGGAAATCGGTGTGTTGCCTGTCGACGACGTGACCTTGCACAAGATGAAAAAGGAAAAGCTGCAAGCCAAGGACAAGCTCACCACGATGTGGGGCCGGCTCACCGCCTCATCCTGATTCCACGCCCATCCGGCACCGCGCGCCAGCGCGCGGGTGCCGGATCGGCACCGCGCTCGGCTATCATTCCACGCAGGCCTCCCGACGGGGCGGGGCCATTCGGGTGTGTGGCGTGCCCAGGCCGCCGTCCGCCTCGCGGAGAGCGCATGACAATCCACCACAGCATCCTCGAACTCATCGGCAACACGCCGATGGTCAAGGCACAGCGCCTGGACACCGGCGTGTGCGAGTTGTTCTTCAAGCTCGAAAGCGCCAATCCGGGCGGTTCGATCAAGGATCGGATCGGCCTGTCGATGATCGAAGGCGCCGAACGCGCCGGCAAGCTCAAGCCCGGCGCCACCATCGTCGAAGGCACGGCCGGCAACACGGGCCTGGGCCTGGCCCTCGTCGCGCAGGCCAAGGGCTACAAGCTCATCCTCGTCGTACCCGACAAGATGAGCCGCGAGAAGATCTTCAACCTCAAGGCGATGGGCGCCGAAGTGGTGCTCACGCGTTCGGACGTGGCCAAGGGTCATCCCGAGTACTACCAGGACCTCGCCGCCCGCATCGCGCGCGAAACACCCGGCGCGTACTTCATCAACCAGTTCGGCAACCCCGACAATCCGCTCGCGCACGAGCAGGCCACCGGGCCGGAAATCCTCAGGCAACTCGACGGCAAGGTCGACGCGCTCGTGTTCGGCTGCGGCTCCTCGGGCACGATGAGCGGCCTGTCGCGCTACTTCGCGACCGCCTCGCCCGCGACCGAGTTCATCCTCGCCGATCCGGTCGGTTCGATCCTCGCCCAGTACATCAACGAAGGCACGCTGGCGGAGAAATCGGGCAGTTGGCTGGTGGAAGGCATCGGTGAGGACTTCCTGCCGAGCATCAGCGACTTCTCGCGCGTGACCAAGGCCTATGCCATCTCCGACAAGGAGAGCTTCCTCGCCGCGCGCGAACTGCTGGCGCGCGAGGGCGTGTTCGGCGGCTCGTCGACCGGAACGCTGCTGGCCGCGGCGCTCAAGTACTGCCGCGAGCAGACCACGCCCAAGCGTGTGGTCACGCTGGTGTGCGACACCGGCAACAAGTACCTGTCGAAGATGTACAACGACTACTGGATGCTCGACAACGGCTTTCTCGATCGCCAGCCCACCGGTGACCTGCGCGACCTGATCCTGCGTCCGTACGCGCAGCGCGACACCGTGGTGGTCGGGCCCAACGAGATGCTCATCACCGCCTACAACCGCATGAAGCTGTACGACGTGTCGCAGCTGCCAGTGATGGATGGAGACGAGATCGTCGGCATCCTCGACGAGTCCGACCTGCTGCTGCACGTCCACACCGACGAAACCCGCTTCCGCGACAGCGTCGCCAGCGCGATGACGCGCAAGCTGCAGCTGCTCGACGTCAAGTCGCCGATCCAGGCGCTGATGCCGGTGTTCGAAGTCGGCCACGTTGCGATCGTCGTCGACGGCCCGAAGTTCCTCGGCCTGATCACGCGCATCGACCTGCTCAACTACCTGCGGCGCAGGGCGGGTTGAGCCACCCCAACACAAGGAGCCGGTGCATGCAGGCAACGATGGACGATGTGCGCTACGCCTACCGCTTGCTGCTCGGGCGCGAGCCCGATCAGCAAGGCTCGGATACGTTTCGGACGATGCTGGCGACGGCGCGCGTCACGGCGAGCGATCTGGCGGCTGTAATCATGAGTTCGGCCGAATTCAGGGCACGCCAAGGTATCGATGCCGACGGCATTGAGGTGGGCTTTGACGGCTACAGCATGTTTACGCGGGCCGACGATCTCGACATCGGGGCCACCGTACGCAACGGCACCTATGAGCCAGACGTGGTGGCCGCGATCAACGAGCAGCTGCATGCGGGGGCCACCGTCCTCGATGTGGGCGCAAACATCGGTTATTACACGGCGCTGGCCGCACACAAGGTCGGTCCGACTGGCCGCGTGTTCGCGGTCGAGCCTATGGACAAGAACCTGCAGCTGATCTACCGCACGATCTGGCACAACCAGTTCCACAACGTCCAAGTGCTGCCATTTGCCGCTTCCGACGCCGCGCAACTATTGCCGATGTCAACGACTGCCCGCAGTTCCAACGGCGAGGTGCTGCCGTACGACACCCGGCGCGCACCCTCGCTGTTTGCGCAGGCATGCGTGCTCGACGACCTGTTGCCTGCGCTTGACAGGCTCGACCTGGTCAAGCTCGACATCGAAGGCCATGAGCCGCATGCTTGGCGCGGGCTTGCGCGCACGCTGGCGCGCCACCGCCCCGTGGTGTTGACCGAATTCCATCCCCAATGCCTGCGCGACAACGCGCGCGTCGATCCGCTGGCCTATCTGGCCACGCTGTTTGCGTACGCATCTAACGTGCAAGTGCTGGTCGACCCGGACACCCGCGTCGCCTGCGACAGCCCCGATCAGATCATGCGGCAGTGGCATGTGGCGGACGCCAGGTCCGGTGGCAGGGGCGATCATCATCTGAATCTGCTTGTGCACCCGGCATCGGCCTGACCGGACCGGATTCGATAGAGGAACCAACATGCGCAATCGCGATCATCAGCTCGGCACCCGTGCCATCCATGCGGGCCAGAGCCCCGATCCATCGACCGGCGCAATCATGACGCCGATCTACGCGACCTCGACCTACGTGCAGGACAGCCCCGGCGTGCACAAGGGCTACGAGTATTCGCGCACACAGAATCCCACGCGCATGGCCTACGAACGCTGTGTGGCCGATCTCGAAGGCGGACGCCAGGGCTATGCATTCGCCTCAGGTCTCGCCGCGGCAGGCACCGTGCTCGAACTGCTCGACTCGGGCAGCCACGTGATCGCGATGGACGACCTCTACGGCGGTAGTTACCGCCTGTTCGAGCGTGTGCGCCGGCGCAGCGCCGGGCTCGATTTCAGCTTCGTCGATCTCAACGATGCCGCGGCGCTCAAGGCCGCGCTCAAGCCCAACACGCGCATGATCTGGGCCGAGACGCCGACCAATCCGATGCTCAAGCTGGTCGATCTGGCAAAGGTCGGCGCATTCGCGCGCAGGCACGGCCTCATCTTCGTCGTCGACAACACGTTCAGCTCACCGATGCTACAGCGCCCGATCGAGCATGGCGCCGACATCGTGGTGCATTCGGCCACCAAGTACATCAATGGCCATTCCGACATGGTCGGTGGCATTGCCGTGGTCGGCGGCAGTGCGCGCCTGGCCGAGGAGATGGCGTTCCTGCACAACTCGGTGGGTTCGATCGCGGGACCGTTCGATGCGTTCCTGGCGATGCGCGGACTCAAGACCCTGCACCTGCGCATGCGTGCGCATTGCGAAAATGCGCTTGCACTGGGGCAATGGCTGGAGAAGCATCCAGCCATCGAGCGGGTGATCTATCCCGGCCTGAAATCGCATCCGCAGCACGCGCTGGCGAAGAAGCAGATGGACGGCTTTGGTGGCATCGTCACGATCGAGGTAAAGGGTGGGCTGCGCAAGGCGCGCCGCATGCTCGAACGTTGCCGCCTGTTCTCGTTGGCCGAATCGCTCGGCGGCGTAGAGAGCCTGATCGAACATCCCGCGATCATGACGCATGCATCGATCCCGCCGGCCAACCGCAAGCGTCTCGGCATCAGCGATGGCCTGATCCGCCTGTCAGTGGGCGTGGAGGACATTGCCGACTTGCGCGATGAATTGACCGCAGCGCTCGCATGAGTGCCACCCGTGTGGCCGACGTGGTGCCAGCGAGCGTGAACGCCTGCCTCACCGTATTCGCGATGACCCGCAAGGGCCATGCCGTGCTTGAGGTGCTGCTGCGGCGGTTTCCGGGGCTCGTGGCAGCCGTGGTCGTGGGGCGTGATGCGGCACTGGACGATGATCATGTCGATCGCATCGTTGCATTGTGTGGAGAACACGGCGTGCCCGTGTCGCGCCACGGCGACAGGCTGGCGTTGCGGACGCCCTACGCGCTGGCGGTGTCGTGGCGCTGGTTGATCGAGCCTGGCGCGACCCGGTTGATCGTGATGCACGACTCCTTGTTGCCGCGTCATCGCGGATTCAACCCACTGGTGACCGCGTTGATCGAAGGCGACAGGCGGATCGGCGTCACCGCACTGTATGCGAGTGCCGAGTACGATCGAGGCGACATCATTGCGCAGGCGGCATCAGATGTCACCTATCCGCTGCGCATCGCCGACGCGATCGAACAGGTCTGCGGCCACTACCAGGAACTGGCGCTGCATGTCGCGGCCTGCCTCGTACGCGGCGAAATGCCGCCGGCCACGCCCCAGGACGATGCGGCCGCCACCTACAGCCTGTGGCGCGACGATGAGGACTACTTCATCGACTGGACGCTCGATGCCGCCCGCCTGCAGCGCACGGTGGACGCGCTGGGCAGCCCGTACCATGGCGCTGCAAGCCTGCTGTCGGGTCGGCTGGTGCGAATTCATGCGGCCACTGCGTTGGCCGACGTCATCATCGCCAACCGCACGCCCGGCAAGGTGATCTTCGTGGACCACGGCCGCCCCGTGGTGGTGTGCGGCTACGGCCTACTGCGCATTGACGCACTCGTCGATGGAGTCACCGGCGATTCGCTATTGCCGCTGCAGCGCTTCCGCGTGCGCTTCGGTACCCGTTGAGGCGTCGTCGAAATTGACGCGGTCGCGCACCAGATAGATCGGTCGCGCCTTGACGCTCTCGAACACGCGGCCCAGATACAGCCCGATGATGCCCATGCCGAACAGCGTCAGGCCGGAGAGCAGCCACATGGATGCGATCACGCTGGTGTACCCGGCTACTTCGACATCGCCGTGCAGGTAGCGCGCCACGCTGAAGCCGGCCAGGCCCAACGCGATGAACGACACGCAGATGCCCGCGATCGCGACCAGCCGCAAGGGCTTGTCCGAATTGGACAGGATGATGTCGAGCGCGAGGCGAAGCAGCTTGCGCAAGGTGTAACCGCTGCGGCCATGCTCGCGCGCCTGGTGGGCCACTGGGATCGAGGTGGTGCGGAATCCGGTCCAACGCACCATCACCGGGAAAAAGCGGTAGCGATCGCCCATCGTGAGCACCGCCTGGATCACCTTGCGGTCGAACACGCCGAAATTGGCGGCGCGGTAATCGTAGTCGGCGCCGCTGAGGTAGTTGAGCACGGCAAAGAACGCGCGCGAACTGATGCGCTTGAACCAGCCATCCTGCCGCTCATGGCGTTCGCCAAACACCACGTCATATCCCTCCCTGGCCTTGGCGTACAGTGCGGCAATTTCTTCCGGGCGATCCTGCAAGTCGCAGTCCATCACCACCACGCGCTCACCACGCGCGTGGGCGAGGCCGGCGGTGATCGCATAGTGCTGGCCGAAGTTTCGCGACAAGTTGATGCCCTTGATGCGTGGGTCGTGCGCAGCCAGTTCGACGATGTTTGGCCAGGCCTCGTCGGGGCTGGCGTCGTTGACGAGGATGATCTCGTAGTGCACGGTGATGGGCGCAATCGTCATACCCACGCGGCGGCACAGCTCATGCAAGCACGCCGTGCAGCCGTACACGGGGCACACCACCGACAGCAGTGGCATGGATTCAGCCATGGAAAAACGCCTCCACCGCGCCAATCACGGCGTCTTGATCCAGGTCGGGCAACCACAGCGGCAGTCGCACCAGACGGTCACTCGTGGCGTCAGTCACTCCCATTGAACCATGCGTCCTCGCGTAACGCTGCCCGGCAGGTGCGCTGTGCAGCGGAATGTAGTGGAACACCGGATGGATGTCGCGCGCCTTGAGTGAGGTAATGAAGCGCGTGCGTTCATCGAGATCGGCCAGCAGCAGGTAATACATGTGGGCGTTGTGGCGACAATGTGCGGGGACGATCGGACGGCGCAGCCGGCCTTGGCTCTCCAGCGCCGCAAAGGCGTCGTGATAGCGCTGCCACAGCGCCATCCGCCGCTGCGTGATGTCGTCGGCATGCTCGATCTGTGCGGCGAGGAAGGCCGCGATGATCTCGCCAGGCAGGTAGGACGATCCCACGTCGACCCACGTGTACTTGTCGACTTGGCCGCGGAAGAACAACGAACGGTTGGTGCCCTTCTCGCGGATGATCTCGGCGCGCTCGATGTGGCGGGCATCATTGACGAGCAGCGCGCCGCCCTCACCAGAGATGAGGTTCTTGGTCTCGTGGAAGCTCAGCGCAGCCAACTCGCCGATCGAGCCGAGCTGGCGTCCGCGGTAGCTGGCCATCACGCCCTGCGCGGCATCCTCGATGACAATGAGACCGTAGCGCCGCGCGATCTCGCAGATCGCGTCCATCTCGCAGGCGACACCCGCGTAGTGCACCACGCAGATCGCACGCGTGCGCGGCGTGATCGCAGACTCGACGAGTGTTTCGTCGATGTTGAGCGTGTCGCCGCGTATATCCACGAACACCGGTACCGCGCCGCGCAACACGAAGGCATTGGCAGTGGATACGAACGTGAACGAGGGCATGATGACCTCGTCGTCCGGCTCCAGTCCGGCCAGCAGCGCGCACATCTCCAGCGCGGCAGTGCACGAGTGCGTGAGCAAGGCCTTGCGCGCTCCGATGGTGGCTTCGAGCCAGGCATTGCAACGCCGCGTAAACGCGCCATCACCAGCGAGGTGGCCATTCGCATGTGCCTGGGCGATGTAGCCAAGCTCCGAGCCGGTCATGTACGGGCGGTTGAACGGGATGCTCATGGTCGGCACTCGAGGACCGCGTGGGTGTAGGGGATACGCAGCATGTCGTCGCGCAGGCGAGGCTCGACCGTGGTGAACATCTCGCGCGCAAGTTCGGCATAGCCGGCGAGTGTGCGCACGTTGCGACCGCGATCGTGTGTGATCACGAGGCGGGCTAGACGCGATTGCCCTGGATCGAAACAGGGATCGATGGTCACCAGATGGCCGCCGGCGCGCAGCACCGTGCGGGCCACACGCAGCATGTTGCGCACCGGCCCGTCGTCGAGGTGGTGCAGCAGACCATTGGCGACGACCACGTCGAAGGTGCCGAACACATCCGGGGCGGTGCGCGCGATGTCGCCGCAATGGAACTCGCCGCGCGCGCCGAACTCTCGCCGCGCTGACTCGATGTAGGACTCGCTCAGGTCCACACCGACGTAGGCGACATCACGAGGCAGGTGGTGCAACATCGCGGCGGTGCCACAGCCGAGGTCGAGCAGGCGCATGCCCGGGCGCAGGCGTAGATGATCGCGCACGAGACGTGCCCGGCTGCGGTTCGCGCCGACCAGGTTTTGGGCAAGGTCGTACACCCATGGCGCGGAAAAGATTGCGCGCGGGCCGGTGGTGATCTGCGCCATCGTCAGGAACGCACGACCACGATCAGGCCCACCATCACCAGCAACGTGCCGATTGCTCGACCCATGGTCACATGCTCGTGGAACATGAGCGAGCCGGCGAACAGCATGATGAGGAAACTCACGCCTGTGAATGGAAACGCGTAGCTAAGCTCAAATCGTGTGAGCGCAAGCATCCAGCTCACCCCCGCGAGGAACGTGCATACGATTGCAAGCCAGATCCACGGCGTAATCAGCAGCCGGCCGATGAACTCGACACGCTCGCCCAGTACGGCAGGCAGGTCACCAGCCAAGCCTACGCGCCAGCGCATCAACAACTGGCTGGCGACTGTGAACGCGACACACAGGAGAATGAAGGAATGTTGCTGGATCCAGCGCATGGAATATCCTCAAGGATGCACTGACAGGAGGACGATGGCCGGCATCGATGCCAGCCAGTCGCACCAAGCCTGACCCTCGGCGACGAAGCCGAAATATAGCGTGTATTTGTCGTGCTTGGCGGGCGCCCGGAATGGCATCGAGATGTGGACTGTAGCGCCTGGAATCGTCGCATGTAGCAGCAGGCCGCGCACTTTGGCAATCACGTCACCCGTCCGGTCGCGATCGCGCATCGCGCGCTACGCGCGAACGCGCTGGGGTCTGCGCCTTGGATATCTGGCGGTCCCCGGGTCGCGGCCTGTGGCCGCAAGGAGCGGGTGTCTCAATGGGTGATGCCGGATCCACCACTGCGTCATTGATGCGACCATTCATGGTTCGACCACCAGATCGGCTTGCGCCCATCCAGCATCAAGATCGCCGCACCAAGCCTCTCCTTCTGCGACGAAGCTGAATTGCAGCCGGTATTGGCCAGGAGTGTCCGGGGCACGAAACGGGATGGGAATCGTCACGCTCTCACCGGGTTCAACAGCGGTCGGCAAGATGCCACGCAGGTCGGCCACCGTCGTGCCGTTGGCATTTATGATGCGCAGGCCGGGATTGAATCCGGGAGCGTAGTTGCGCATCCAACGCAGCGTCGAATCGTTCCTCGCGTGAACCGTGACCACTCCGGCCTGCCGTACTCTCACGGGTTGCAATGGCGGCGTGATGGTGAGGTCCGCTGCACACGCTTGAGGCGATACGCGTGGCCGTACGACGGGTGCCGCCACAGCAAATGACAGGCGCTCGCTCATGTTGGTCGCAAACACGAGGATCTCGTACTCGCCCACATGCAGGTTGCGGGTGGGAGGACCCAGCAGCGCAACCAGCGCAGGCATGCTGAGCTGGTCACGCATTGGCGGGTCCGTGATGAGAAAGCTCGGCTCGTCCGCCCATGATGCCGAGTACCAGCGTTCCGATCCAAGGTATCGATGTGGCTCGGGCAAGCCTGACGCACCTATCAGGATTGGCGCCACGCGGATATCGCCGCCGCTGAGGATCGATAGTACGTTGGCATCCCAATACCCGGCGTACCCGCGGTGCAGTCCCGCTTGGCGCAATGCATCCACCAGCGGGCTGCGTTGATTGGTACGCAGTCCGGCCGAGAGCTGCGGCCATCGCGCAAAGGCCGTGCCGATCAATTGTTGCGGTGACAGTGACAGGGCGACAGCGATCACGAGCCAGCCGACGTGGGTTGCCGTCGGGCGGGCGTGCTCGCGTACCTCCTGCAGCCAAAGCGCGGCGATGAGGATCGCGATGGGTACCAGTGGCATGACATAGCGCGGTACGCCCACGACTTCATCGACCAGCAGGTTGGTGAAGCCGAGCATGTATCCGGTGCTCAGGATGAGACCCAGCTGGAACAACACCAGGAATCGCAGCGCCGGCGAGCGCAGGTGCATGACGCGCAGGGCCAAAGCAATCGGCAACAACAAAAGCACGCTGGCAAGTCCCAGCCGCGCTGCATGGATGCCGGCTGTGACCACGCTGAACTTCTGTCCAGCCGGCGGCAGTGCATCGAAGATCATGAACCAATTCATCACTGCCAGTCGCAGGTGCAGGGCTGCCTCTGCCGGGCCGGCGAATGCCTGCGTCGCCGCGCCGCTCAGATAGCGCACGATGTGCAGCAGCAGCAGGAATCCGATCCCGCCCACCGCAGCGGCACCAAGCGTGCACGCGCCCAACCGCACCGCTCCAGCGCGCAGCGCATCGTTGCGACCAGCCAGCAGGTACAGTCCGACGCTTGCAAACAACAACGGTGCCACGTAGGTTGCGATGCCACGCGGACCTGACGCAACGCTGATGAGGACGAGGCCGCCAATGATGCCAAGGTCACGCCTGCGCGTTCGTGCGTTGACCTGATCCTGGGGACGTGAACTCAGGTAACGCGCACCCGAACCAGCCAGCAGCAGCAGCGTGAGCATTACCGCTGAATAGGCCGACTGCGCAAACACCATCTCTGCGAACGCGAGTGACAGCCCCGTCGCGAGCATGGTGGCCGCAAACAGGCGCAACCCGCCGTTGATACCGATTGCGCGCGACGCAACGTACGCTGCCCACAGCACCAAGCTCGCCGCCACGAGGTCGACCACTCCGTGCAGCGCCATTGAAGGCTCGAACAGGAACGACAGTGGCGCGGCAATGAGGTTGGGTGACAAGAGCCAGATGTCGTTGACGTAATACCAGTCGCGTGGCAACAACGTGAACTGGCGCGCCATTTCTTCGCCGAGCAGCAGCTTCATCGCCGAGTCGGAATGCATCTGCGATGGGTAGCCAACGGTGAGATAGAACGCAAGCATCGTACATGCCGCGATGAGCAGTGTGGCCGAAATGGCCCCATCGAGCTGCGGCCCGCTCCGTAACGGTCGAAACGTTTTGGTCAGCATGTGCATACGTCCGGCGGCATGGAGGCTGGCATGAGCGCAGCAGCCGAGCGTGGCGCGCCCATACGCACGGTGGCACGGTCATGCGCGTGACCGAGTCCGATCGAGACTGCTACCGCGCATTCGTGTTGGAGGTCGGTGCGATCCATGCGCGATTGCAGGCTCAGCTGCGCAATTCGGCCAGGTCGCGGAAGCACTCCAGTGCCTGCGGGTTGGCCAGCGCATCGGTGTTCTTGACCGGCTTGCCGTGGATCGTGTCGCGCACCGCGATCTCGGTGATCTTGCCCGAGATCGTGCGCGGGATATCGGCAACCTGCAGGACCTTGGCCGGGACGTGGCGCGGGGTGGTGTTGACGCGGATCTGGTGGCGGATGCGCTCGCGCAGCGCATCGTCGAGCACCACTCCCTCGCGCAGGCGCACGAACAGGATCACGCGTTCGTCCTCGCCCCAGTGCTGGCCCACCGCAACGGATTCGAGCACCTCGGGAATCTGTTCGACCTGACGGTAGATCTCGGCCGTGCCGATGCGCACGCCGCCGGGATTGAGCGTGGCGTCGGAGCGGCCGTAGATGATGATGCCATCGTGTTCCGTCAGCAGCGCGCGGTCGCCGTGGCACCACACGTTGGCCACCTTGGCGAAGTAGGCGTTGTGGTACTTGCTGCCGTCGGGGTCGTTCCAGAAGAACACCGGCATCGACGGGAACGGTGCGCCGCAGGACAGCTCGCCGGCCTGGTTGCGCACGGGCTTGCCATCCTCGTCGAGGATCTCGACCTTCATGCCCAGGCCCCGGCATTGCAGTTCGCCGCGATACACCGGCAGCACCGGGCTGCCCAGCGCGAAGCACGAGATGATGTCGGTGCCGCCCGAGATCGACGCGAGCAGCACGCGTTCCTTGATGTCGCGGTAGACATACTCGTAGCTCTCCGGTGCCAGCGGCGAGCCGGTGGACAGGATGGTCTTGAGCTGCAGCAGCTTGTGCGTCTCGCGCGGCTTGATGCCGGCCTTCTCGATCGCGCTGAGCCATTTGGCGCTGGTGCCGAACACGCTGATGCCGACTTCGTCGGCGATGTCCCACAGCGCATTGCCGTCCGGATGCGAGGGCGAGCCGTCGTAGACCACCAGCGTGGCGCCGACCGCGAGGCCCGACACGAACCAGTTCCACATCATCCAACCGCAGGTGGTGTAGTAGAACAGCTTGTCGTCGCGCTTGAGGTCGGTGTGCAGCACCAGTTCCTTGAGGTGCTGGATGAGCGTGCCGCCCACGCCGTGGACGATGCATTTGGGTATGCCGGTGGTGCCCGAGGAATACATCACGTACAGCGGATGGTCGAACGGCACCGCGGTGAATTCGATCGCGTGGTCCTCTTCGCCCATGAACTCGGGCAGCGCCACGGCGCCGCGCAGGCCATCGAGCTTGGACGCTGCGCCGCCGTAGGGCACCACCACCAGCCGCTCGATGCCCGGCAGTTCGTCGAGCACGCCGCGGATCTTGTCCAGGCAATCGAAGCGCTTGCCGCCGTAGCCGTACTGGTCGGCGGTGAACAGCACCTTGGGTGCGATCTGGCCGAAGCGATCGACCACGCCGCGGATGCCGAAGTCGGGCGAACACGACGACCAGGTCGCGCCGAGCGAGGTGGTCGCGAGCATCGCGATGATCGTCTCGGGAATGTTGGGCATGAAGCCGGCGACGCGGTCACCCACGCCCACGCCCTGTTGTCGGAGCGCGTGGGCCAGCCGGCCGACCTGCACGTGCAGCTGCGCGTAACTCAGCTCGCGCTTGTCGCCCCACTCGTTGCGGAACACGATCGCGGTGCGATCGTCCTTGAAGCGCAGCAGGTTCTGCGCGAAGTTGAGCGTCACGTTGGGGAACCAGCGCGCGCCGGGCATCTTGTCGCGGTCGACCAGCACGGGCTGCAGGTCGCCATGGGCGCGAATGCCGCAGAATTCCCACAGCAACGACCAGAACCGCTCGGGCTCGCGTACCGAGAACTCGTACAGCGGGGCAAAGCGGCGGATGTCCTCGTTGCCGGTGTTCTCGCGTACGAAACGCATGAAACGGCTGATGTTGGCGCCTTCGATGCGGTCGGCGCTGGGTTCCCAGATCGGAGCTTGGTTCATGGCGGATCGTGTCGACGGAAGATGCGCCGGCACCGCTGCGCCAGCCCGCCGATTATCCCGCAGCGCGTGGTGACAGCGCCACACGAAAACGCCGGCGCGGGGCCGGCGTGTTCGCGACTGTCGCTGGGCCTGGTCGCTCAGCCGATGAGGAAATCCTTTTCCTTCTTGCCTGCTGCGAGTGCGGCGGCAAACCAGCGCGGACGCTTGCCGCGGCCGGTCCAGGTCTCGCCCGTGGCCGGGTTGCGGAACTTCGGCTTGACCTTGCTGCGGGCCTTGCCACCGCGGCCGCCGCGGCCACCAAACACGTCGTCAAGGGCGACGCCTTCGGCCTTGACCAGCGCCTGGATCTTGTCGCGCAGCTTGGATACGCGCTCCTTGGCGAGTTCTGCCTGGCGCGCCTTGGCGCGCGCGATGAGATCGGAGAGCTGGTTGTGGTTGAGTGACTTCAGGTCAATGGCCATCGAAATGCCTCTAGTTGATTTTGGTTTGCCAATCCGGGCGGGAGGAATCCGCAATGCACCCAATCCACGTATCGCATCATGCAAACACCGCCGGAAATGACCGCGGGAGCCGCACGGGTTTGCGGATACCACGACAATCGCCGGCACGCGGCACGGGCTGCGGAATTGTCCTTTGGGCGATTATATCCGGCAATTGGCCAAATCACACGATGCGCCGAAACGCGGGTGAATGACGCATTTACCGCACCTGCACTCAGCAAATGCGTTGCAGCAAGGCTTCGCGCGCCAAGGCGAGGCTTTCTGGCTCGCCGCGCCGGCGATATTCGAACGTGCCGGCCGCCAGTCCGCGCTCGCTCACCACGATGCGATGCGGAATGCCGATCAGTTCGATGTCGGCGAACATCGGTCCCGGGCGCAGGCCGCGGTCGTCGAGCAGCACGTCGATGCCGCGGCCGACCAGTTCGGCGTACAGCTGTTCCGATTCCTCGCGCACCTGCGCATTCTGGGTGGCGTTGATCGGGCAGATCACCGCGCGCCAGGGCGCCATCGGCTCGGGCCAGATGATGCCGGCGGCATCATGGTTCTGCTCGATCGCGGCAGCCACGATGCGGCTCACGCCGATGCCGTAGCAGCCCATCTGCATCACCTGCGCCTTGCCGCTGTCGTCGAGCACGCTCGCGCCGAGCGCGGCGGCATATTTGTCACCGAGCTGGAAAACGTGGCCCACCTCGATTCCGCGCGCGATCCGCAGCGCGCCCTGGCCGTCGGGCGAGGCATCACCCTCGACCACGTTGCGGATGTCGGCCACGCGCGTGATGCGCGCGTCGCGCTCCCAGTTGGCGCCACGATAGTGGCTGCCGTCGGCATTGCCGCCGCAGACGAAATCCGCCAGCACCGCGGCATCACGGTCGACGATCACCGGGATCGACTCCGGCAACGCCACCGGGCCGATGAAACCGGGTTTGGTGCCGGTCGCGGCAATGATCTGCGCCTCGTCGGCCAGCACCAGTTCGCCCGGCAGTTCCGCGAGCTTGGCCGCCTTGGTCTCGTTGATGTCGTGGTCACCGCGCACGCACAGCGCCACGAGGCCGTCGCGGCCCCGCACGACCAGGATCTTGACGCATTGCCGCGGTGACACCGCAAGGAATGCGCTCACTTCCTCGATCGTCTTCTGGGTGGGCGTGGCGACGCGCTCGAGCGCCTGGCCGGGCGCGGCGCGTGTGGTCGCGGGCGCGAGCGCCTGCGCCATCTCGATGTTGGCGGCGTAGTCCGAGCCGGTCGAGAACGCGATCGCATCCTCGCCCGAGTCGGCCAGCACCTGGAACTCGTGGCTGGCGTTGCCGCCGATGGAGCCGGTGTCGGCCTGCACTGCGCGGAAGCGCAGGCCCAGCCGCGTGAAGATGCGGCCGTAGGTGTCGTACATGTTGCGGTATTCCTCGGCCAGGGATTCCGCGGTGAGGTGGAACGAATAGGCGTCCTTCATGAGGAACTCACGCGCGCGCATCACGCCAAAGCGCGGTCGGATCTCGTCGCGGAACTTGGTCTGGATCTGGTAGAAATTGACCGGCAACTGCTTGTAGCTGCGCAGTTCGTGGCGCGCGTAATCGGTGATCACTTCCTCGTGCGTGGGTCCATAGCAGTAATCGGCGTCCTTGCGGTCCTTGAGCTTGAGCAACTGCCCGCCGAATTTCTGCCAGCGGCCGGTTTCCTCCCACAGCTCGCGCGGCTGCACCGAGGGCATGAGCAATTCGAGCGCGCCGGCGCGGTTCATTTCCTCGCGCACCACCTGCTCGACCTTGGCCAGCACGCGCAGTCCGAGCGGCGACCAGGTGTAGATGCCGGCGGCCAGCTTGCGGATCATGCCGGTGCGCAGCATGAGCCGGTGGCTGGCGATTTCGGCGTCGGCCGGGACTTCCTTGACGGTCGCGAGATGGAAACGGGACAGGCGCATGGGCGGTTACCGCAGCAACGGAACCGGCGATTTTAGCAGCCTTGGCCACGCGCCATCGCGTGCGCGTGCGCGATCCCCTGATTCAGCCCGACACGGCGCCACGCACGCGGTGGCGCCATGCATGCGCTGCCGCACCGTCCGCGCGCAGCGGCGCGGGGTGCCCATGCGTGGTGGGCAGCGAAGGATGGGGCGTCAGGGCTGCGTGCAGAACAGCTTGATCTGCTGGTTGGCCTTGTCGAGCTGGCCCTGGCGATGCTTGGCGGCGTCCAGATCCAGCGGATAACCCTCTGCATCGACCGGCAGCTTGTTCGCCTCGATCGTGGCCAGATTCTGCTTGGCGATGCTGCAATTGCGCTTGATGTCCTCGGCCGAATAACCGGCTGCCGCAGCCATGGCCGGACCGCCCGTCTTGTCCTTGTCGGCCTCCTCGTCCTCGGCCGGAGTCGCGGTGGTCACGCCGCCGCGCACCTGCAAGCGTTCGGCCTTGACCGACTTGGGCGGCGGTGAATCGGAGAAATGCTTGACGCCATTGGCGTCGGTCCAGGAGTACATCTCGCCGGCGAACGCAGGCGCGGCGAGCAGCAACAACAGGGCGGTGCAGATGGCTTTCATGGTCGGGTCTTGGGTTCGGCCGGATGTTCAGGGCGTCATCGGTGCGCACTGCATAGCACTGTTGCGCCCGCCAGACAAGGATGGGGGCCGGATTTTGCCGATCAGGGTACACTCCGCGCCTGATTCGACCCCGGGGCCGGAACCGACGATGGAAGCGCCAACCGCCGCCGTGCGCAAGCGCCCGCGCGGCATCTACCTGTTGCCCAACCTGTTCACCACGGCGGCATTGTTCGCGGGCTTCTACGCGATCGTGGCCAGCATCGGCGGGCGCTACGTGGACGCCGCGATCGCGGTGTTCGTGGCCGCGATCCTCGACGGCCTCGACGGGCGCGTGGCGCGCCTGACCGGCACCCAGAGCGATTTCGGCGTGCAGTACGACTCGCTGTCGGACCTGGTCAGCTTCGGACTCGCGCCCTCGCTCGTGCTCTACAACTGGTCGCTGACCCACCTGCAGGCCTATGGCCCGGGCTGGGGCAAGGTCGGCTGGTCGGCCGCGTTCATCTACGCGGCCTGCGCGGCGCTGCGCCTGGCGCGCTTCAACACCCAGGTCGGGGTGGCCGACAAGCGTTACTTCCAGGGCCTGGCCAGCCCGGCCGCGGCCGGGCTGTGCATGTCCTTCGTATGGGCGATCGAGAACGGCAACCTGTACGGGCTGTCGGTCAACGAGATGGACTTCGTGAGCCCGATCGTGGCGGTGCTGGCCGGCCTGCTCATGGTCAGCCGCATCCGCTACTACAGCTTCAAGGCCTGGCCACTGTCCGATCGCGTGCCGTTCATCGCGATTCCGCTGGCGATGCTCATCCTCGTGGCGCTGGCGATCGATACCGCGCGCGTGCTGTTCGTGATCACGAGCCTGTACCTGCTGTCGGGACCGGTGATGACGTTGTGGGGCCTGCGCCGCAAGCGCAGCGAGCGGGCCCAGCGCGGTACCGGCAAAGGCCTGTCATGAACTCGCCGCAGCCGGAGCGCATCGCCACGGCTGTGGTTGAGCCGCGGCGGCGCGATACCGGCGCGCTGGTGTTCCTGGCCGACCTGTCGCGCTCGCTGGCCGTTTCGCTCGACCTCCGGCAGACCCTGACCCAGGCGATCACCCGCGTGCGCGACTTCCTCGAAGTCGAAGGCATCGCGCTGTTCCTGCTCGATCCCGCCAGCCAGGTGCTCGAATGCCAGGTCAGCGCGGGGCCGATCGACGTCACCGGTATGCGTCTGGCGGTGGGGCAGGGCATCGTCGGCCAGGCGCTGGCGCAGGACGCGACGCAGATCGTGGCCGACGCCGGCAGCGATGCGCGCGTGTGGCGTGGCTCGGATGAAGCCAGCGGCTTCGTCACGCGCAGCCTCGTGTGCGCGCCGCTGCGCACCGCGGCCGGACCGATCGGCGTGATCGAGATCGTCAACCGCCGCGACGGCGCGCCCTTCACCGCGGCCGATGCCGAACTGCTGGAGCTGGTGGCCGCGCCGGCCGCCTTGGCGATCAACAACGCGCGCATGGCCGGCGAACTGCTCGAACAGCAGCGACTCAAGCGCGAACTGGACCTCGCGCGACACCTGCAGAAGTCGCTGCTGCCACGCCGTCGCCGCGACGGCTTCCCGGTACTGGGCGTGAACCGCCCCGCGCACGAGATGTCGGGCGACTTCTACGACTATTTCGAATTGACCGACGGTTCGATCGGCTTCCTGATCGGCGACATTTCCGGCAAGGGCCTGGATGCGGCGCTGCTCATGATGCGCGCGGCAAGCCTGTTGCGCTGGATCGGCAAGGAACGCCTCGCCCCGGCGGCGTGGCTGGCACGCGCCAACGAGGAGCTGTGCGACTCGGCGCGCGAGGGGCGATTCGTGTGCGCGGTGGTCGGCTACTGCGACCGCGCCGCGCGCCACGTGCGCTTCGCCAGCGCGGGCTTCCCGCCCGTGCTCGTGCACAGCGGCGGCCAGTACCGCCAGTACCTGGCCGACGGCCCGCCGCTGGGCATCGTGCGCGAGGCGCAGTTCACCGAGCACGCGCTCGCGCTCGACGGCGGCACGCTGTACGCATTCTCCGACGGCGCCACCGACGTGCGCGGCAGCGACGGCAAGCCGATCGGCATGGCCGGACTGCTCGCGCTGATCCAGCGCCACGCGCAGGCCACGCCCAAGGCGCGCCTGCGCAGCCTGCTCGGCGAACTGCGCCGGCTGCACCTGGTCGACGACACCACCTTCCTGCTCATCGAGGCGGCGCAGGTCGAGCGGCCGCAACTGCTGTTCAGTGACCGGATGCCCGCGCGTGCCGATGCGATGCGCGGCCTGCGCACGCAGCTGCGCGCGGCGTTCGACCGCGAGGCACTGGAGCCGCGCCTGCGCGACGAACTGGTGCTCGCGGTCGACGAGGCCTGCACCAACGTGATCCGCCACGGCTACGGTCCCGCCTGCGAGGGGCCGCTCGAAGTGCGCGCCACGCGCTGCGCGGCCATGCTCACGCTGGAGATCATCGACGAGGCGCCCGCGATCGATCCGGCCACGTTCAAGCCCGGTACGCTGGGCGAGTGCCGCTGCGGCGGGCTCGGAATCGCGCTGATCGACCGGATCATGGACGATTGGCATATCGAGCCGGCCGAGACCGGTCGCGGCAACCGCCTGGTGCTGCGCAAGCACATCGAGGCCTGGGCCAGCGAGGAGGCGGAGGAATCATGAGCGCGAACGCCAACGCGGTGACCCGCCGGCGCGTGGACGGCGCCACCATCGTGTGCCTGCAGGGCGAAGTCGACCTGTCGTGGTCGCAACAGGTGCGCCGCGCGGTGCTCGATGCGTTTGCCGACGGCGTCCCGGTGGGCGTGGACCTGGCCGGGGTCGGCTACATCGACTCCTCGGGCATCGCCGCGCTGGTCGAGGGCCTGCAGCTGGGCCGCGCGCGCGGGCAACGCTTCGCGCTGGTGGCGCCGAGCGATGCGGTGCGCGCGGTGCTGGAGCTGGCGCGGCTGGACCGCGTGTTCACGATCGTCGACAGCGCCGCCGCGGTCGGGGCCGCCACGTGAACGCGCTCGCGCGGCCGCTGCATGCACTCGGCCGTACCACGCTCGGCGCGGTGGCGGGCGTGGGCTACGCCGCGATGCTGCTGCTGGAGTCGCTGTACTACCTCGTGGCCGGGCGCCGTGTCGGCCAGCGCGTGCGGCTGGCCGCGATCGCGCAGCAGATGCGCGAGATCGGCGTCGACGCGCTGCCGATCGTGGCGCTGCTCGGCTTCACGGTCGGGCTCATGCTCGGCATCCAGTTCATCGCCTCGCTGGCCGAGTTCGGCGCGCAGTCGCAGGTGGTGGTGGCGGTGGCCAAGTCGGTCACGCGCGAGTTCGGCGCGCTCATCACCGCGATCCTCGTCGCCGGGCGCTCGGGTTCGGCGCTGGCCGCGCGCATCGGTTCGATGAGCGTGTCGCAGGAAGTGGACGCGCTGGCGGTGATCGGCATCGAGCCGGTGCGCTACCTCGTCGCGCCCGCGCTGGTGGCGATGCTGGTGATGCTGCCGGTGCTCACGATCTTCGCCAACGCGGTCGCCATCGTCGGCGCGGCGCTGTACAGCGCGCCCGCGCTCAACGTGACGCCCAGCGCCTACCTGCTGCAGACCTTGTCGCTGCTGTCGCCCGGGGACGTGTGGCAGGGCCTGTCCAAGAGCGTGGTGTTCGCGGTGCTGATCACGCTGATCGGGGTGAGCACGGGCTTCTCGGTGAGCGGCGGCGCCGAGGGCGTGGGCCGCGCCACCACGCGCGCGGTGGTGCTGTCGATCTGCTGGATCATCGTGGTCGACATGGTGTTTTCCTGGTTCATCAACCGCTGACATGGACGCGCCCGCGCCACTGATCGAAGTCACGCGTCTGGACGCCTGGTATGGCCGTCGGCAGGTGCTGTTCGGCGTCGATTTCACGGTGCGCCCGGGCGAGATCCGCGTGATCATGGGCGGCTCGGGCTCGGGCAAGTCGACCCTGCTGCGCCACCTGCTCGGGCTGCAGCGCCCGGCCGCGGGCAGCGTGCGCCTGTTCGGGGTGGACCTGGGGCGCGCCAGCGAACGCGAACTGCTCGGCGTGCGCAGGCGCATCGGCGTGTCGTTCCAGGGCGGCGCGCTGCTGACCTCGCTCAGCGTCGGCGACAATGTCGCTCTGCCGCTGCGCGAGCACACCGACCTGGACGAGGCGACGATCCGCATCATGAGCCGGCTCAAGCTCGAGGTGGTCAACCTCGGCGGCTTCCAGGACCTCATGCCGAGCCAGCTCTCGGGCGGCATGGTCAAGCGTGCGGCGCTCGCGCGCGCGCTGGTGATGGACCCGCGCCTGCTGTTCTTCGACGAGCCTTCGGCCGGCCTCGATCCGGTGGTGTCGGCCGAACTGGACGAACTCATCCTGCGCCTGCGCGACGCGCTGCGCATGACCATCGTGGTGGTCACCCACGAACTCGAAAGCGCGTTCAAGATCGCCGACACCATCACCGTGCTCGACCAGGGTCGCGTGCTGCTCACCGACAGCGTGGCGGCGGTGCGCGCGGCCGACAACGAGCGCATCCAGGACCTGCTCAACCGCCGTCCGCGCGAGGTGCCGGTCGATGCCGAGGCCTACCTGCGGCGCCTCACCGAGGAACGCGCATGAGTCTTGCTAGAGTGTGTGGCCGGGCCTGGCGGGCCGGCACAGGGGAGGCAGCGTGAAACGCGACACCATCAACTACACCCTGGTCGGCGCGGTGGTGCTGGTGGCGGCCGTGCTGCTGCTGGTCGCGCTCGCACTCATCACCGGCCGCACGGTCGCGAGCAGCGAGTACGTGGTGCGCTACCGCAACGTGACCGGCCTGCGCTACGGCGCCCCGGTGTTCTACGAGGGCTACCGCGTCGGTCAGGTCGGCGCGGTCACGCCCGAACGCGGCGCGCAGGGCACGCGCTACCGGGTCGCGCTGCAGATTCGCCGCGACTGGCCGATCCCGAGCGACAGCGTCGCGCGGCTGCAGTCCAGCGGCCTGCTGGCCGATGTCTCGGTCGGCATCCTCGAAGGCGCCAGCGGCAGCGCGCTCAAGCCCGGCGGCGAACTGCAAGGCGAGGAAGGCGGCAACATGTTCGTGGCGATGAACGACCTGGCGGTGGAGATCAATGCGCTCACCCGCAGCCAGATCCAGCCCCTGCTCAAGTCGCTGTCGCAGCATGTGGACTCGATCGGCGGCACGCTCGATTCGCATGCACCCGCGATCCTCGACCAGGCGCAGCAGCTGCTGCAGCGCCTCAACGACACCTCGGCCGCACTGGCCGACGTGCTCAAGCCTGACAACCGCAAGGCGGTGGCGGGCATCCTCGCGCAGGCACGCGACCTCACCAGCGAACTGCGCCACACGCGCGCCACGCTCGACCAGGCGCTGGGCGACATCGCGGGCATCGCGCGCGACAATCGCACCGACATCCGCGACTCGGTCGAGGACCTCAAGGCGATGCTGCAGGCGCTGTCCAGCCGCATGGACGTGATCAGCCATCACCTGGATTCGGCCAGCCGCAACATGGACCAGTTCAGCCGTGAGATCCGCATGCATCCCAATCGCCTGATCCTTGCGCCCAAGGCCGACCCCGGCGAAGGCGAAGCACAATGAACGCGCGCCTGGCCGGCTGGCTCGCCCTGCTCGCACTGGCGGGTTGTTCCGCACCGACCGTACCCGACTTCACCTGGCATCGGCTGCCACCGCCGCAGCCGCTGCCGGTGCAAGCCTCGCCGTGGCACGAGCCCGTGGTGGTCGAGAGCTTCGCCGCCGACGGGCTGTATGCCGACCAGGCGCTGGTGTACGCGCTCGATCCGCAGGCGCGCGAACTGCGCCAGTACCACTACCAGATGTGGGCCGACCCACCGATGCGCATGCTGCAGCGGCGCCTGGCCCACATGCTGCGCGAGGCGGGACTGGCGCGCACGGTCAGCGACGAACTGCCGAGCAGCCGCGAGGCGATCCGCATCCGTGGCAGCCTGCTGCGCATGGACCGCGTGCCCGGCACCGATGGCGCGTGGCAGGCGGTGGTGGTGCTCAAGCTGCGCGCGCTCGCGCCGGATGGCAAGGTGCTGGTGGACGAGGTCTACCGCGACGAGGAAGCCGCGGGCAGCAGCATCCGCGCCGTGGTCGATGCCTATGGCATTGCCATCGATCGCATCTTCGCGCGGTTCCAGGCCGACCTGCGCGCGCGTCATGGAGCCGGCGATGCTGGATGAAGCCAGCCGGCGACGGCTGGCCGAGATGGGCATCGATGTGTACCTGCCGCGCGCATCGACACCCGCAGCCGGCGCGAGCGCCACCGCCGTCGCGGCCGTTTATGTGCTGACCGACTCGTGCGAACACGAGTTGCCGAGGGCGTTTGCGCGCACGCTGGCCTTTGCGGGCGTGGCGGCCGGCATCGCGCGTGCGCAGGATGCCGAGCTGGCCGGCGCCAGCGCGCTGGTGGTGTGCGGGCCCGAGCAGGCGCGCGCGGTCGGTGCACGGCTCGATGCGGCGCAGCAGGCGGCGATCGGCTGGGTCGCCACCGGTGCGCTGCAGCATCTGGCCGGCGATGCGCTGGCCAAGCGTGCACTGTGGGGCGAACTCAAGCGCTTGTTGCGGCAGCTGCGGGCCGCGCACTTGATGCCTGGTGCATGAGGCGCGCGTGCGCGGCGCCGCACGCCCGGGATCAGGCCGACGGATGGCGCGATCGCGCCGGCAGGCGGCTGCGGCGGCTGCGGCCGGCATGTGGTTTCGTGGCAAGATCGCGCCACGGCCGCGCGGTCGCGGCAGCTTCGGGCGGGTGGCACGCGCAGTGGTTGCAATCCTCAAACCCCAGCCGACCGAGTTTCGCCGCATGCGCGCGGAGGACCTCGACGCGGTCGCGGCGCTGGAGGTTTCGGCCTACGAATTTCCCTGGACGCGCACGATCTTCGCCGACTGCCTGCGCGCGGGCTACGACTGCATCGTGCTCGGCGATGGCCAGGTGGTGATCGGCTACGGCGTGTTGTCGGCGGCCGCGGGTGAGGCTCACGTGCTCAATGTGTGCGTGGCGCCGCTGCTGCACGGCAAGGGCCATGGCCGGCGCATCGTGCGCCGCCTGATCAACCTGGCGCGCTGGCAGCGGGTCGAGCGCATCTATCTCGAAGTGCGTCCTTCCAACACGCGCGCGATCGGCCTGTACCAGTCGATCGGCTTCAACGAGTTCGGGCGCCGCCCCAACTACTACCCGGCGCGGCGCGGACGCGAGGACGCGATCGTGATGGCCATGGAACTGCTGCATGAGCCATGAGCTGACGTCGGCCGCCGCGGCGTTGTAAGGTAGCCGGGCAAGGCCGGGCGCTGGGGGGATGATGATGAGAAGACGCGGATATGCGCCGGTATTGGCGCTGCTTGGCTGTGCCGCACTGGCGCATGCGGATGTTTGCCGGGTCACGCCCACGGGCGCTGGCGTCGGCGCGTGGGACGACACCTCGACCTTGCAGGCGGCACTGGGCAATGCCCAGTGCACGGAAATCTGGGCCGCCGCCGGCGTGTACCGCCCGGCGACGAGTGACCGCGCGGCCAGTTTCGTGATATTGCCCGGTGTCGCCGTCTATGGCGGCTTTGCCGGCACCGAGACCCAGCGGGACGAGCGCAGGCCCGCCCTCCATCGCACGGTGCTGTCGGGCGACATCGGCGAGGACGACATCGATGTCGATGGCAACGCCATTGCCGAATCGGCCGCCGACATCCAGGGCGACAACAGCTACCAGGTGGTGGTCATGGATGGGACCACAGGCACACCGCTGCTGGACGACACCACGCTCGACGGCGTCACCATCACGGCCGGCAACGCCGACGGTGATTGGCCGCAGAATTCCGGTGGCGGGCTGTTTTGCAACGGCATGGGTGCAGGCAGCGTGTGCAGCCCGACCGTGCGCCACGTCGTGTTCAGCGGCAACGCGGGCAAGTACGGTGCCGGCATGTCCAACGTGGGCAACTCGGGCAACAGCAGCCCGACCGTCACCCACGTCACCTTCACCGGCAATGCGGCCAGCGTCGACGCTGGCGCAATGACCAACTACGTGGTGGGTGCAGGCACCAGCAGTCCCGTCCTGGTCAATGTCACCTTCAGCGACAACCACGCGCTCGGCAACGGCGGCGCGATACGCAATTTCGCGTCAAGCGGCGCTGCCATCGTCCAACCGTTTCTGGTCAATGTGACCTTCGCCGGCAACAGTGCCGCCGAAGGGGGCGCGATCATCAATCAGGGTACGGCGGCGCCGCTGCTGCGCAACGTGATCCTGTGGGGCAACAGCGCGACGCAGGCGGGCCACCAGATCCGCAACACCAACAGCGCCACATCTTCCATCGAATACAGCCTGGTCCAGGGCTCGGGTGGCAGTGGCAACTGGGACGCGGCGTTGGGCACCGACGGCGGTGGCAACCTCGATGCCGACCCGCTGCTCGGCGCCCTGGGCCATCATGGTGGCCTCACTCCGACGCGGTTGCCGGGCCTGTCCGGCGCCGCGATCGACAGCGGCACCTGTTTGGGTGCGCCACCGATCGACCAGCGCAGCGTGAGCCGTCCGCAAGGCGCGGGCTGCGACATCGGCGCGGTCGAACGCGTGGTCGATCGCATCTTCGCCGACGCTTTCGACGGCACTGCGTTCCCGTGACGGGTTGACGTCTGGGCGTCGGCCCGGTGGCTTGGTGCTCAGGCCGCGGCGAGTTGCTTGAGCTGTTCGCGCAGCTTGGCCAGCGTGGCTTCGAACTCGGCCACGCGCTGACGTTCCTGCTCGACCACCGTGGCCGGGGTGCGTTCGCCAAAGTTGGCGAGCTTGCCGCGGGCCTTGGTCAGCTCAGCCTCCAGACGCTGGATTTCCCGCGCCAGGCGCGCTTTCTCGGCATCGAGGTCGATGAGACCGGCCAGCGGGATGAGCAGCCTGAGTTCGCCGACGATGCCGGCGGCCGCGGGCGGCGCGACCTCGCCCGTGGTGAGCCAGCGCTGTGATTGGGTGCGTGCGAGGAATGCGATCTGCGCGCCGAAGCGCGCCACGCGCCCGCGGTCGTCCGCGTCGCCGCCGTCGAGCAGCAGCGGGATGGTCCTTGCGGGCGCGATGTTCATCTCGCTGCGGATGCGGCGCAGCTGGGTGAGCACCGCGCGCAGCCATTCGATGTCGGCGCCGGCCTGTGCGTCGTCGGCCGCGAACTCCGCCGCACGCGGATAGGCCTGGCGCAACAGGCTGCCCGTGTCGGCGAGCCCGAGCAGTGGCGCCACCGCGGCGTGGATTTCCTGGGTGATGAACGGCGTGATCGGGTGCAGCGCGCGCAGCGCGGCCTCGAGCACGCACAGCAAGGTGTGGCGGGTGGAGTCGGCGGCCGCGCGGTCCTCGCCCTGCAGCGCAGGCTTGGCCAGTTCGACGAACCAGTCGCAGTATTCGTTCCACACGAACTCGTACAGTGCCTGCGCGACCAGGTCGAAGCGGTACACGCGCATCTGCGCCTCGACCTCGGCCAGCGTCGCGCGCAGACGCGCGATGATCCAGCGCTCGGCCGCAGTCACCGGCTGCGCGGGTCGGGCCGGCGCCGCCTCGACGTTGAGCAGCACGAAGCGCGCCGCGTTCCACAGCTTGTTGCAGAACGCCTTGTAGCCTTCGGCGCGCTTGAGGTCGAAGTTGATGGTGCGGCCATAGGTTGCCAGCGCGGCGAAGGTGAAGCGCAGTGCATCGGTGCCGACCGCGGCGATCCCGTGCGGATAATCCTTGCGGATGCGCTTTTCGACCTTGTCGCGCACCTGCGGAATCAGCAGCGAGGCGGTGGACTTGGCCACCAGCGGTTCGAGCTCGATGCCGTCGATGAGGTCGAGCGGGTCGATCGTGTTGCCTTTGGACTTGGACATCTTCTGTCCCTCGGCATCGCGCACGATCGCGTTGATGTAGACCTCGCGGAACGGCACCTTGCCGGTGAAATACTGCGTCGCCATCACCATGCGCGCGACCCAGAAGAAGATGATGTCGAAGCCGGTCACCAGCACCGCGCTGGGCAGGAACGCCGCATCGCGGCTCCAGTTGGCGACCACCTTGCCGTCCTCGCGCGTGTCGCCGGCATTGGGCCAGCCCAGAGTCGAGAACGGCCACAGCGCCGACGAGAACCAGGTGTCGAGCACGTCCGCGTCCTGCCGCAGCGCGCCCTTGGGCTGGATCGTGGCATGCGCGAGCGCGTCGGCCTCGTCCTCGCCCACGAACACGTTGCCGTCCTCGTCATACCAGGCCGGGATCTGGTGGCCCCACCACAGCTGGCGGCTCACGCACCAGTCCTGGATGTTCTCCAGCCACTGGTTGTAGGTGGTGGCCCAGTTGTCGGGCACGAAGCGGATCGAGCCGTCGCGCACGGCGGCGAGCGCAGGTTCGGTGATCGCCTTGCGCCCGCCCGGGCCGGGTTTGCCGTCGACGCGCGTGTCGCTGGTGAGGTCGAGGAACCACTGGTCGGTCAGCATCGGCTCGATCACGGCCTCGCTGCGCTGGCTCACCGGCACCTGCAGCTTGTGCTTGCGGGTCTCCACCAGCAGGCCTTCGGCTTCGAGGTCGGCGAGCACGGCCTTGCGCGCGGCGAAGCGGTCGAGGTTGCGGTACTTCTCCGGCGCGTTGTCGTTGATCCTGGCGTCGAGGGTCAGGATCGTGATCGGTGCCAGCTGGTGGCGCGCGCCGATCTGCCAGTCGTTGAAGTCATGCGCGGGCGTGATCTTGACGCAGCCGGTGCCGAATTCGCGATCGACGTAATCGTCGGCGATCACCGGGATCTCGCGGCCGGTCAGCGGCAGCTTGAGCGTCTTGCCGACCAGGTGCGCATAGCGCTCGTCCTCGGGATGCACGGCCACCGCCACGTCGCCGAGCATCGTCTCCGGCCGCGTCGTCGCCACCACCAGGCTGTCGCTGCCGTCGGCGGTCGGGTAACGGATCGACCACAGCGAGCCGTCCTTCTCCTGGTTGTCCACTTCCAGGTCCGACACCGCCGTCATGAGCACCGGGTCCCAGTTGACCAGGCGCCGGCCGCGATACAGCAGACCGTCGCGATACCACTGCACGAACACGCGCCGCACCGCCGCCGACAGGCCCGCGTCCATGGTGAAGCGCTCGCGCGACCAGTCCAGTGCGGCGCCCAGGCGCCGCATCTGGCGCGTGATGGTCGAGCCCGATTGCTGCTTCCACTGCCACACGCGCTCGACGAAGGCTTCGCGGCCCAGGTCGTGGCGCGACTGGCCCTGTGCGGCGAGCTGGTTCTCGACGATCTTCTGCGTGGCGATGCCGGCATGGTCGGTGCCGCCCTGCCACAGCGTGCGCCACCCGCACATACGGTGGTAGCGGATCAGCGCATCCATGATCGTCTGCTGGAACGCGTGGCCCATGTGCAGCGTGCCGGTCACGTTCGGCGGCGGCAGCAGGATGCAGTAAGGTTCGCCCGCGCCGGCGGGAGCGAAATCGCCGGCCTCTTCCCACGCGGCATACCACTTCGACTCGATCGCGGCGGGTTCGAAACTCTTGTCCATGGCAATTGGGCCGCGCTGGCGGCAGCGGTGGCTGGGGGAAACCGCGTATTCTAGCGGCGCGCGCCAGATCGCCCCAACCCTGCCCGTTGCCGGAGACTTGCCCATGCCCGCGGCCGTCCACCTGATCGACCACCCGCTGGTGCAGCACAAGCTCACGCTGCTGCGGCGCAAGGACACGAGCACCGCCGAGTTCCGGCGCTTGCTCGGCGAGCTGTCGATGCTCATGGCGTACGACGTGACCCGCCACCTGCCGCTGCGCGAGGTCGACATCGAGACTCCGGTGGCGCCGATGCGTGGCCGCCTGATCGAAGGCCGCAAGCTCGTGTTCGTGCCGGTGCTGCGCGCGGGGCTGGGCCTGCTCGACGGCATGCTCGCGGTGCTGCCCAACGCGCGGGTCGGCCACATCGGCCTGTACCGCGACGAGACCACGCTCAAGCCGGTGCAGTACTACCTGCGCCTGCCCGAACACATGCCCGAGCGCGACGCGATCGTGGTCGATCCGATGCTCGCCACCGGCAACTCCGCGGTGGCCGCGCTCGACCTGGTCAAGGCCGCGCAGCCGCGCTCGCTGCGCTTCGTGTGCCTGGTCAGCTGCCCCGAAGGGCTGGCCAACCTGCAGGCGCAGCATCCCGAGGTGCCGGTCTACACCGCCGCGATCGACCAGCGCCTCAACGAGCGCAGCTACATCGTGCCCGGCCTGGGCGATGCGGGCGACCGCTACTTCGGCACCCAGTCCTGATCCGGCGACCGAGGCAGCCCGCCATGTCCAGCCAGTCCACCAAGCTCGCGGTGCTCATCGACGCCGACAACGCCCAGCCGGGCGTGGTCGAAGGCCTGCTTGCGGAGATTTCCAAGTACGGCACGGCCACGGTCAAGCGCATCTATGGCGACTGGACCGGGCCGCAACTCAAGGGCTGGAAGGACGTGTTGCTGAGCCACGCGATCCAGCCGATCCAGCAGTTCCGCTACACCACGGGCAAGAACGCGACCGACTCTGCGCTCATCATCGATGCGATGGACCTGCTGTACGGGGCCAAGCTCGGCGGCTTCTGCATCGTGTCCAGCGACAGCGATTTCACCCGCCTCGCCGCGCGTGTGCGCGAGGCGGGACTGGTGGTGTACGGCTTTGGCGAGAGCAAGACGCCGGCGGCGTTCGTCGCCGCCTGCGACAAGTTCATCTTCACCGAGATCCTGCGTCCACGCGACGACACGGTCGCGCCGCAGCCGCGCAGCGCGGCCCAGCTCAAGCAGGACACGCGCCTGGTCAACCTGTTGCGCGGTGCGGTGGAGGCCGCGTCCGACGACTCGGGCTGGGCCAACCTCGGCCTGGTCGGCAGCGTGATCGCCAAGCAGGCGCCCGAGTTCGATGCGCGCAACTACGGCTACGCCAAGCTCAGCGAGCTGATCGCAGCCAGCACACTGTTCGAAGTCGAAAAACGCAAGATGGGCGAGGGCACGGCCGCCTTCGTGCGCGACCGCCGCAGCGCACCGGCCAAGCCGGCCGCGGGCAAGGCATCGGGCAAGGCGGCTGGCCACACCGGCACGGGCTGAGCCCGCGCCGACGCGCGCGTTCACATGTCGTGCTTTTTCACCTCGAAGCCGGCCGCCTGGTAGGTCCTCCAGCGTGCCCGTGCCCCGGCGCGCTCATCGCCCGCCGCCGGCACCACCTCGAGCACGCGTTCGAACAGGCCGGGTGCGCACTCGTCGCGCAGGTTGATCACCAGCGCACGGTCGGCACAGGCCACGCCCGGTGGCACGATCAGCACCGGGGTGAGCGCATCGTCCTCGTCGCCCGCGATCTGGTGCGGCACGAATGCGTCCGCATCGAAATCCCACAGCCGCGCATCGAGCGCCTCGGCCTCGTCCTGCGAGCGCACGAGGACCAGCGTCGGCTGCTCGTGGGCGAACGCGCGCTTGGCCAGCTCGCACACCAGCAGCATCGGCTCGGCGCGGAAGCGCGGCTTGTCGATCAGGTAGAAGTCGGCGCGTGGCATCAGGGCGTGGGCGGCGCGATGCCGCCGAGGTTGGCGGTGACCGCGGCGCCGAGCGCGGTCAGCACCATGCAGCCGAACACGAGGCCGAAGAAGGCGAGGATCGCGGACAGGCGCCGCGGTTGCGGCCGCGTCTTGTACAGGTAGTAGGGCACGAAGATCGCGGCCAGCAGCACGATCGCCACGTCCAGCCACGTCGGGCGGCGGATCTCCAGCTCGCGCGCATCGAGCGCGAGCCAGCGGAAGCCGATCACCAGCAGCGCGATGTTGCCGAGCATCATCACCAGCAGGCGCTGGCCCTCGGACGCGGGCGGCAACGCGAACAGCACATCGACGATGCCGAGCACGAACGAGGCGCCGCCCAGCGCGACGAGCGTGGCCTGCTTGCGCTGGCTGAGGTCGGGCCCGGACACGTCAGGCGCAGCGGTCGAGCAGGTACTGCACCAGCAGCGGCACCGGGCGGCCGGTGGCGCTGCCCTTGCGGCCATCGATCCAGGCGGTGCCGGCGATGTCGAGGTGGGCCCAGCGCCGGCCGTTGGTGAAACGCGACAGGAAGCAGCCCGCGGTGATCGCGCCCGCATACTTGCCGCCGATGTTGGCGAGGTCGGCAAAACCCGAGTCGAGCTGGCCCTGGTAGTCGTCCCACAGCGGCAGGCGCCAGGCGCGGTCGTGGGTGGCCTGGCCCGCATCCAGCAGCTGCGCGGCCAGGTCCTCGTCGCGCGTCATCAGGCCCGAGGCATGCTTGCCCAGCGCCACCACGCAGGCACCGGTGAGCGTGGCCACGTCGATGATCACCTGCGGATCGAACTTCTGCACGTAGGTCAGCGCATCGCACAGGATCAGGCGGCCTTCGGCGTCGGTGTTGAGCACCTCGATGGTGAGCCCGGACATGCTGGTGAGGATGTCGCTGGGGCGGTAGGAATTGCCGCCGGGCATGTTCTCGACCGCGGGCACCACGCAGACGAGGTTGAGCGGCAGCTTGAGCTCGACCGCGGCGAGGAACGCGCCGAGCACACCGGCGGCGCCGCACATGTCGAACTTCATCTCCTCCATGCCCGCGCCGGGCTTGAGCGAGATGCCGCCGCTGTCGAAGGTGATGCCCTTGCCCACCAGCGCATGCGGTCGCGCCTCGCCGCCGCCGCGCCACTGCAGCACGATGAGTTTGGGGGCGTTGGCCGAGCCCTGCGCCACGCCCAGCAGCGCACCCATGCCGAGCTTGGCCATGTCCTCGCGCTCGAGCACCTCGACGCTCACGCCCGCATGGCGCGCGGCCAGCTCGCGTGCCTGCGCGGCGACGTGGGCGGGGTTGCAGATGTTGGGCGGCAGGTTGCCCAGTTCGCGGGCGAAGCGCACGCCGCTCGCGATCGCGCTCGCCTGCGCCAGGGCCGTGCGCGTGGCCGGGCCGTCGGCGCCGGCCAGGCCCAGCGTGGCCAGCTGCGGCGGCTCGGCCTCGCCCTTGGGCTTGAACGTGGCGGTGTAGCGGTAGGCCTGCGCATCGGTCGCGAGCGCGATGGTGCGCAGTTTCCACGCCAGTTCCCGGCCTTCGACCTCGACTTCGGCCAGGGTGCTGTGGGCGCTGGTGATCGGCATCGCCCTGAGCGCGCGCGCGGCGTCGGCGGCGGCGCGGTGGAAGGCCGCCACGTCGCACTTTGCGGGGTCGCCGAGCCCGACCAGCAGCACGCGCTCGGCCTTGATCCCGGGCAGGCCGAACAGCACCGTGGTGGCGCCGGCCTTGCCGGTGGCATCACCGCTGGCCACCACGCGCGCGATTGCGCCGCCGCTGGCTTCGTCGATGCGCCGGGCCGAGGGTGTGAGCGCGCCGCCCTGGTGCAGGCCCACCACCACGCAGGGGCTGGCGATGCTGTCGGGCGAGTCGGTGCTGAGCGTGAAGTGCAGGGTCATCGGAGGTTCCGGCAGGGTTTGAGGGTGCATGGCGCCGACGCGGTTACACTGTCCCATCGATCCGGTGCCCGCGGCCGCCACGCGGCCGCGACGCACGCCACGGATCGCGCGGCAACGGCCATTGCACGTCGGCTCGCCCGCTGCTCCCGAGTGTGCGCATGAAGCCCAATAGTCTAAGGCAAAGCCCGTTGCACCTGCGTATCGTCGATCGCTACCTGTGGCGTGAAGTCGTGGCCGGCTGCGGCGCGGCGGCGGCGGTGCTGCTGCTGGTGATGGTCGGCGGACTGGCCACCGAGATGCTCAACAACGTCGCGCGCGGGCGCATCCCGGCCGAGCTGCTGCTCACACTGATCGGGCTGCATGCGGTGGGCACCTTGCCGTTGCTGGTGCCGCTGGCGGTGCTGCTGGGCGTGCTGCTCGGCTACGGGCGGCTGTGGCGCGACAGCGAGATGGCGGTGCTGCAGGCCTCGGGACTGGATGCGCGCGGCCTGCTGCGGCCGCTGCTGTGGTGTGTGCTGCCGGCGGCGCTGCTGCTCGCGGTGGTGGCGCTGTGGCTGGCGCCGGCGGCCGACCGCAAGGCCCAGGACCTGGTCACGCGCGCGAGCCGCTCGCTGATCGTGGCCGGCCTCGAACCGGGCCGCTTCGTCGAGCTGCCCGGTCGCGATGGCGTCATCTACGTCGGCGAAATGTCGGGCGACGGAACGACGTTCAAGCGCATGTTCATCGAAAGCGAACGCGAGGACGCGAGCCTGGGCAAGACGCGCATCGACGTCGTCAGCGCGGCCTCGGGCTTCCTTTATCACGACGCCGATGGCGTGGGGCGCTACATCGCGCTCGAAGATGGTTTCCGCGTCGAGGGCAAGCTCGGCGAGGACGACTACCGCCTCATGCGTTTCAAGCGCAACGACATCAAGCTGCCCGACGTGGTCACCGACGATGATGGCAGCGCGCGCAAGCGCGCCGCGCGCAGTTCGGTGCTGTGGCGCACGCCCGACGATCCGGTCATGCGCGCCGAGTTGCACTGGCGGCTGGCGGCGCCGCTGTCGGTGCTGGTGCTGGGATTGCTGGCGCTGCCGCTGGCTCGCGCCAGTCCGCGCGAGCCGCGTTACGCACGCCTGTTGCTCGCGCTGCTGGCCTGGCTCACCTACTACAACCTGCTGCTGCTCGGGCGCAGCTGGATCGCCACCGGCAAGCTCGCGGCCGGTTTCGGCCTGTGGTGGGTATATGTGCCGGCGCTGGCGATCGCGTTCGCGTTGTGGTGGAGCAGCCAGCGCCTGCGCGCGCCGCGCCAACCGGGCGTCTCGCCATGAGTGGCGCCGCCCTGGCTTGGCTGCGGCGGCCGCTGCTCAAGCGCGTCGATCGGCTCGTCGCGCGCAGCGTGCTCGGCATGGTCGCGCTGGCCTGGGCCGTGATCGTGAGCCTCGATGCGTTCCGCATCTTCATCGGCGAGATGGGCGATGTCGGCCAGGGTCACTACACGCTCGGCCGCGCCGCGTTGTACGTGCTGCTGACCGTGCCGCGCCGCTGCTACGAAATGTTCGGCTACGCCGCCCTGATCGGCGGCCTGCTCGGTCTGGGCGCGCTGGCCAACACCGGCGAACTGACCGCACTGCGTGCCGCCGGCCTGTCGCGCCTGCGCATCTGCGCCTCGGTGCTGTTTGGCATCGGCCTGCTCACGCTCGGCGTGGTCGTGCTCGGCGAGACACTCGGTCCGTACGGTGAGCGCAAGGCGCAGCAGGTGCAACTGGCCGCGCGTTCGAACGACGTGGCACTGGCCAAGGGCGTGTTGTGGGCGCGTGATGGCGAGAGCGTGATCGGCGCGCGCACCGCGCGTGCGCATGGCACGGGCGATGCGGTGCAGCTCGACGAGGTGCGCATGTTCGAGTTCGAGGACGATGGCCGCCTGCGTACCCTGTCGACCGCGCGCAAGGC
>WBZR01000352.1_pt1 | contig 43154 bp, 45 predicted proteins | sample 5204231 | NCBI WGS metagenome assembly WBZR01 (sample SAMN12412403, study PRJNA552823) | activated sludge metagenome | isolation source: activated sludge from anammox sidestream of wastewater treatment plant... | place: USA: Virginia | collected 2017-08 | reverse complement strand
TCCGCCTATTGCTATGCGTATACCTTCTTCATCTGAATAGTAATAGAAATCACCCTGGATGTTTTTATTGTTAATTCTAGTTAGACTTTCTTCTTTGTTGTTAAATTCTGTCACAAATCTCATGATATCATTACAAAACCTCAAATTTCCGCTGCTTTGATAATACAGATCAGAAACATGAATTTTACTTAAAATATTAATTGCAGTTTTAGAATATTGGATGGATGAATCACGCTCTAAATTATATTTTAAAATATCAAAAACAGCATTATCTTCATTTTCAGAATCTTCCAATATTGAAAATAAGTGTTTTTTTAAATAATCCAGATCATTTCTATCAAAAATTTTATTCAGTGTATTATTATTTTTTCTAAAACTTAAATATTTTTTAATTGATTTTGATAAATCTTTATAACTATTTGGCTTCTTTCTGTTTTCTATTGTTTCACTGCCTCTAATATTATCTGGATAAATGAAATATTCCTCAATTGTGTTTATTCCATCTTTACTGTTTCCAACATCCAAAAAGTTCCATAAACGGTAATTAATCAAGTTAATTGATGTATTTTTATCAATTTCACTTAAGCTATCCAGCCAGGTCATGCTTCGCAAGGGATTTGTCATCATATCTTTTACCAGCGGGAGTATTAGCTTTACATCATTGGTTGGGTTTTTTTCTGCTGTTGAAAAAAACTCAACGGGAATTGTTATATCTTCGCGTGTTAGCCCCCTGTTTCGGAGAGTTTGATTAAACAATGAGTTAATATCTCGCTGCTGAGAGATAGCATTAGAGCAGATCAGTACGAGTGATAATATGAATAAAAACTTTTTCATTAAATAAATATATATGATAGATTGGATTAAAAGAATGAAGAAGGAAAGGACACCTATTTGACTTCACCCCCTGACCCCCTCTCCTAAGCGGAGAGGGGGAAATAATATTTGGAGTTTTGGCTCTCCCTCTCCTTTCAGGAGAGGGAGTTGGAGGGTGAGGTGTACATATTCAGACCACCTTCCTTCACTCCGTTCAGTAAGGTGAGAATCTGCCCCTTATTCTTTTTCCTTCGGAAATAGATTTCTTCCCCTCCCGTGTCAAAGCCAGGTCTTCGATTTATCTATGGAAGGGAGCTGATTCACTCATGAATATTGGCATTTGAGCTTTGACATTTTGAGCGAAGCGAAATCCCGCTCCGCGGGATGGCATTTTAAGTACTCCTACTCATGAAACATTTTATCTTTTAAACGAGTATATAAATTAACATAATAAATAGAGGATTATAAATGAAATTCCAAAAAACATTAATTTTAGCTTTTATTCTGCCGTTTGTAGTTGCGTTAAACGCATGTCAAAACGATAACGATAAAGTTTCGGTTAATCAGGAACAATCGGGTAATAAAAACTATAAAACTGATGCCCCTACTTCTACAGATTATGATAGACAAGTTAAGGGAAATGATAATGAAACATCTGGCGAAAATAAAACTAATGATGGCATATTAAAACAGATTAATTATCAGCAGCCAATAGAAAACACTGCTCCGCAAGATAAGAGAATGATAATCCGTACCGGAACTATGAGTATAGAAAATGACAACTTTGATGAAACAGAAGTTAAAGCAAAGGAAATTGCCAAGAATATGGGAGGATATATTACAAACTCCACAGCCCAGGTAAATCAAAGCGGAAAGAAACAGGGAACGCTTACAATCAGGGTACAGGCAGATAAATATGATGCACTTCTTGCAGAGCTTGCAAAAACCGGTAAAGTAATGAATCAGAATATTACCGGACGTGACGTTACGGAAGAATATGTTGATGCAGAAGCCCGGCTTAAAACTCAGCGTGAACTTGAAGCAAGACTGTTGCAATTACTTGCAGAAAAAACAGCTAACTTAACTGCTGTTGTTGAAGTTGAGCAAAAGCTTGCATCAGTAAGAGAGAACATTGAAAAAACTGAAGGCAGAATGAGGATGCTGAAAGATCAGGCATCTTACTCAACAATTACATTAAGCATTTATGAGCCTGCAATTTTAAATACATCGTCAGGCGGATTCTTTTACGAACTTGAACGCGGATTTGAAAATGGTTTAACTGGATTTACAAAAGTTCTTGCCGGAATAATTACAGTAGTAATTGCTCTTGCTCCAATTCTTGCAATAATTGGATTGCTGATTTATGTAACAATTAAAATTATAAGAAAAAGAAAAACCGTGAAAGCTTAATTTTATAACTAATAAAAGTATTGTTTAAAAACTTCCCCAAAAACAATATAGAACGCAAAAAAGGGAGTTCGTAAGAACTCCCTGTTCTATTCTTATAATAAATTATTTATTATATTTCTTAAGATACTTTACACTTTTAATAAGCTGCTGAGCCTCTTCATATCGTTTTGATGTTGGCGGAATCCGTTTAAGGTAATAAACAGCTTTATCATATTTTTTTTCACTAATATATTTTGCACCAATAATATATTTATCTTCATCAGAAAGATCTTTTGTGTCTTCTTCATTTGCCGTTTCATTAACTTTTTCTTCTGATTTTTTCTCCTCTGGAGGATTAACCATTTTGTTTATTTTTTCCTCAAACTTTTTTTCAACTGTGTCAGTGCTTTTAGAAATCAGGAAGAAAACTGCACCTGCCCCTGCTGCTACAAGAAATAATACAGCAATTACTATAAATTTTGCTCCGCTTTTAACGGATGTTGGATTTTTTTTACCCGTGCTTCTGAAAGGATTATCATAAAATGGTTTAATATATGTTCTGTAATATTCGGGATCTGCCTGCTGATAATGTTCTGCAAGCTCATCAAAATACTGACGGCTGTTTTGCCAGTAAAACTCTAAATCTTCTTTAGACGGTCCGTTTGACATATTATTTGTAGTACTTTTACTACAATAATACTCAAAAATTTGTAAAGTATTTACATATTTAGAGCAATTGGTAAAATCAATAAATATTCAGAAAAAAATTTCTTATACCGTAATTTTACCTATTGACTTATAAAATCTATTTATTATATTTGTAACAGACTGATATAAAAAGTTCATTTAAAAAAGTCAAGATTTTGCAGCAGGAGTTAGCTAGGTAAGGGTGGCTAACGTTTTTAGTACGAACGCTCCCAGTGTTCCGAAAAAACCTGCTGCATTTTTTTTGTCCAAAATTGAAAATTAAACAAAAAAGCCGGTTTTTGACCGGTATTTTTCATTTAGACAATATTTTTCCATTATAACTTTAACAATAAAAATATAAAGATTTAAGATTTTTTCTGTTTTGAAAAATATTAATATCTTTTCACATTAATATAGTTTCATTTCTGTTTGAAAATGTGTTATGCAAAATAATTCTTTTAATTTATCCCAATTTTTTAATCTTGACTAAATTGTATAGATTAGTTAAATTTACACAATATAATTTCAGAAATTTATCAATTTTCAAAATAATTAATGAGTACAGAAGTTGAAAACGTTGAAGAACTTACTTTAAAAGAATACAAGTATGGTTTTGAAACAGATATTGAAACCGATGTTATACCAAAAGGACTGAATGAAGAAATTATAAAGTTAATCAGTTCTAAAAAAAATGAACCCGAATGGATGCTTGAATGGCGTTTAAAAGCTTACAAACACTGGCTGACAATTATGGATAATGAACCTTCATGGGCTAATATAAAACATCCTAAAGTTGATTTTCAGGATATAATTTATTATGCTGCACCAAAAAAGAAACCTGAACTTAAATCATTAGATGAAGTTGACCCCGAACTTTTAAAAACTTTTGAAAAGCTTGGCATTTCTTTACAGGAACAGAAACGTTTAACAGGTGTTGCAGTTGATGCAGTTTTTGATAGTGTATCAGTTACAACAACATTTCAGGAGGAGCTTTCAAAATTAGGTATAATTTTTTGCTCAATGAGCGAAGCAATTAAAAATCACCCAGAGCTTGTTAAAAAATATTTAGGTTCAGTTGTTCCATACACAGATAATTATTATGCAGCTCTTAATTCAGCAGTGTTCAGTGATGGCTCTTTTTGTTTTATACCCAAAGGTGTAAGATGCCCAATGGAGCTTTCAACCTACTTCAGAATAAACACAAGCGGCACCGGACAGTTTGAACGCACACTTCTGATTGCAGATGATGGCGGTTATGTGAGCTATCTTGAAGGCTGTACAGCGCCCGTGAGAGATGAAAATCAGCTGCATGCTGCAGTTGTTGAACTTGTTGCTCATGATAATGCAACAATTAAATATTCAACTGTGCAGAACTGGTATCCCGGCGATAAAGAAGGCAATGGCGGTATTTATAATTTTGTTACCAAGCGCGGTGCATGCCGTGGAGTTAACTCAAAGATAACATGGACCCAAGTAGAAACCGGGTCTGCTATAACATGGAAATATCCAAGCTGCATTCTGCAGGGCGATAATTCAATTGGTGAATTTTATTCAGTAGCTGTAACAAACAACAAACAGCAGGCAGATACTGGTACAAAAATGATTCATTTAGGAAAAAATACAAAAAGTACAATTGTATCAAAGGGTATTTCTGCAGGAAAGAGCAACAATTCATACCGCGGACTTGTACGTGTTCATAAAAATGCTGCAAATGCCCGAAATTTTACTCAGTGTGATTCATTGTTGATTGGCGATAGATGCGGTGCTCATACTTTTCCGTATATTGAAGTTTGCAATAAAACAGCTAAAGTAGAGCACGAAGCAACGACATCAAAAATCGGAGAAGACCAGCTGTTTTATTTAAGGCAGCGGGGTATTTCACAGGAAGATGCAATTAATATGATTGTAAATGGTTATTGCAAAGATGTGTTCCGTGAACTGCCTATGGAGTTTGCAGTGGAAGCTCAGAAACTTCTGAGCATTTCTCTTGAAGGAAGTGTTGGTTAAAATATAAATACCAACTATCAGTAAATAATAAAAAATAAAATCATATAGGAATATAAAAATAATGTTATCAGTAAAAAACCTTTTTGTAAAAGTTGAAGATAAAGAGATACTTAAGGGAATTAATTTAGAAGTTAAAGCAGGCGAAGTACATGCAATTATGGGTCCAAATGGCTCCGGAAAAAGTACCCTTGCAAATGTTATAGCCGGAAAAGAGGGTTATGAAGTTACCGGAGGTGAAGTTACTTTAAACGGAACGGACTTGTTAGATATGAATCCCGAAGAGCGTGCCAGAGAAGGAGTATTTCTTGCATTCCAATATCCTGTAGAAATTCCCGGCGTTAGCAATGCAACATTTCTTAAAACAGCACTTAACGAAATAAGGAAGCATAAGGGGCAAGATGAGCTTGATGCTTTAAATTTCTTAAAATATATGAAGGAAAAGATGCGGGTAGTTGGAATTGATGAAAAACTTATCAACCGTCCGGTAAATCAGGGTTTTAGCGGAGGCGAAAAGAAAAGAAATGAGATTTTTCAGCTGCAAATGCTGCAGCCAACACTTGCCGTGCTTGATGAAACCGATTCAGGACTTGATATAGATGCATTAAAAATAGTTTCTGCCGGAGTAAATTCATTTCGCAGCAAAACCAACGCTGTAATTGTTGTAACTCATTACCAGAGACTTCTTAATTATATTGTTCCTGATTATGTTCATGTGCTTGTGAACGGAAAAATAGTTAAATCAGGCGGTAAAGAGCTTGCTCTTGAACTTGAAGAAAAAGGTTATGACTGGATATCAAACCCTAAAGGAGAGGCAGTTGCAGTTTAAAAACTGTTTAAAGGCAATCATACAAAATGGATAATACAACTATAAAAGAGCATTATATTACGGAATTTCGGAAAGCTGAAGAAAATATGAACGGTGAAGCTTCAACTGCATTTCATCTGATAAGGAAAAATGCTATTGCTAAGTTTGATGAACTCGGATTTCCTACAGCTAAAAATGAAGACTGGAGATTTACAAATGTAAGTCCGCTTTTTAAATTTGATTTTAAAAAGGGAAATACTGTAAAGCTGAATAACAGCGATATTGAAAAATATCTGATAAATGGTCTTAATGAAAACATTATTGTTTTTATAAACGGTATTTATTCTGTTGAACTAAGCAGCATTAAGAAACAGGATAACGGAATTGTAATTGATAGCTTGAAGAATGTTCTTAATACAAAACCCGAACTTGTACAAAATTATATTGGAAAATTTGCTGAAATAGATAATGGATTTACAGCATTAAATACTGCATTTGCAAGTGAAGGTATTGTTATTATAATCCCCGATAACCTGCAGGTAAAAGGCCACATTCACTTGCTCTATATTACAGGCGAAGAAGGCAAACATGTTATATCTCAACCAAGAAATTTAATTGTAACAGGTAAAAACTGCCGGGTAAATATTATTGAAAGCTATCACAGCCGCACAAATGAAGCAAATTTGGTAAATGCAGTAAGCGAAGTTGTAGTTGGAGAAAATTCATTTGTGGAAATTTACAGGCTGCAGCAGGAAAATGAAAGTTCATTTCACATTAACCGCACTCAAAGTATATTAGCTGCTTCTTCTACATATACTCATTACAGTGTAACATTAGGCGGAGCAATTGTTCGCAATGATACAAATATTAAGCTTAATGCTGAAAATTGTACCGGAAATTTGTACGGGCTGTATTTGACAGAAGGCAGTCAGCATGTTGATAACCATACATTAATAGATCATGCAAAACCCCGATGCCAAAGTAATGAAATGTATAAGGGTGTGCTTAACGATAACTCCAGAGGTGTGTTTAATGGCAAGGTATTTGTAAGAGAAGATGCACAGAAAACAAATGCATACCAGTCAAATAAAGCAATTTTACTTACAAGTACTGCTATAATTGATACTAAGCCGCAATTGGAAATTTATGCTGATGATGTAAAATGTTCGCATGGTGCAGCTATTGGTCAGCTTGATAATGAGGCGGTTTTTTACCTCCGTTCACGCGGAATAGATGAAGAGCTTGCCCGCAAGGTGCTTATCAGGGCATTTGCAAATGATATTTTTGAAACTATTGAAAATGATATTTTTCACGAACACTTAAATAATTTGGTTTTTGAAAAACTGAAGTAAAAAATGCAGGATACGCTGACAAAAAAATTATTTGATGTTGATAATATCAGGAAAGATTTTCCGATACTTGGAACATTTTCCAATGGTAAACCATTGGTTTATTTTGATAATGCTGCTACTTCTCAAAAGTCCGTTAGCGTTATTAATGCTATAGGTGATTATTACCGGAATTATAATGCCAATATTCACAGAGGAGTTTATTCTATTAGCATTAAGGCAAGTGATGCTTATGAGAGCTCAAAGCGGAAAGTTTCTGAATTTATTAATGCAAAAAGTGACCGTGAAATTATTTATACTAGGGGAGCAACTGAATCTATCAATCTGATTGCTTATTCATTTGGAGCAGATAATGTTAATGAAGGTGATGAGATAATTATTTCTGAAATGGAGCATCATGCAAATATTGTTCCATGGCAGGAGCTTTGCAAAAGGAAAAATGCGGTTCTTAAAGTAATCCCCGTGACCGATACAGGAGAACTGGAATTAGATGAATACATTAAACTGCTTTCAGATAAAACTAAAATAGTTTCTGTTGGACATATTTCAAATACGCTTGGCACTATAAATCCGGTTAAAGATATTATAAGCATTGCAAAAGCAAAAAATACGAATATATGCTGCATTGTTGATGGCGCTCAGGCAGTTCATCATACTAAGGTTGATGTAAGGAATATTGGAGCAGATTTTTACGTGTTTTCATCACATAAAATGTACGGACCAATGGGCACAGGAGTTCTTTATGGCAGGGCAGAGCTTCTTGAAGCAATGCCTCCATATCAGACAGGCGGAGATATGATTGAAAATGTCAGTTTCAGCCAAACAACCTTTAATGAAATACCAATGAAGTTTGAAGCCGGAACACCTAATGTTGAAGGGGCTGTTGGATTAAATGCTGCAATTGATTATATCAATTCTGTTGGATTCGATGCAATTTATGTACAGGAATCAGAACTGCTTCAATACGCTACGGAGAAGTTAATGGAAATTAACGGACTAAGAGTTATTGGTACATCTCAAAACAAAGCATCAGTTATTTCATTTGTAGTTAAAGGGTTAAATGCATTTGATATTGGTGTATTGCTTGATGGCAGCGGTGTGGCGGTAAGAACCGGACAGCACTGCACCGAACCGCTAATGGATAAACTTTGCATACCCGGAACGGTAAGAGTATCATTTGCATTCTATAATACTATAGAAGAGATAGATATATTTATTGATGCATTAAAAAAAGCAATCGGGGTTTTACAATAGCTTTAAATGAAAATATGGATAAGACAATAAATGAAATTGAAAATGAAATAATTGATGAATTCAATTTTTTTGAAAGCTGGCAGGATAAGTATGAGTATATTATTGAACTTGGAAAAAAGCTGACAAACTTTCCCGATGAATGCAGAAATAATGAGTATAAAGTAAAAGGATGTCAGTCTAGTGTGTGGATAGTTACAAATGAGCAAAGCAACAAAATAATTTTTAAAGCAGATAGTGACTCAACTTTAGTTAAAGGTTTAATTGCACTTTTATTAAGGGTTCTAAACAACAGAGGTGCAGATGAGATAATTAATGCAAAACTTGATTTTTTGGATATCACAGGTTTAAAACAGCATTTGGCTCAAACCCGGGCAAATGGACTTGCTGCAATGATTAATAAAATTAAAATGTATGCCATAGCATATAAAACTAAACATGAATCAGTTAACTGAAAAATTTTTATGGAAAAGGAATTGATTAATAATAATCCGAAAAAAAACGAATTAGAAACAGGATCTTTACAGGATAGTTTACAATCAGATGTAAATGAAACTGTAAAAATGGATAAAACTGTATTAAATGAAGCTGTTCTGGAAGCATTAAGAAGTGTTTATGATCCTGAAATTCCTGTTAATATATACGAGCTTGGACTTATTTACTCTGTAGATATAAGTGAAACAGGAAAGGTTGAAATTGAAATGACTTTAACTTCACCGGCATGCCCTGTTGCAGGCTCATTGCCTCCCGAAGTTGAAGATAAAGTAAGATCAATACCAGGTGTTACAGAATGTACAGTTAGAGTTGTTTGGGACCCGCCATGGGGAATGCACATGATGAGCGAAGAAGCAAAACTGCAACTAAATTTGTACTAAGTATTAAAACGACAATAGATTTTTTTAATTCTAAATTTAACTTAATAAATAAAATGTTCCAGATAAACACAAGAAATCCAATTTATGACCCTGAATCAGTTCAGCCAATGAGAGATGAATTAACTGCAGCCGGATTTAAAGAAATGCTTACCCCGGCAGATGTTGATAAGTTTCTTGGTGAAAAAGAAGGCACAACATTAGTTATGCTTAATTCAGTTTGCGGCTGTGCCGCAGGAAGTGCAAGACCCGGTGTTACGCTTGCATTGCAAAACAGTAAAATTCCTGATAGAATTGTTACTGTATTTGCGGGACAGGACAGAGATGCAGTTGATCATTTAAGAAATACATATCTTCCCGGTATACCCCCCTCATCTCCGTTTATGGCATTGTTCAAAAATGGCGAACCGGTTTTTATTATGCAAAGAATGCATATTGAAGGTAAAACTGCTGAAATGGTGGCAGAAGAATTAGTAGCAGAGTTTAATGAACATTGTTCCAAAGTAGGACCTTCAGTTCCAAAAGAACAATACGAAGCTATTTTACACGCTAAATTATGCAGTTCAAAAATTCCAAGATACAGCGGGAATTAATATCTTTAAACGATTAATTTGATGGGCTATAAAACAATATTGTTCATAAATCATCAAAATAAACAGAAATTATAGTATAAATGAAATTCAGTACACTGGAAGAATACGGCATAAGATGTTTGCTGCATGTTGCCAAAGAAGGTGCTGATAAAGGATTAACAATTCCTGAAATCAGTAAAGCCGAAGGCATTACTACTCATAATACTGCAAAGATACTTCGTGTATTAAGAATGGGAGGATTTCTTGCCAGTTCACGAGGTCAGATTGGAGGTTATACTTTAAGCCGTCCAGCTGATGAAATTCTTGTGAAAGATGTTCTTGATTCTCTTGGGGGGAAGCTTTTTGATGATGAGTTCTGCAGTGGTCATAGCGGAAATAGTGCTATTTGTACACATTCCGTAAATTGCTCTATCAGGTCGTTATGGCAGCTTCTGCAAAGTGCTGTTGATGGTGTGCTAAAAAACATGACTATAAAAGACCTTATGACAAGCGAAGTATCCTTAGTATCTACGATAAAAAACATCCCTTTTGAAGAAACAATAAAGGTTTGAAAGAAAAATTAATTACAGCCGGTAATTGCCGGCTGATTATTTTAATTATAATCCAGAGTTATTTTAGGATAATGACTTACCCTATTAAGTTGATTCATTTTTATGCAAAATTCAAATAAAACAACGAGATATTTATTTTAGATAAGAAATTCTAACTTATTGTTGGATTTTCAAAATCAAATTATCCCTATTTGATATATTTTAAAGGTTCAACTATTTAATACTCCTCCTCATCAAATTCATCATCAGTATCTTCAATATCACCAGTAGGGTCATCCTCCAGGGCTTTTTCCAGCTCTGCAATATCTACTTCTTCCTTATATGCTTCGTCTTCACGGTCTTCGGGGTTATCCAAAAGCTGCGGGCTGCATTCCGGGCACTCACTGCAATCAACGTACTCCGGAATGTTTCCTTCAAAATACTTTGCAGCTGCTCCTTCAAACTCATGTACTGCGCCGCAAGCACATTCTGTTTTTATTTTTGCCATTTGCAAAAATAATAATTAAGCATTAAAAAATAAATGAATATGATAATATAAAAAATAGAGTTAGAAAAAGGATCAAGATTTTTATGTTCCGGTTAATACATTATTTCCATGTTCTAACCCTTACATCACCGTAGGGATAGTCAACTTTAAAATCAAGATAGCTTTGGTTTAGACTTACATTTTCCATTGTGAGTCTGAAATATTCATTTTGTTTTGGTCTTCTTATTTCAACTTTCTTTGCATACGTGCTTGTGCCGTAATTTGAGAAGTTTGAAAATTCAAACTGAATAAGAATTTGCCCCTTTTTATTTAAGTAAATATATTTGTAAACAAAATAATTATCCTTATCAATCCAGTATTTCCTTGTTATTGTTCCGCGCTTTAATGAAAGTATGTACATATTTCCGTCTTCAGTCATTGAAAGTTCATCTTTTTTCCCTTTGGAAATCCTTACTGTTCCGGAAAATGAATTTAACATATCATCAAACGTGCAGCGTATTTTTGTAAGGGTACCTATATTTAGTATAGTTGTTGAACCAGTAGTAACAATATCATTTAAGTCATCAAAAAAAGTGAAACGCTCACGGTTAAAATGTGCAACTGCTGCATCAATTCCAAGCGGTCCTTCTATTTTAAACCAAACATCATTTTTTTTCTTTACGTGAATTTCAATATCGCCTGTTTCATCTACTTTAGGAGTTTTTATTTTAATTTCTCCTGAGGAAATAATATTATCCACTTCTTGTGAGCGTGAATTTACTTCCTTAACAATTCTGGAAACCTCTATTTTTACCGGATCTGTTCCTGTGGTTTGTGTTGTATCTTCTGTAATTGTTGTATTTTCTTCAGTAGATAAAGTAGTATCCTGATTAGATAAAGTAGTATCTTGGTTTTCCTGTGAAAACACAAACATTGAATTTAAAAATATTGTAAAAACAAACAGTATAAAAATTCTAACCATAATTATAAAATTACTAAATATTTTTATATATAACTAATCATAATTAATTGTTAAATTAGCTATTATTTTGAAAGAAATCATCACTATTTAAGAGTAATTCCTATACTAAAAAAACAAATTTGATTAATATTTTATTCTGAAAGGCTTATTTTTTTAATGAAAACAAGGGTAGAAAAGGATTCTTTAGGCGAAATTAAATTACCGGGCAGTGCATATTACGGTGTGCAAACTCAGCGGGCAATACAAAACTTTCCGGTTAGCGGCTGGAAGGCACACCCTGTTATGGTTGATGCCTATGTTTATATTAAAAAAGCTGCTGCGATGTCAAATTCTCAGCTTGGATTGCTTGATAAAAAAATTGCGAATGCTATTATTAGGGCTGCAAACGAAGTTTTAAGCGGAAAGTTAAGAGAGCATTTTGTTGTTGATGTTTATCAAGCCGGTGCAGGCACTTCACATAACATGAATACAAATGAAGTTCTTGCAAACAGAGGAATTGAACTGCTCGGAGGTAAAAGGGGTAATTACAAATTAATAAATCCAAATGACCATGTTAACATGGCTCAGTCAACAAACGATACTTTTCCAACAGCAATGCGGATTGCATCTTTAATAATGGCAAATAGTTTAATGCCTGTTATTAAACATTTTCAAAAAACCCTGGAAAAAAAATCAAAGCAGTTTTCCAAAGTTATAAAATCAGGCAGAACTCACCTGCAGGATGCATCACCTATTACACTTGGACAGGAATTTGAAGGGTATGCTGAAATTACTGCAAGGCATTACGATCTGATTATTGCTTCGCAGAAACACCTTGCAGAGCTTGGCATAGGAGGCACTGCAGTTGGAACAGGACTGAACACACATATTAAATACCGCAGTTTAATGGTAAAGAATCTTTCAAAAGTATCGGGATTAAAACTTCGTCCTGCAAAAAATTATTTTGAAGCTATGCAAAGCATGATGCCGTTTATGGAGCTTTCCAGTGCCATAAACAACTTTGCAATTGATATGACAAAAATAACAAATGATCTTCGGCTTTTGGCATCTGGTCCAACAACGGGTTTTGCTGAAATTATTATGCCTGCCGTGCAGCCCGGCTCTTCTATTATGCCCGGTAAAGTTAATCCCTCTATGGCAGAAATGATGAATCAGGTATTGTATCAGGTAATGGGAAATAATCATACTATAATGATGTGCTCGCAGGCAGGTCAATTAGAACTTAATGTTATGATGCCCGTGATGATATTTAACATTGTATGGATGATTGAAATATTAAAAAATGCCTTAAAGGCATTTGATGATAAATGTGTTTCGGGTCTTAAGGCAGATGAAAAGAAATGCAGAGAATATGCAGAAAAATCTATCAGCATTGTTACCGCTTTAAATCCAATAATTGGTTATGCTAAAGCAGCAGAAATTGCAAAAGAATCAGTTAAGACACACCGCTCAATTATGGATGTGATAAGATCAAAAAATTTAATGCCTGAAAAGGAACTTAATAAGGTGTTAGATTTGATGAAATTAACCAAACCGGGATTGTAAATTAGTAATCACAGCTTTTCTGCTTTTTAAAAAAAGAGATGTAAGGCATATTGGAATATAATTTTATTTTGGGTAAAAAACATTTTGAAAATTTGACGGCAGAAATTTCCCGCCAATGCGGGGATAAAAATAATTGAATCCAACCCGAGCTGAAATAGATTTTGCTAAACTGGCATTTAATGTTGAGCAGGTAAGGCGACATATACATGGTGAATTTCCTAAGAAAAAAATAAAGATTTGCGGTGTTGTTAAAGCTAATGCTTACGGTCATGGTTTGGAAGAAATCAGCAAAAAATTAGTTGAACTTGGGATTGATTTTCTTGGTGTTGCAAACTATGATGAAGCTATTAGGCTTAGAAAGCTCATACCAAATACACCTATATTAGTTTTTGGTACACTTATTCATTCAAAGCTGGAGCCGGCTAAGTATGTATCAATACTGCACAAACATGATCTAACAGCAACAGTTGCTTCGCTTGATACAGCAAAGTTTCTTGATATTTACAGCAGGCGCTTTAAAAAAAGATTTAAAATACATATTGAAGTAGATACAGGAATGCGAAGAATAGGGCTGGATTTCAAGCGGGCATACAGAACCATTCAACAGATTGCAGTTTTAAAAAATTTAGAACTTGAAGGAATTTTTACTCATTTTGCTTCTTCTGAAGAAAAAAATAAATCTTTTTCTAAACTGCAGCTTAAAAGATTTAATAAACTGCTTGCTGAACTAAAAAAAGCGGGAATTGAATTTCCGTTAGTGCACTCAGCAAACAGTGGTGCTGTTTTAGACCTTAGGGAATCTTATTTCAATATGGTGCGTCCGGGTCTTTTGCTCTACGGATACTATCCGGGAAATAGTGTAAAAAATAAAATTTCTTTAAAGCCTATAATGAACCTGAAGTCAAAAGTTACCTTTATAAAGAAAATTGATAAAGGTGAAAGTGTAAGCTATAACCAAAAATATTTTGCCTCTAAACCGGAATTTATTGGGTCAGTTCCTATAGGCTACGGAGATGGCTATCAGAGAAAACTTACAAATAAAGCACGGGTTTCAATTAACAAAAAACTTTACAAACAGGTTGGCGCTGTTACGATGGATTGGATTATGGTTGAGCTTGGCAAAAGGTATAAAATTAACATTGGCGATGATGTGATGCTTATGGGTGATGATAATGGCAACGAGCTTGGCGCTGATAAGATTGCTCAAATGTGCGGAACTATTACTTATGAAATCTTATGTGCTGTTGCTGATAGGGTTGAAAGAGTATATCTGAACGGATAAAATAATATATGTTCAAATATGACATTTAAAAAAGATTACATTAATTACCTGTTGTACACAGTTGTAAATTCACCACAAAGTGAGTTCAAAGAAAACTACCGGCTTTGTAAGCTTGTTGATAGTATTATTGCCGTTGATGATGTTCTTAAGATCACATATCTTTTAGGCAAAACAGCTGGATTGGAACTGCTGTTTAAATATCTGCTTTATATTTCTGATAAAATTGATAAATCACAAGTTACAATATTTAATTTACAGGATAATTTTGAATATGATAAGCTGAATATAAAGAAGATTTGTTCTAAAATAAATATTTACAAGAGTGAAAATGTACAAGATGCAATAAAGGAAATAACATCTGAAAAAGCTGTAGATTTTTCGGATGAAAAATCTGCCGGAAACCAAAAGGAAACCATTAAAATTAATACTGAAGAAAATGAAAGCTCAGCTAAAATTGTAGAACTTGACGATATTGAAAATACGGAATTTGATGAAGAAGAAAATGAAAAGCCGGGCTTAATGCTGATAGAAAATCCAGAAACATATACCGGTGAAGCAGAAGTGTTTGAATTGGAAAGTATAACCGAAGCAATTGAAAATCCGGATAAAGCAGAAGAATTTGTTGAAGAAAATACCGGTAAATATCAAAATGAAAATGAAAGTCTGGATGAAGAAACAGGCGAAAGCTCGCCAATTGATGAAAAAGATTTGATATTAGAAAGTGAAGAATCAGAAATAACAGATGGATCTAATTTAATTGAAAATACAGATGAAGAGCTTCCGGATATTGTAATAGAAGTACATAAACCGCTCGGAGCATCACAAGAATCAGAACATGTAAGAGAAGAAGCTATTACAAATGAAGCATATATTAAATTTGAAACTAAATTTTTTGAAGAAGTAAAGATACTTGAAAAACTTTTAGCATCAGTATCAAAAGAACGCAGTACAGAAAGTTTTGGCAGCACGAGCGAAAAGAATCTGCAATGCATAACAGAAATACTTGGTATTACAAGTGAGCTTTCCAATCTTTCACGACAGTTGTCATTTGACCTTATTGCAGATATTTTTTTAACAATGAACATTTATTTTACCAAATCAATCAGCAATCCGCAAATTTTAAATGATGAACGTATAAAACTGCTCGATTCATCTCTTGCTTTAGTTAACAGTCTTATTAAGGGTGAAGATTATCTTAATTACGATACAATAGTTGAAAAAATAGAAAAACTTAAAAACGATATCAGCGGAGAGGACGAAGAAGAAATCGGAGAAGAATTTACTGAAAATGATGACTCTATTAAAGAACAATTGCCGGCTTTGAATGAAATTGAACATGAAAAATTTGAAAAAGAAAACGATGGATTAAGCAGAGAAGAATATATACAGCAATTTCTGCCAAAATCAACAGAAGAAAAACCTGCTGTTAAACAATCTCAGATAGAAACGGCTGTATTTAAGTTAAAATATCTAATTAGAGAGTTTGAAAAAAGCTTTGCATATATTAATGATTTAAAAGGTGAATACAGCCGCTTTGATGCCATTGAGAAAATTAGTGATCTTAATAATGCTTTAAGGCTAATTGCCAAAATTTCTGCAGCAATTAAATACAATGATGTTTTAAAACTTGCGGAAGTTACTTATGTATTTTTAAAATATGTAAAAGATTACAGAATGGATATGCAGGAACCCGAAATTCAGCAGATAATAAAGTATATTATTTTTACATTTAAAATGCTGTTAACAGAACGCAAACCTGAGGATTTTAATGTGCTTGTACAGCATCTTAATAATCCGGTAAAAATATTTACTGATTCTTAATTTATATAATATACCATATTTTAAAAATTGATAATAAATTTTATTTGATAAAATGAAATCATACGCAATTGTAATGGCAGGCGGTGTTGGTGCAAGGTTTTGGCCCTATGGCACATCAAAACTGCCTAAACAGTTTTTACCGATAACTGATTCTGCAGAAACAATGCTGCAGCTTACAATAAAAAGGTTGAAAGATATTTTCCCCATTGAACAGGTATTTATTATTACCAACAAGCAGTATATTGATTTAGTCAAAAAACAGCTGCCAAGGATTCCTAAAGAAAATATAATTGGTGAGCCTGTTGGCAGAAATACCGCTCCCTGTATTGGTCTGGCTTCTACAATTTTAAAGCAATATGACGAAAAAGCAAAGATGTTTGTTGTTCCTGCCGATCATTTAATAGAAAATGTTGAAGAATTTACAAAAGCTGTTAAAGCAGGTTTAAAGTTTGTAGAAGAAAAAGATGCAATTGTTACATTAGGTATAGTTCCAAATCACCCTGAAACAGGGTACGGATATATTCAGTTTATTGAAGATGCTTACTTTAAATCTGATATTAATAATATTAATATTTACCGTGTAAAAACTTTTGCCGAAAAACCTACATTGGAAACTGCGAAAGTATTTCTTGAAAGCGGTGATTTTTTATGGAATAGCGGTATGTTTATTTTCAGAGCAGATACAATTCTTAAACAAATGAGCGAGCAACTGCCTGATTTGTATCACCAAATGCTGAAAATTGAGCAAGCATTACATACGCAAAAATACCGCAATGTGCTTGAACAGGTATTTGCTGAAATAAAAAGTATTTCCATAGATTACGGCGTAATGGAAAAAGCTGCAAATGTTTATGTTATAAAAGCCGATCTCAAATGGAGTGATCTTGGAAGCTGGGATGAAGTTGCCAGACTTAAAACCAGAGATAAGAACAATAATACTATTATGGGGGATAATTATATAAAGGATTCGCATAATAATCTCATAATGTCGCCAAAAGGATTTGTAGGTGTTATTGGTGCTGATGACTTAATAATTATAAACACAAAAGACGGACTTCTTGTGTGTAAAAAAGAGAGGTCACAGGAAGTTAAAGAAATTGTAGATTACCTGAAAAGAAAAGGATTAAGCGATTATATATGATAAATAAAATTTCTCATCTGGGTATAGCAGTAAAAGACCTGAAAACAGCTTCAGAAATGTACCGAAAACTTTTTCAAACAGAGCCTTCTGAAATGGAACATATTGAAGAACAGAAAGTAAATGTAGTAAAATTTACAATTGGACAGTCAACAATTGAACTTCTGGAAGGAACATCAGAAGACTCACCAATTTGCAGGTTCATAGAAAAAAAAGGTGAAGGTATTCACCATATAGCTTATGAATCAGACAACATAAATATAGAGCTTAATAGACTTGAAAACGATGGTTTTGAGCTGATAAACAACAAACCGCTTACCGGCAGTGATAATATGCTTATAGCTTTTGTTAAGCCAAAATCCATTGGCGGAGTTTTAACTGAAATTTGCCAGCATTAAAATAACTCTAAAGTAATAAGTTCCGGCATTAAAAATATATTTTATATTTGCAGGAGATAAAAAAAATACTTTTTCTGGCAGAAGGTCAGATGGGAGATTCAATTGTATTAACGCCTGCTCTTAAAGCATTAAAACAAAAATATCCTTATGTTAAAATATCTATTTTACTTTTTCACCGCAGAAAATATTTAAAGTGTATTTCCAAACCACATCCATTTATTGAACTATCAAAATTTGAAGGTACTGCTGAAATTTTTAAAAATAATCCTTTTACAGATGAAGTGCTTGAGCTTGACCGCAAAGCAATACGGGAGCTTAAAGGGTTAAAACGATTAAAAGCTGAGCTTTATTGTATTAAATTTTTAAGATCTCAGAAATTTGACGCAGTTATTTCTACTTTTCCTCAAAACAGATTTGTTTTGTGGTCATTTTTTGCCGGTATAAAAATTAGAATTGGTGAAAAAGGACAGCAATTCGAAGGTCTTTTAACACATAAACCGCAGATAAATCGAAGTGATTTTGGGGTACTTAATTATTTTTGCAATCTTCTGTTACCACTTGGAATTACAGTAAAGGATAAAAATACAATTTTTAATTTAACAGAAGAAGCAAGAGTTATTGCAAAAGAAATCCTGTTTAGCGAAGACATTAAATCCGGTAAAAAATTACTGATAATACATCCGGGTGCAAGCGATAAAGACAGACAATGGTCCCCTGAAAAAATGGCTGAATTGTTCAAATTACTGAATTCTCAAAATAATATACAGTTGATGACTGTATTCAGTGAGTATGATAAAGACTATATTAACATTTTAGAACATTTACTTGAAAAAAAAATAAGAAAAATAAAAACTGAAAAAATCTCTGAGCTTGCTGGATTATTTTCTTTTGCGGATGCTGTGCTTGTTCATAATTCAGGTCCAAGACATTTAGCTGCTTCTTTAGGAATTAAAACAATTGCTTTGCTTGAAAAATATGATGATATTATTTGGAAAGTTTACGAAAACGAAAATTTGCACCGGATTATACTTTCAGAAAAAATATGTAAATTCTGTAATGCAAATAAATGCAGGGGAATAATTCCGCCTGGCAATATTTATGGTGCATCCTGTATAAATGATATTTCTGCTGAAGTTGTTTATAACAGTATAACTTCATTTCTTGCTGATACAAATATATAAATAAATAGAAAGATTAAATATAAATCCTTAAATTTGCTGCAATATGAAAGTTGTTTTAATTTCAATTGTATTGTTATTTTCAACCAAATTTATGGCTCAGGAAAATGATATGCGGAAACTGCTATGGATTGCAGATAAATGGCGTTTATCAGAAAACGATAAAACAATAGTTGAACAATGGGTTATTATTAATGATAGTCTCTATACAGGAAGTTCTAATACCAGCATTAATGGAAAGGTTGTTTTTAGTGAAACATTGACTATTGAAAATACTAATGAAGGTATTTTTTATTCCGCAGATGTATCGCATAATCCTGCACCGGTTAGATTTAAACTTACAAATATTAATGATAACTGTGCTGTGTTTGAAAATCGGGATCATGATTTCCCGAAGAAGATAACTTATGCTAACGAAAATGGCAACTTGCATGCTTTTATAGAAGGACCAGGCAATGATGGTACATATAAAATAATAAATTTTTATTTTTACAAAGAAAGATAAAATCGGAAGTTTATATTGTTAGATAATCACTCCATAGAAATTATCACGGATAAGATAATTAATTATCTGCCAAAACTTGCTTTGGCAATTTTAACATTAATTATTGGTCTATACCTAATTAAATTCTTTTTAAAATTCATTAACCGAATAATGAATGTTAAAAAGGTTGATGAATCACTTCGTCCCTTCTTTAAGACAATTATTTCAATAGTACTTAAAGTTATGCTTCTTATAAGTGTTATGGGAATGATTGGAATTGAAATGACATCATTTATTGCTTTGCTAGGTGCTGTTGGAATTTCAATAGGTATGGCTCTTTCTGGCTCATTGCAGCATTTTGCAGGCGGAGTGCTATTGCTTATTTATAAACCGTTTAACAAAGGTGATTTAATAGAAGCACAGGGTCAAAAAGGTACAGTTAAAGAGTTAAGAATGTTTAACACTGTATTAAGCACTCTTGATAATAAAACTGTATTTATTCCTAACGGCCCTCTTTCTACCGGTACAATTGTAAATTATACCCTTGAACCAACCAGAAGAGTTGATACTGTTTTTTCTATCAGTTATAATGATGATATTGATAAAGCAAAAGCAATTATTCTTAATGTAATAAGCAAAAATGATAAATTATTAAAGGAACCCGAACCTGTAATTGGAATAGTTGCACTTGCTGATAGCAGTGTGAAAATTGAATCGAGAGTCTGGGTAAATACTCTCGACTATTTAGATATGAATTTTTTTATGTATGAAGAAGTTAAAAAGCAATTTGATAAAGAAGGAATTACTATTCCTTTCCCGCAAATGAATGTAACAATAAAAAACCCTGAATGAAAAATCCGGCCGGAGAATCCAATTTTTTGCTTCGGCTTCAAATTAGTGTTTTCTTTCTTTTAACCGCTGTTCTTCCGCTTTTTATAACCAAACTTACATTTAGCCGTTCAGATCTTCCCAAAAGTACTGTATTAATGATTTTAGGTGGTATATATATTCTTCTTACATTTTTAATTATTATTAAAAATGTTCACAAATTAAATATCAAGTTGGTTTCATTAATTGATATTCCTGTAATAATATATTTTCTTTCAATAATTATCTCATTTATATTTTCATTAAATAAATACAACAGTTTTTATGGTGCGTATGAACGCCATATTGGATTAGTAACCTATAGCTTTATTTTACTGATTTACTTTTGTAATGCTGTTTTTAACGGGAATGAAAATTTTGTTCAACGTCTCTGTTTTACTATGGAACTTACAGCAGTAATAGTTGCTGTTTATGCACTTATTCAGCAGATAGGAACAGATCCTTTTTCAATTCAGCCTGCAAATGATACCCGCCCTGTGAGTACAATTGGCAATGCTGTTTTTGCCGGAGGGTTTCTTGCAATAGTACTGCCTGTCTCAGTATTTAATATTGCAGCGAAAAAGAATATTATTTTAAGATATATGTTTTCTGGATTAATTATTGCAGGTATTCTTGTAACAAGAACTCGCTCCGCTTATACAGCTATTATAGCAGAAACAGCAGCAGGACTATTAATTTCAATGTTGATATTCAAAAACTCCGGCAGAAATAAATATTTATGTTTTTTAATAACTATAACAGTATTGTCAATAATTTTTATTTATATTTTCCCCCACAATATGTTTTCTGAAAGGATACTTTCCTTATTTGCTCCGAACAATAATCCCAGATGGCTTATATGGAGAGATGCACTTGGTATAATTTATAAATATCCATTAACAGGAACAGGTTTGGGCAACTTTCCAATAGCATTCAGTGAGTTTTATTCATATGAACTAAGATATTTTGATGTAATAAGATACATAGATAATGCTCATAATAATTACATTCAGATACTTTGTACTATGGGATTAATTGGCATAACTGGATTTTTTTCAATATTTACAGGTGCTTTTGTTTTATGCATAAAAAAAATAAGATCAACTTTGAGCGAAAAGAAAATTAAGTTATTTTATACAGCAATACTGCTTTCTTTAACAGGATATTTTTTTTATGGTTTAACAAATTTTGATGATATAACTATTTTATTTTACTTTAATGTCATTTTGATTCTGTTACGTAGTATGATTAAAGGAAAATCAATTGTAATAAAACCTGATTTTAAGAAAAATCTTACCGCAACGGTAATATTTATTCCAATTTTAACTTTTAGTTTATATTATTCTTATATATCTGCACTTCATTTAGGTTCTGATATGAATTTCCTTAAAGGAATGGAGTATTTTAACAATAATAATTTTAAAGAAGGTATTTCATTAGTTAATAAAGCAATTAATGATTGGCATCAAAATCCTGTTTACAGGTATTCAATTGCAATGGAAGTATATAAATTTGTCAGGCGTAATCCGGTTCTAGATGATAAAACCAGAGTGAACCTTCTAAGTCAGGCAGCTAATGAGGTGATAAAGGCAAAGAATAATCACACTAATCATAATGAATGTGACGCACTTCTTTCGCTGATATATTTTGAAGAAGGCAGGCTTGATGATGCCGAAAAATTAAAATATGAACTGCTGAGAAATGATAAAGTAAATATTAGTTACCGAATAAATATTGCCTATTATTACGTTGGTACTATGCAGCTCCCAAAAGCTGCTGAACAGATTGAAGCAATAGATAAAATGGGTTTTCAGTCTGCGAATTTTTGGTTCCTAAAAGCATATTACTTTTACACTGTTAAAGATAATGATAAAAGCTTAAAGTTTATAGCAAAGGTGCTCCAAAGTGAACCCGGAAATACAGATGCACTTAAATTAAAAAAAATAATAGAAATAAGTTTAATTAAAAAATAAATCTGAAAGTATATTTTCAGGAAATTAAAAACAATTAAAGGAAAGCTCATAAGCCGGATTCTGTTAATAAAATACTTTATGTATTTTACCTGCAGCCATTTATCTATGCAGCCTACCCTGTATCACACTGCCAAAGGCAGATTCAAGCGGGCAGCCTGATGGTGATACTATACACGGCTTTGCACTCATGTGTGGTTTATCTTGCAGCTCATATTGCTATGAGCACGGTGGTCTCTTACACCGCCTTTTCACCTTTACCTGCAATAAACCTGAAAGAAAATTACAGGAAGTTTATTTTCTGTGATACTATCAGTTACAACGGGTTTGCCCCGCTGTACCCGCGTTTTCACACGGCACATTGCCCTGGAGTGTCCGGACTTTCCTCTTGTAAGCCAAATGCTTAAAGCGGCTGCAAGAGCTTTCCTTTTATTAAATTTTATTTTCCGTTACAATTTCTCAAATCAACACGTTTTGCAAAATTTATTAATTAAATAATTTGAGATTTTGTATCTAATAATATCTAACACAAAGATAACTATTAAAAATTCATAATGTGAGCTATAAATTTAAAGGATTCTGATTAAATCTGTGCTTTTTTATTATCAATTCCCATATTTGCAAGCTTATCTGCTTCTTTGTTTAATTTTCGTTCTATATGTGTAATTTTATAAGGAAGATTAAGTGTGTTTATTTCTTTTTGTGCTTTTTCAAAAAGCGGTTTTAATCCTGCATCTTTAACTTTGTATTCAAGGTTCATCTGCTTTACCATTAACTGACTATCTGCAAAAAATTCAATAAAGTTTATTCCTTGTTTTTGTTTTAGCCCATTAATTAGCTCAATACTTTTAATTAATGCACGGTATTCAGCTTGATTATTTGTTAAGGTACCGGTGTATTCATTCCAGCTTTTCAGTTTTGTACCGTTTTCATCAAAGATTATAATACCTATACCGCTTTCGCCGGGGTTTGAGCGTGAAGCACCATCTGTATAAACTTTAACTCTTGACAAGTTTTATTTATGCAGTAATTAGTTCTTCAGCTATTAAAATCCTTCCGCATGATTCACATGTAAATATCTTATCAGCAGTACGTATTTCAATAGCTTTTTGTGGTGGAATTGAACTGTAACATCCAAGACAAGAACCTTTCCTAACAACTGCAACCGCTTCCCCGAATTTTACGTTTGCAATTCTATTATAATGTGCAATATCTTCCGGTTCTATTTTTTTTAAAAGATCATCTTTTTGTGTCTGAAGTTCTTTTTCTTCTTCACCTGTTTGTGTTGTAAGATCTTCAAGTTCTTTTAAATTCTGATTAAGTTCAACATTTACTTCTTCAAGCTGTCCGGCTATTAATTTCAGTTCATTATCAATTGTATTTTTTCTATCCGTGTAATCTTCCAGTGCAGATTTTTCGTTTTCCTTTATCTTTGTCGAAGCATCTTCAATTTCTTTTGCCAATGCATTGTACTCTTTATTTGATTTAACTGAACCTGAGCGAAGCAAATTATCATTCTTTTCAATTTTTTTAAGAAGCTCATCATTTTCTGCCTGTACTTTGTTTTCAATAGAATTGATTTCATCAAGCTCACCTCTAAGCTCATTTGTTCGTTCATCAAGTTGATTCTTTTCAGAGCTTAAGTCTTCAATTTTTGCCGGAATATCACCCCTCAGACTAATTAGCTCATTAAGCTCATTATCAATTTTATTCAGATTGTAAAGCAGTAATATTCTTTCTTTCATACTCATAACATATACCTGTGATTATTTATTTAATAATTTAAATTTTTTTTGTTTTTAATTGTTTAATAATAACATTTTTACCTTTTATATTATTGATAAGGCAAAATTATTTTTAATCCTTCTTAATACAAGGGTTTTCATTCTGTGAGGTTTAATCTCAAAATCACGCTTTCGGCTTTCATCTATAAATATTCGTTGTACTTTTTTATCAATCATTTTTGCATTAAGCAAATTGATATTTATGCGGGTATTTAGCTTCTTTAAAACAACACTTAACTTTATGGGCTTTTTAAGTTCAGCCATTACTCTATGTGTTTTAGTTTGTGTATCTTTTACTATAATCTGATAAATCTCACAGGCAGGTTCTTCATAGGGATGATATTTGTATATTGTATCAATAATTTTTTCAATGTTTTGCTCTTCGCATATCATTTCAAGCCTTGCTTCTTCTGTTTTCTGAAGTATGCCTTTTTTACCTATGGCCGGGTTTGACCTTGCGGAACCTTTAAATGTTCCTACCCCAGTTGTTCTGAATGAACAAAGTGTGTAGTTTCCAATTCTGCCTGCTCCGCTATTACCCATTTTATAAATTAATGTATCTGATATTTTTAAGGGAACAAATACAACTATTTTAAATTTTTTTGTAAAAAGCGGTGTAACAAAATTAATGCTTTTTATATTTTTTTTACCGAATAATTTTTCAGCTGTAGTTGCTGCGTTTTTCAAAATTAAACTTTAATTCCTGATGTTATGATACTTATGTATAAAAAAAATGTCCCGCTTAAAAAGTTCGGGACATGTTAAAATCTGTGATAAAATTGTGCCTTTAGTTTATATGATATATTAAATCTTGATGAATTATTTTTCATTTCATTACAAAAATAGTTTTTGTATGCCTTAAATTCAATGTAAAAATATAATGTTACAATATTCATCATGAAAATTTACACAATTCAGCAATTAATGAGAACAAAATCCATTAATAAATGGTTAATGATATAAAGGGAATATTAAAATATGGACTCATTTAAAGAAATATTTGAAAATACTAAAACTATTGCAGTAATTGGAGCAAAAAAAGATGAGAGGGAATATGCATATAAAGTACCTATTTATATGCAGCAGCATTATTACAGAATTATCCCGGTAAATCCAAAATTAGAAGGCACAGATTTATTTAATGAACCTGTTTCTGATAGGGTTGACCATGTTATTGACCCGGTTGATATGGTATTAATTTTCCGAAGGAGTGAGTTTCTTGATGAGCATGCACTTGAAATACTGCGAATGCATCCAATACCAAAATATGTCTGGTTTCAGCTTGGTATTTATAATGATAATGCAGCAAAGCTGCTGAATGAAAAAGGTATTCAGGTTATTCAGAACCGATGCATAATGGTTGAGCATTCAGGTATATTTCACTGAAATTATTCCCCCGCTTGTGTTTTTGGTTTTGTCCTTGAAACCACATCAGCATTTGTAAGAGTTGTTTCTTTAAATGAGAAGTAATATTCATTTGTTTTAAAATCTACATACTTTTGCAGTAAATAGTTTTTTACATTACCGCTTTTTTCAAGTGAAACAAGCCATGTGCTCGGTGTAATTTCAATTACTGCAGCACCGGTATAGCTTGCACCCATTTTATATATCTCATTTTCCAGAAATGCAGCAAGATCATCGTCATCACTGTCATCCAGAAAATCCACTTGAATTGATGATGAGAATTTTTCTTCGGGGGTAAGATTGGTATCTGCAGGGTTATCACTTTCTTCATTTTGGTTCTGGTTCTGTACTTTCTGCTGATTCTGCTGCTGTTGGGAATTATTTTCTTCTTTTGAGCAGCCAAATATAAAAAATGATGCAGCAAAAAATGTTAAAATTAAATATTTCATAAAATTAATTTTTACTTCTAAATAATATAATTAAATTGAATTAAAAACCCACGGCTAAATACGTGGGTATTGTAAAAAATAATATTTCTAAAATCTAAAACAGGTTATTTAATAATTCCAAGCTCCCTGCCAATTTCACCAAACAGCTCTAATATTCTGTCAAGGTGTTCTTTTTCGTGAGTTGTCATATAAGATGTACGAAGCATAGCCATTCCAAGCGGAACCCCAGGTGAAATAAACGCATTGGTAAAAACCCCGGCATCAAATAATTTACGCCAGAAAATAAATGTTGGTGTATCTTCACCTATAATTACCGGAACAATACCGGTTTGCCCTTCAATTATCCTGTAGCCCATTTCTTTAAATCCTTTTCGCATATAGTCAGCATTTTTAATAAGGTTGTTAACTCTTTCAGGTTCTTCTTCAAGAATTTCCAGCGCTGCCATTGCAGCTGCAACACTTGCGGGAGTTGGAGATGCACTAAAAATTAATGCAGGGGCATGATGCTTAATGTAGTTTAAAACTCTTTCACTGCCCGCTACAAAACCGCCAAGCGAAGCAAATGTTTTTGAAAATGTACCCATTGTTAAATCAACTTTATCCATAAGGCCAAAGTGCGAGCCGGTTCCTCTGCCGCCTTTGCCTATAACTCCAACTGAATGAGCATCATCAATTAAAAGTTTTGCTCCAAATTCCTGAGCAAGCTCTGTCATTCTTGGCAAATGAACAATTTCTCCCGTTGTTGAAAATACACCGTCTGAAACTATTAATATACCTTTATCTTTTGGAATTCTTTTTAAAACTGCCTCAAGGTCATCCATATTGTTATGCTTATAACGCTTAAATTCTGCAAAAGCACCCTTAGCCATTAGATTTGCTGCAACTATACATGCATGGTTATCTTTATCAGAAACAATATACTCGCCTTTTTGAACGATTGTTGGAATAATACCCTGAGCAGTTTGATAACCTGTTGAAAATAGAAGTACAGCTTCAGTTTCAAAATACTTAGCCATGCGCTTTTCTAATTCAACATGCAGGTCAAGTGTTCCTGTTAAATATCTTGACCCGCTGCAGCCCGTTCCGTATTTTTCAATTGCCCTTATTGCAGCTTCTTTTACTCTTGGATGGGCTGTTAAACCAAGGTAATTGTTAGAGCCCGCCATAATCATTTTTTTACCTTCAATCTGTACAACCGGTCCTTCGTTTTCCTCGATTGGTCTGAAATAGGGATACAATCCTGATTTCTTAACATCATCTGCGCGGGTAAACTCGTAACATTTCTGAAATATATCTGCCACTTAAAAAGTGCTCCTTTGGCATTATTAATGCCGTAATAAATTGAATTTTCGCTTTTTATTGAATATGTTTGAAAGCAATTTACTCTATTTATGAAATTATAACAAGGATAAACAGATTATTAACTCTAAAGGCAATTATTAATATTTTTGTTAATTTAATAATCTGTTTTTCTAAGCATAGCTTTGATAATATGATTAGCTTACCAATGCAATTTTATTTAAAATTCAAAGAAATTGCACAATTAGAAAGATATTAGACTTTAAAAAATTATGGCTAAAGTTTTTATAACAGGCGGAACCGGATTTATAGGTTCTCATTTAATTGACGAGCTTTTAAAAAAGAATTACGAAATAAAAGCTCTTGTACGAAAAAAAAGTAATACAAAATGGCTTAAAGGAAAACCTGTTGAATATATTGAAGGTGATCTGTTTACCGAAGATGTACTTAAAAAAGCAATAAGCAATGTTGAATATATTTACCATGTTGGCGGTGTAACCTTTGCCAAAAAAAAAGAAGAGTTCTACCGTGGAAATGTTGATGCTACAAAGAGTCTGCTTGAAGCATGCGTTAAATATAATGAGGGAATTAAAAAATTTATACATATAAGTTCGCAGGCAGCAGTTGGTCCTTCCTTTGACGGCAAGCCGATAGATGAAACAAGAGCTTACCACCCGTTAACTGCTTACGGTAAAAGCAAAGTTGAAGCTGAAAAACTTGTTAAAAGTTTTTTTGATAAACTAAACTGTACTATAGTTAGACCTCCGGCTGTTTACGGACCTCGTGATTATGCTATTTATGAATATTTTAAATCAATGAGCCGGGGGCTGCAGCCATTGATAGGGTTTGATAACAAACTTGTTAGCTTAATTCATGTTAAAGATCTTGTTGGGGGTTTTATACTTGCTGGCGAAGCCGATATTGCGAACTCAAATATTTATTTTATTTCTTCAGAGCAATTTTACAATTGGCGTGATATTGGTGATTTAACAAAAAAACTTTTGGGAAGAAAGACCGTAAAAGTTGTAATTCCGCATTTTGCCGTAAAAACTACTGCATTCTTTTCTCAGGTGTTTGGTTTCTTTTCACCAAAACCCGTTGTATTGAATATTGAAAAATCTAGAGAGCTTACTCAAAGATACTGGATTTGCTCAATTGAAAAAGCAAAACGCGAGCTTGGATTTAAGGAATCCCTTACACTTGAAGAAGGTTTTCGCGATACAATCAATTGGTATAGAAAAGAAGGATGGATAAAGTAGAATACGCAATCCTTTAAAACTTACAAATTTAGTTCAATAAGCTATTGTAGTTCCTTAACTTAATTGAATCCTAAGAAAGATTAGCTGCCTTTTTACTACTACCTTTTCAATTGACTAAGTAGCAATTTTTCGCTATTTTTGTAGTTTGTAATAATTCCGCAAAAACAATTTAATTTAAAGGTTATATAATGGCTACTATGAATTTATCTGCTCAGAAAAGAGAAGATCTGGGCAATTCCACTACAAAAAATGCACGAAAAAAAGGTGTGATACCCGGCGTTTTTTACTTCAAAAATGCTCCGGCTGTTGCTATTAGCGTTAAGGAAACTGCTCTAAATCCGTTTGTTTATACTTCTGAAGTTAGGATTATAAATTTACAGATTGAAGGTGCTGAAAAATCTCAAAATTGCATTTTAAAAGATATTCAATTTGATCCCGTAAGCGATAAACCTATACATTTTGATCTCTTAGGGATTTCTGAAAACGAAACTATTAAAGTTGAAATACCTCTAAAGTTAGTTGGTTCACCTGTTGGCGTAAGAGATGGCGGAGTTATTCAGCATACATTGCACTCAATTGAAGTTGAGTGCTTGCCGGCAAATATTCCTTCACACATTGATGTAGAAATAAGTGCACTTGCAATTGGTGATGCAGTTCATGTAGGTGACATTAAAATTGATAATGTGGAAATTCACGGCATTCCAACTGCAACTATAGTTGCTGTTGTACCCCCTGCAATTGAAAAGGTTGAAACTCCAGCTGCAGAAGGTGAAGAAACTGCCGAAACAGCCGAGCCCGAAGTTATTGCTAAAGGCAAGAAAGATGAAGAAGCAGAAGAGAAGTAACTCTTTTGCTGAACAATTAATAATTAACATTGAAAAATTTTTAATTTATCAGTGATAATTGCAGATTGAAAACTGCAGATTGAAAATTGCTATTTGAATTTTGTATTTAATAGTTGGATTAGGAAACCCGGGAGCCCGATACCATAACACAAGGCATAACGCCGGGTTTTTAGTTATTGATAAGCTTGCTGAGTTCTTTAACATAGAAACATTTGAGATTGAAAACAACTACCTTTATGCAGTTACAGACTATAAATCAGATTCAGAAATTGCCGGTACTAATACAGCCGCCGCAGTGATTAAACAGGTTGTTTTGATGAAACCGCTTACATATATGAACTTAAGCGGAGAGGCAGTAAAGTATTTTTACGAAAAGTATGAAATTGAAATAGAAAATATACTAATTGTATATGATGATGTTAACCTGGATCTTGGTGTTTTAAGAATGCGTCCCGATGGTTCTGACGGCGGGCAAAACGGAATAAAATCCATAATCTATAATATGGAAACTGATAAAATCCCAAGATTAAGAGTTGGTATTAAAGGCGGCGATGAGTTTGAGAAGCTTAAAACAGATAAAGATTTTTCTCTGGCTGATTATGTGCTTACACCATTTGATGAAAATGAAGATAATGTGATTGAACAAAGCATAAACAGGGCAAAGGATGCAGTTTTATGCTTTATTAATAACGGAATTAAAGAATCAATGAACCTTTACAACGGCAGAATACCGGATGAAGAAATATAATTTTAAATAAACTATAATAGGATATAATACAAACTAAATAAATTTATGAAGAAAAACATAATACTAAGTACTTTGTTATTTCTTTTAAGTTCAAGTGTAGCTTTTGCAAGCGAAGCTGATCTTAAAATTCCCGAACTTAATCCAAACCAGAACACTATGCTTCTGAGCGGACTAATAGTCTGTGCATTAGGTTTATTGTTCGGTATTTTTCAGTTCTTAAAGGTAAAAAAACTCAAAGCACATCAAAGTATGCTTGATGTTGCACAGGTAATTTATGAAACATGTAAAACCTATCTGCATCAGCAGGGCAGGTTTCTGATAATATTATTTGTTTTTATTGCGGTATGTATTGGGTTTTATTTTGGATTTTTACAGCATGCCGGTGCATTTGGCGTAGCACTTATTTTAATGTGGACCGTAATTGGTATTTTAGGCTCCTACGGTGTTGCAAAATTCGGTATCAGAATGAATACTCTTGCAAACAGCCGTATGGCATTTGCATCTTTAGAAAAGAAACCAATTAAACTGCTTAATATTCCCCTTGATGCGGGTATGAGCATTGGTGTTATGCTTATTTGCGTTGAGCTTATTATGATGCTTATAATTTTATTATTTGTCCCTCGTGAATACGCAGGTGCCAGCTTTATCGGATTTGCTATTGGTGAGTCACTTGGTGCATCTGCGCTTAGAATTGCAGGCGGTATTTTTACAAAAATTGCCGATATTGGCTCTGACCTTATGAAAATTGTTTTCAAGATAAAAGAAGATGACCCACGCAACCCGGGCGTTATTGCTGATTGTACCGGTGATAATGCGGGTGACTCAGTAGGTCCAACTGCTGATGGTTTTGAAACTTACGGTGTAACAGGTGTTGCACTTATCAGCTTTATAGTTCTTGCAGTTCCAAATGTGATGTTTCAAACTGAGCTTTTAACATGGATCTTTGTAATGAGAATCCTTATGATTGTTACTTCAATAGTTTCATTTTATATTAATAGTATATGGTCTAAAGCTAAATACAGCAAAGAAGAAGATATTGATTTTGAAAAACCGTTAACCTCCCTTGTTTGGATAACTTCAATTGTTTCAATGATTGTTACATTTGTAATCAGCAAAATACTTATAGGTCACTTAGCTGATAACCTTTGGCTTACCCTTTCAATTATAATTAGCTGCGGAACACTTGGTGCCGCATTGATTCCTGAATTTACAAAAATATTTACATCACCCAAAAGCAAGCATGTAAATGAAGTGGTTACAGCTTCCAAAGAAGGCGGGGCATCGCTAACTATACTCTCAGGTCTGGTTGCCGGTAACTTTTCAGCATTTTGGACAGGGATGGTGTTTTTTGTGCTAATGCTTATTGCATACTTTGCTTCACTTTCAATTCCAACTGCTATGATTCCGGCTTATGCATCAATATTTGCGTTTGGTCTTGTTGCTTTTGGTATGCTTGGCATGGGTCCCGTTACCATTGCTGTTGATAGCTACGGACCAGTTACCGATAACGCTCAGTCAATTTATGAGCTATCGCTGATTGAATCACGCCCAAATGTATCAGCTGAAATTGAAAAAGATTTTGGTTTTAAACCTGATTTTGAAAAAGCAAAATACTACCTTGAAGCAAATGACGGTGCAGGCAATACTTTTAAAGCTACTGCAAAACCCGTGCTTATTGGTACTGCGGTTGTTGGGGCAACAACTATGATATTTTCTCTTATACTTGTAATTAAAAATACACTTGGTATTCAGCCCGAAGCTGTGCTGAGCATACTTAATCCGTACTCAATACTTGGATTTATATGCGGCGGTGCCGTTATATATTGGTTTACAGGTGCATCAACACAGGCGGTAACTACCGGTGCATACAGAGCAGTTGAGTACATCAAAAAGAATATTAATCTTGATGAAAACGCAAGCATGAGTGCCTCTACTGAAAAATCTAAAGAAGTGGTGCACATCTGTACAAAATATGCTCAAACAGGTATGTTTAATATATTTATTGCTATATTTTCATTCGCTTTAGCTTTTGCGTTCTTTTCAGCACCGGGCAAAACCAATGATCCTGTTTCATTTTTTGTGAGCTTTTTAATTTCTATAGCTGTATTCGGACTTTTTCAGGCAATGTTTATGGCTAATGCCGGCGGTGCATGGGATAATGCCAAAAAAGTTGTTGAAGTTGACCTGAAAGAAAAAAATACCCCGCTGCATGATGCAACTGTTGTTGGTGATACAGTTGGTGATCCTTTTAAAGATACATCATCAGTTGCACTTAACCCTATAATTAAATTTACAACTCTTTTTGGATTGCTGGCAATGGAAATGGCAATTTCAGAGTCTTTCCGTGCAACTGCTCCTTATGTTGGCGGATTGTTTTTTATTGTAGCATTATACTTTGTATGGCGTTCATTCTTTAAAATGAGAATTACCGCAAAAGCATAAGGTCCAAAAATAATTATTTAAAAAGGCACTCAAAATTGAGTGCCTTTTTTCTTTTGCCAAAGCATGCTTGAAATTCTTTATTCCGCAAAATACTCCATTGAAGAATACAGTTTACTGTGCGTTATTTAATCAGAATCATTTTTTTGTTTCTTTTTATTCTTCTGTAAAAACAGTTTAAGTTTTTTAAATTAAGCACTTAAAAGTGAAAATCTGTAAATACAGCAGGTAATTTTTTAAATTCTATTTATCACATACTTATAAAAATATTCATTGACAAATATTATTCCGCAAACTATATTTGTAAAGTACTTTGAAAATTAAAGTAAATTTGCTGTATATATAATTTATTGTATAAAACAAAAAAAACGATATTCAAACATATATAAGATATGGATACAAAACAAGCTGAGCTTGAAATATCATTAATTAAAAAGATTATGGAAGACAGCCGGCTGGCTGTTTATGAACAAAGTTTCCAGGGGATTTACTGGGTAATGGTAATGACGCCAGCTATTTTAATTAATTATCTGTTAATGTTATTTAATACAGGTTACCGTTATATTGGGTTAATATGGATTGCTGCTGTTGCAATTGGTATAACAGGTTCAATAATAATTGCCCAAAAAGAAAAAAGAACTGTAAGGGTAAAAACATTTGCAGGAAAACTTCTTGCAGTTATTGGTTTATCAGTTGGCGGAGCAAATATAATATTTTCTTTTGCTTCAGCTGCCGCTGGTGCATTTAATCCAATATATCTTGTTTCAGTTGATTCCGTTGCACTTGGAATGGCATTTTATGTTATCAGTTATATTCAACAGCTAAAATCATTAAAGCTACTTTCATATATCTGGTGGACTGGTGCAATTTTTTTCTTTGTTTTCCCAAGTATCCATTGTTTATTATTTCTTGGGGTAATGTTATTATTAACTTTATGGCTCCCTAAATTAGAAGAAAAAAGAACTGTTAAATCAGTATAAAAAAAATATTAACCAGAATTATTATGAATACACTACAATCAGAAACGGAACTAAAAGTAATAAAGAAGATAATGGAAGACAGCAGAAATATAATTGCTGATAACGGCTGGCATTATATATACTGGGGTGCAGCTGTAACTATTGGTTTGATCTCTAATTATGTGATGGTATTAAGCGATATAAACATAAATAGTCAGGGGTTACTGTGGTTTATACTTATGACTTGTACCTGGGTAACTGAAGTTATTATTGAAAAAAGAATTTCGCGGGATAAAACTGAAAAAACATTTGCAGGAGAACTACTTGGTACTTTATGGTTTGCTGCGGGTATAACAATGTTTATTTTTGGATTTATAGGCACAATTACGAAAGCTTATTCTCCTTTATATATTTGTCCGGTAATTTCAACCATGCTGGGAACAGCATATATAATAAGCGGAGCTATACAACAGGCAAAATGGCTGCAGATAATTTCAATTGGCTGGTGGAGCGGAGCTATTTATACGTTTCTTTTTCCAAGCATACATACACTCTTAATTTTTGCATTAATGATTATATGTTTTCAAATAACCCCGGGAATTATATTGTACCGCAAATGGAAAAGGAACCCTTTGGCAGTTTTATAATATGACAGATTTTAATTACCTGGAAATTGATGATGTAATTCACTCACGCATAAGAACCGCTATTATGGCGGTTCTTATAAGCGTTGATGAAGCTGAGTTTACATTTATTCGTGAAAAAATAAATGCAACTGACGGGAATTTAAGCGTTCATTTAAAAAAGCTTGAAGAGCATAAATATATTTCTGTTACAAAAAAATTTATTGAAAGAAAACCTGTTACAAGATACAAAATTACAAAAACAGGAAGAAACGCATTTGAAGATTATATTAAAAAACTTGAAAGTATTATTAGATCAAACAGCAAAAAATAAATAAAATTATTAATCTTTAAAACTAAATATATAACTTTAAGTTTATACTAAATGTTCAGGAAAAAATTAATAGAAAAACACGAAAAAAATCCGCATAAAGCACGGCACCATGTTAGATGGCGCAGCAGAGAAATTATGCGAATAGAAGCATTCAGCGATGCTGTGTTTGCATTTGCAGTAACCCTGTTGATTGTTTCACTGGAGGTACCTGAAACATTTGATGAATTGATGCATATAATGAGCGGATTTCTGGCATTTGCAGTAAGCTTTCTTTTGTTAATGCAAATATGGTATTCACAGTATATATATTTCAGAAGGTATGGTATAGAAGATACTTATACTATAGTGCTTAACTCAATTATGTTATTTTTTGTTCTGTTTTATGTATATCCCCTTAAATTTTTGTTCAGAATGATGCTTACAATAGGCACAGTTCAAACCGAAACGGATAAACCCATTATCACAATGGATCAAGTTCCCGAGCTGATGATAATATACGGGTTAGGTTTTGCATCTATTTATCTGATACTTTTTCTGCTTTACCGCTATGCAGTTAAAAAATCCGCTGAACTGGAGCTTGATGAGAAAGAAATTTTTAATACCAAAACCAAAATGTATTTATACAGTATAAATACAATTATTCCATTAATTACTATAGTTGCTGCGCTTATTCTCCCTGAAAATCTGGCAGGCTTAAGCGGGTATATATATTTTATGCTTGGACCCGTTATCTATATATACTATAAAGTAAGAGGAAACCGTTATAAAAAATTATTCAGCACAGAGTAATTGATTAAATTTTTAATAAACTAAATAAATATAAAATGGATACAGAAAATATAAACAATTCACAAATTAGAGATGAAAAGCTGTGGAAACTTGCCAAAAAAAGGGCAGAGTTCAAAAAGCATCTGATAACATACGCTTTTGTAAATTTATTTTTGTGGGGCGTGTGGCTTTTTTCTTCATTCAAAAGGGGAGATTACAGTTTCCCCTGGCCCGCAATTGTAACTTTTAGCTGGGGCATTGGAATTGGTTTCAACTATATTTCAGCTTACACCGGCTATAAAGATACCATGACTCAAAATGAATACAATAAACTTGTAAATAAAAAATAATACCAACCACAGTGAGCAGCGTGAATAAAATATATTTAATTTTAATTTTTCTGTTACTTTCATCAATTGCATACAGCCAGGATGCAAAAATATCAGGAAAAATAACCGGCATTGATAGCAAACCGTTATATGGCGCTAATGTTGTTATTGAAGGTACAATAGACGGCGCAACAAGTGATTCAGCAGGTTATTATGAATTTGAAACTTCCAAAACAGGCACTCAAAACCTGCTTTTTACATACATTGATTATAACGATAAACATGTAACTATTACAATAGAAGCAGGTAAATCACTTGAAGTAAACATTCAGCTTAAAAAAAACGAGGTATCAACGGATGAAATTATTGTTACTGCAAGTTCATATACATCAGGACAAAACTCACAGGTAACAATTACACCTCTTGAGATTGTGCGAATTCCCGGAAGCGACGGAGATCTTTTTCGTGCAATTACAACATTCCCGGGCTCAAACCAAGTTGATGAAGGAAGTAAAATAACAGTACGAGGCGGAGATGCAAACGAAGTAATTACCATATTAGACCAAGCTTCATTATACAATCCGTTTATATTTGATGATGATTTTAATACTTCTTCATATACTACAATAAATCCCTGGGGGCTAAAAGGCATCAATTTTTCTAGCGGCGGATTTTCTGCTAAATTCGGCAATGCACTTTCAGCAGTGCTTGACCTAAAAACTTATGATATGCCTCAAGGCACAGGCGGTTTCCTGTGGTTTGGTTTAGCTAATGTTGGCTTAAGCGGTGTGTATTTAAGCAAAGATAAAAATTTTGGCGCAACATTAGATATGGGACAAACCATACTTGAACCATATTTCAAACTGAATGGTTTTTTAACTGATAAATATGACCCAATTCCGCTTGCAAGGGGATTAGGCGGCTCTATTGCATATAAGCCCTCAAATAACAGTGTAATAAAAGGTATTTTTAATTACAGCAAAGATAAAATTGGCATCAAAAATACAAGCCCTTCATTTGACGGATTTTTTAATAGCGGAAGTGAAACCGTGTTTGGAAATGTAAAATATTCTGCCGGACTTGGTGCAAAAACTTATTACAGCATGGCACTTTCATACAGTAATCATAATGATAATATTACATACGGAATTTTAAATACATTTACTAAACAAAAATATGCCAAGTACAGACTTGATGTAACTTATCAGCTTTTAAAAAATATTGATATTAATACAGGTACTGAGTATGAATATAATGAAGATGGCTTCAGCGGAAATGTACCGCAGTACAGTTATGATATCAGCCCTGATGCTCCATTTTTTAATGTAAACTCACTTAATCATACCGGCAGAATTGGTACCTATTTGGAAGCGCAGGTAAAACCTGCAAAAAGGTTTTTTATTATTCCGGGTGTTAGAATAGATAATCATACTCTTTCCAAAAAAACAACTATTGACCCAAGGCTCTCGCTCGGCTGGAAATTTGCAAAAGATATGACGCTCCGCGGTGCAGTTGGTATTTATCATCAGTTTCCAAAGCTTGAGTATTATGCTCAGTCAAGCAACTTCAATTTAAAACCTGAGCAGGCAGTTCATTATATTCTGGGATATGAGTTCAATAAAATGGAAGGTGTATTCCTTTTCAGGGTTGAAGGATATTACAAACAGTATAAAGATCTTGTTCTGCGTGATAATAACAGCTTTCAGTATTACTCAGGCGGGAAAGGTTATGCAAGGGGTGTTGATGTTTTTCTTAAATCTAGCGTTGCAAATAAATATACTACATGGATATCTTATGCATATACTGATTCAAAAAGAAGCCAGTATGAAGCACTAAAGGAATTACCCGCAAATTATGATATTACCCATAATCTGACTTTTGTTGCAAGTTATAACATAAGCGATGTAATTACTACCGGCTTGACTTACAGAATATCAACAGGCAAACCATACACTCCAATAACAGGCGGTATATTTGATCCTAATACAAATACTTATCAGCCAATTTACGCAGAAACTAACAGCGGCAGGTTTCCAACATATCAAAGAATGGATATTAATTTTCAATATTTGTTTTCACTCTTTGGCAGGTTTGCAATTGCGGTATTTCAAATAAACAATCTGCTCAACAACAAGAATCTTTATGATTACACCTATAATTTTGATTATACCCAACAGAAGGAAATTTTAACAACAAACAAAAGACAGTTTTATGCGGGGCTTGGAATTCAGTTTTAATGTGAAATGAGAAAAGCAAAAAGCAAAAACAATATATTAAAACACCTATTTGCAAAACTAACAAATTTAATAAATAAATCTAAATAAAAAGGAAATGTTGATTGTCATACGTCTCACGTTTGACTTTTGACGTTTCACGAAAGGAAGATTACAATGAAACCATTAATTGCTGCACTTCTAATTATTATCATTACATCATTAAACACCACATACCTAAAAGCAGATGATTACACCGATGCTATGCTGAAGGCAATTAAAAAAATGGGCGATGCAGCCGATAAAAACGATAAAGCTGCAATTCTTAAGGTTCGCGGAGATTTTGAGCGAATCCTGCAGCTTAAAAAAAACGAGTGGATGGTAAACTACTATCTCGGCATGCTTGACTATCTGCTTACTCGTTTTGCTGCACAGGAAAAAAATACAGATGAGGTAAAAAAATATACTGAATCTGCTATTGAGCTGCTTGATAAATGCACTGATATGAATGACCAGTTTGCAGATGCCTATATAATGAAAATTGCTGTGCAGGGTAACCGCTGGCAGTATGAACCCGATAAAATGAATGATATAATTGCCAAATCAACTGAAGCAAAAGATATAGCTTTAAAACTTGAGCCTGAAAATCCGCGTTATTATTTGGTAGATGGTTTTATGACTTTTTACACACCCGAAAATTTTGGGGGCGGAGTTGATAAAGCGCAGCCAATGTTTGAAAAATCATGGGAATATTTTAAAACCTATAAACCAAAGGATGAAACCTACCCCAATTGGGGCAATGACCAGGCAGCCGGAATGATGGCTATGTGCTTTATTAAAAATGATAAACCAGATGATGCAAAAAAATGGATAGATATGGCTCTTGAGGTAAAACCCGAATCTCATTTTATTAAAGGGTTTGTGATGACGGAATACGAAAAAAGTAAAAAATAGTTCATGGTGTCAGGTATATACCTGACACCACTATTGAGGTTTTAAAATGGTGTTGGTGAGAACTGAAACCTTTTTTTATTGCAGGATTGTTATTAAAATTGTAATAATATTGCAGGCGATTAATTTTTGACTTTTTGTTGCGAAAACTCAAATTTATTTTTAGCAAGTATAATTTTAAAAGCCTTTAACTTTTCAGGAGGCAGTTATGAAAAGGAAAAACTTTAGATTACCCGTATTAATAAATTCATTAATTATATTTTTGTTTAATTTTGTATTTTCTGCTAATTTAGTTGCATATGATAATGATGCACATAAATATATTGTCTGGAATGCTTGGGAATTAGTAAAAGACCAGAAGAATGTTAATTATACCGCAATGAATAGCCGAATTGGACCTTGGTGGCAAGGTTGGTATAATGAAGGTCCATGGTACAGAGGCTATGTTGTTACTGGTGCTTTTAGAGAAGATGAAGAAGATGGAAAGTGGTAATTTTGTAGATACAAAAAAAATGATATTGATAAAGTAATGATAAGAATGGGATTTATAATAATTTTACAGCTAACAATTTACGTGGTTTCTATTTCGCAATGGGTTAATATTTATACAGAGCAAAGTTCATACTATTTATCTTTTTATTCTGTTTATTTTACTTCTGAAAGTACAGGATATGTTGTAAGAGGGGATTCTGCTATTATTAAGACTACTAATGGCGGACTAAATTGGCTTTCGTTGAATGGAACATCGGGATATAATTTAACAGATATTCAGTTTACTTCTATAAATACCGGTTATGCCTTGGGAGATAATTTTTTAAACAGAATAGGTTTTCTTTTAAAAACTACAAATTCCGGAACTAATTGGTCGGTTATTAATTTTAGTGATATTACATTAAATTCTCTTAAATTTATTGATGACACTGTGGGTTATATTTTAACTGATAGTAATTTTGTGTACAAAACAATAAATGGAGGGATGAACTGGGCAACACAATCACTGAATGGAAATTTTCTGACTTCATTTGACTTCGTTGATGCTAATACAGGTTTTGTCTCAGGATATTATGCAAAGTTTTATAAAACTACTAATGGTGGAAACAACTGGATATCATCATCCGGTCCAGACAATATTGGTTTGGATTTTGTAGATGCTAATATAGGTTATTCAACTGTTTTTAATACAATCTTATCCTCAAATATTATTAAAACTACTAATGGAGGTTCAAACTGGTTTATTATTTATACAAGAGATAGTACGTTTTTAGGCGACCCATTTTTTCTTAATGTTTCTACAGGTTGGGTAATTGGCTCAAAAGTAAGATCGAACAATATTCAATATAGAATGATTTTAAAAACTACCAATGGCGGAATTGATTGGTTTGAACAATCCACCAGTTTGCAACCTGATTCAAGCTCCTGTCTGTCCTCAATATTTATGGTTAATTCTAACACCGGTTATGCGACAACATTATTTTGTTCGTCCTCAGGTACGGATCTGAATGGTAAAATATTCAAAACCACAAATGGCGGCGGGGAACCGATTGGGTTTGAACCGGTTTACTCAAATATACCTGAAAGTTATTTATTGCATCAGAATTATCCAAATCCGTTTAATCCTGTTACAAAAATAAACTTTGAAATTCCTGTTAATATCGCAAATGCATCTGTAAGTCTCATAATTTATGACATAACGGGTAAAATAGTTTCTGTTTTAGTGGATGAGGAACTTCAGCCCGGTAAATATGAAATAGAGTGGAATGCCGGGAATTTTACTAGTGGTGTTTATTTTTATACTTTACGCTCCAGTAATTTTAAAGAAACAAAAAAAATGTTGATGATTAAATGATCCTGAGAACCCGAGATCATTTAACCGGTAATCCTGCTTGTGGGTCTGTTAACAAAATAATTATATGTCATGTTTAGAAATATTTCAATCTTTACAATTTTACTGTTGACATTTTTGAGCACTTCAAATGCTCAGTTAATAAACAGAAAAGAATTCCGTTTAAAGGATACCAAACGGGGTTTAATCGTGCTTTCTCAAAGCAAAGTCCTTTATTCGCAAAACTCATTGGCAAAAAATAAAAGTTTACTGCTTGCAGGCGGGCTGTCTTTTATCGTACCCGGTGCTGCATTGGGTCAGTTTTACAAGGAAGAATTTATTAATGGCGGAATAAGATTAGGTATTTCGGGAATATGTGTTTTGTGGTTTTTGCTTTCTCCTCCTATTAGCATTACTGGTGATGGACGCTCAAGTCCGCAAAAACTATACGCCACAGCGCTTTTTACGGCTAACTGGATAGCTTCAGTTATTGATGCATTAATACCATCAAAAAAATCCGGTAACAAAATCAGAAAAAAGTACCATTCGTTTTAATTTTTAATAAATACTTTTCACTCTGCGAATTTTTTTTGTATCTTTGTGATATGAATGATACGCTTCTCACCAAAAAACAAAAAGCAATTATTGAGGCAACTTTAAGTAAGCAGGATTACAAAAAAATTATTGCTGAGCTTGATAAGATTTCCACCAAGCACTCAGGTACAGCCAAGATGAAAGATAAGCGGTATGTTATTGCTGAAATTGTAAGGCATATCACAGGTGTGAATTACAAAAATCCCGAACGTGAATTTTATAAAGCAGGTTTAAACATACTCAAATTAAAGTCCGATAATGCCAAAGAAGTAGGTATTCATATTTTGTGGCAGGGATACAAATACAATAAAGCTGCTGTCACAAAATGGCTCTATAAAAACCACAGATGACATCAACTGGGAAGTACGCGAGTATGTGGCTGGCGCTTTAGGCGGGACACTTGCTGCAAATCCCGAATTTTATACCACACTTAAAAAGTGGGTGAAGGATAGCTCAGAAAATATCAGGCGCGCTATAGTGCTTTCAGTAACTGCGCTGCGAGATAAGAACGACGCCGTAAAAATTAAAAAGGCATTCGATCTGTTTGAACCACTGATGTATGACAGCTCACAGTATGTGAAGAAAAATCTCGGACCGTACATACTTGGGTCATATTACGGTAACAATATGCCGGGCATTGTATTGGCATTCCTGTATAAAATGATAAAGATAAAAGATCCGCATGTAAGGTGGAATATAGCGATGGCATTCAATAACAGTTTCAGCTACCGTCACCCAAATGAAGCAATAAAGTACTTACGGATACTGGCAAATGATGAAAATCAGGTTGTTCAAAGAGCAGTAAGATCAACATTGAATCATTTGAGAAAAAGGAATAAGAGCATTCATTTATGATAACCCTGCGTTAATTTTTCGGGTTTGCTTAATTTAAAAAGATTAATTACATATAGGGTGATTTTATGACGAAAATCATAAAATTTTGCTAAAAACAGCGTTTTGGGATAAATTCACGATTTTTTATTATACTTAATTTTGCTAACTTTGCAATAGATATATAAATATTATATTTACAGATAGAGTTCATGAAAATTTCAGACATTTTAAGTACAGATGTAATAGCAGTAAATTTAGAAACCTCAGATAAGGATGATGCAATAAGAAAAGTTATTGAACTTGGGGCAAAATCCGGAAGGATCCTTGATAACGAAAAAGTATCCAAAACAATTTTTGAAAGGGAAAAATTAGTTTCTACCGGAGTTGGCAAAGGTTTTGCTATTCCCCACGGAAAAACTGATTCCATTAGTGATGTAGTGGCTGCATTTGCAATCACCAAAGAACCAATAGATTTTGATTCAATTGATGGTGAACCGGTGCGGTTTATTTTCCTGCTCATTGGCAAAGAAAATCTGCTTAATACTCACATTAAACTATTAAGCCGTATTTCACGGCTGATGAACAAAGATGAATTCAGGGATAAACTGCTTGAAGCCGGCAGCCCTGAAGAAGTACTTGCAATATTTAAGGATGAAGAGAAAAATTACTTTGATATTTAGTTTACCTGCTGATTTATAAATTTTCAAGTTTCAATTGCATTCTGCATCATCAGTTTAAACTAAAATGTAAAATCAATTAAAGCATTATACATCCTTCACAAAAGTAAACAGTGAATTTTTTAAGATACCATATAAATATATAATAGAATGCCTAAAAAATTAGTTTATTATTTTGGCGGTAAAAAAGCTGATGGAGATGCCGGAATGAAATCCTTACTTGGTGGTAAAGGGGCAAATCTGGCAGAAATGGTAAATTTAAAACTGCCTGTTCCCCCCGGTTTCACTATCACCACAGAAGTTTGTACCCATTACTATAATAATAAAAGAAAATATCCAAAGGAATTACGATCGCAGGTAAGAGCGGCTTTAGCC
>WBZR01000878.1_pt1 | contig 43185 bp, 35 predicted proteins | sample 5204231 | NCBI WGS metagenome assembly WBZR01 (sample SAMN12412403, study PRJNA552823) | activated sludge metagenome | isolation source: activated sludge from anammox sidestream of wastewater treatment plant... | place: USA: Virginia | collected 2017-08 | reverse complement strand
AGCGAAAGGATCGCGGCTTCTGCCTTCATCCAAAGGTTTCAGCGTCAATTTCAGCCGCCTGAACCAGAAGCGTGAAATAAAACTGAAAACTCCTCGTTCGACCCCACTAGGCAGGATTGAAGATCAGGCCCGCTATACCAAGCTCAAAGAGGAAGCCCAGTTTTCAGAGGTTTCCGCCGACTCTCTGCTTTTTTTGCAATCTGATCCTCAAGGAACCGCGATGAGTTTCGACGAGCAGAAACTGCGCGCCACAGGCGATTTCGCCGGACTTGACGACACATCGTGGACACCACCGAACAGCCAGATTGCCGTCGGGCCTTCTCACCTGCTCGTCGCTGTAAACACGGCTCTCGCCATATTCGATAAAACAGGGCGACAGATACTGCGCGTCAATCTTGCTGACATATTTTCGCAATTGGTTCAGGACGCGATCATTTTCAGTCCCAGAGTGGTCTACGATCAGTTTCGTGAAGGTTGGATGATAGCGGCCTGCGCGCGCAGTGTGGATGAACGGCATTCGTGGTTTCTGCTCGCCTATTCGACCGGGGCCAGTCCGCTTGGTGAATGGTTCACCTGGGCGCTAGACGCCGGTTTCGATGGGAAAATCAGAACCGGGCATTGGGCTGACGACATCGGTTTGTCGGTTGATAACAATTCGGTTTATCTGACAGCCAACATGTTCAACGCCAAAGGCCGGTTCCTCTATTCCAAGCTTCGCATCGTGAATAAAAAAGAGATGCAATCTGGCGGGATTTTGCACGGATGGGATTTCTGGGAGCTTCGCAACGCCGATGGTTCATTGGCTTTTGGAGTGCAACCCGCGCTGAATCTTCGGGCGACTGACACTCAATACCTTCTCAACACCACCAGCGACGGGCAAGGGGTCACTCAATGGAGCGTTACGCATGCGCTGCGCCATGACCCTCTTCTGAAGCGACGCTTTATTGCAACGCCCGGTTTTCAATTGGCTCCCAACGTCAAACAGTTCCTATCCGATGTCGAAATCGAAACCGGAGACACGCGGCTAACCAACGTGGTGTTTCGTAACGGCATGCTTTGGGCAGCGCACACGGTCGCAGCGGATTGGGGCAATGATTCCAACGTCGCGGCGATTCACTGGCTACAGATCAACGCCCGAGCAGGCTTTGTCGCACAGCAGGGGATTTACGGCGCCGCGCATTTTCATTATTTCTGCCCGGCAGTGACGCCTGATGGCGAGAGCAATCTGTTGATCGTCTTCAACCGCGCTGGAGAAAGCGAATTTCCTTCGATCCGATATGCAGGCAGGCTCGCATCCGATGAGCCGAATACTTTGCAGGCAAGCGCTCTGCTCCAACAAAGTTTAACCGCAGGCGCAGCCGAATGGAGTACGCGCAACGGTGTGGCCTGCGCGCCGGACGGTTCCGCCATTTGGATGATTGGGCAATACGCCGCTACCGACGAAGACTGGGCGACCTGGATCGGGGCCGCAACCTATGCCGAGCCTGATGTCCAAATCATCGAACTTCGTTTTGACGGGACGAACTACGGCTAAGGCGCCGCGCGCGTTAAATCAGTCTCAAAGTTTGCGCCTTCAATTCTCCTCTATCGCCGCCCTCTGCTATTATTGGGCGCATGCGAAACGTCATCTTTGCGCTGGCAAAGCGGCTGCTATTCGTGGCGCCGGTGGTATGGGCCGTAGTCACGCTCGTTTTTCTGTTGATTCACATCGTTCCGGGCGATCCGGTGCGGAATGCGCTCGGAGATAACGCGACCGAACAGCAGGTACTTGAACTAAAACAAAAGCTCGGCCTGGACCTCCCGCTCTCCCGGCAATACATCAACTACTGGCGCGGCGTGTTGCACGGCGACTTGGGCGTCAGCCTGATTAACCCGTCAGACCAAGTCCTCGAGAAAATCCTCAATCGTTATCCTGCGACAATAGAACTGGCTCTGGCTGGCCTCGCTTTTGCGATTCTCATCGCAATCCCGCTTGGCGTCACTGCGGGAACAAACCAGGGCAAGCCGCTGGACAACATCGCGTCTGTCGTGGCGCTGCTCGGCATCAGCACGCCTGGGTTCGTGCTTGGGCCGCTGATGATCTATCTGTTCGCAATCAAGCTCGATCTTCTTCCGGTTTCAGGCCGCTATGGGCCGGAATATCTGATTCTGCCCGCGATCACGATGGGAGCGCCGCTGGCGGCTTTCCTGACTCGGATGGTTCGTTCGAGCGTGATTGAAGAGATGGGCGAAGATTATGTGCGGACGGCGCGCGCTAAGGGGCTGAACGAGCGGCAGGTGATTTACAAACACGTTTTGAAAAACGGGCTGATTCCGGTCGTTACGGTCATCGGGTTGCAATTCGGCGTGCTGCTGGCAGGCGCCATCATCACAGAAGTGATATTCAGTTGGCCGGGTATCGGGCGTTTGACTGTCGAAGCGATCAACTCGCGCGATTACCCGATGGTTCAGGGATGCATTCTGATGATCGCGCTCACATACATCATCGCCAATCTTCTCACGGATTTCGCATACCGGCTGCTCGATCCCAGAATCAAAGTCGAATAGAACGCCGGAACAGGGCTGATTTATGAATCGTCTAGGCAAAGTTGGCTTAGTCATCATCGTTGTTTTCTTTATTGTCGCAATCTTTGCTCCACTACTTGCGCCTTATGATCCGCGCGAGCAGATGCCGCTCAAGAGCAATCTTTCGACTGAAGAGCGCCTGAAACCAACGCGCGAGCATCCGTTCGGCCAGGATGATCTTGGGCGCGACGTCTTATCGCGTGTGATGTACGGCGCGCGCATTTCGATGCGAGTCGGCGTGTCGGTAGTTTTGATTTCAGCGGTTATCGGAACGATGATCGGCGCGGCATCGGGTTATTACGGCGGATGGGTGGATCGTATCCTCTCCGGGTTTCTCTTTAACGTTTTTCTCCCTTTCCCAAGCATTCTGCTGGCTATTGCGATGGTCGCGTTCCTGGGGCCTAGCCTGAACAACCTGATTCTTGCGCTTTCGGTCATCGGGTGGGTCGGGTACGCCCGGTTGATGCGCGGGCAGGCGCTGAAAGTTCGTGAATTCGATTTCGTCACCGCCGCGCGCGCGCTGGGCGCAAGCGACGTGCGAATCATCGTTCTTCACATTCTGCCGAACGCAATCCAGCCGATGATCGTGCAGGCGAGTCTGGGAATGGCAGGCGCGGTTCTCGCGGAAGCGAGTCTGAGCTTTCTGGGACTTGGCGTTCCCCCTCCCGCGCCGAGTTGGGGCGCGATGCTCAACGACGCGCGCAGCTTTCTTCGCGTCGCGCCGCAGTTGCTGATCTTTCCCGGTCTGGCGGTGATGCTGACCGTGATGGCGTTTAATTTCGTCGGTGATGGTCTGCGCGAATGGCTGGATCCAAAGCAGAAGAGGCAATAAACGTCTCCGCGCCTCTTCGATTTTGCCTCGGTTGACGGTCATTCGGCGCGCAGATAAACTCTTTGTTCGATTCAACCCCAACCCATTTTGCTGGTCGGAAATCATGGCTATGCGATTCTCAAAATTACTGACAATGCTTTCCTGCAGTCTTTTGCTGATCGGCGCGTTCACTCCGCTCGCCATTGCGCAAAAAAAAGATAAGAACAAATCGAACCCTCCGATACCAGAAGTTCCGCCGCCTACGCCTTACAGCAATGTCCGCCGCGACAATCTGCTCAACGGATTGCAAATCATTTCGCTCGAACGCGCCGGCGACCCGATGGTGAAATGCGATCTGGTCATTCGCGCGGGAGCCATGTTCGATCTGGTAGGTAAAACCGGCCAGGCCGCGCTCACACAGGCGACGCTGCTCGCCGTCAATCCGCGCTTGAAGGAAGAGGTGGAATCGCTGCAGGCAAAGATTGATTGGGGACTCAATTGGGACACGACCTGGTTTCACATCGAAACCCCGGCGAACAATTTCGACGCGGTTTTTGAAATCCTTGCGCGCCTGCTGGTTGTCGAAAACATCCGCCCCGACGCATTCAAACACGCCCAGCAGGAGCAATTGGATAAAGTGAAATCCGCCAGGCTGACTCCGGCCGAGCAGGCCGACGAAGCTTTCCTCAAAGCCATTTACGGCGTTCATCCTTACGGCCACAACCTCGATGGCGTTGAAACTACTGTGGCCGGAATCAAGCAGGCCGACATTTACGATTACCTCAAACGTTTCTATCTGGCGAACAACGTCTCTGTGACCGTAGTCGGCGCCATCACGCACGAACGCGCAATGCGGACGTTCAGAACCTTCTTTGGCGGATGGACAAAAGGACAGATTGTTCCCGCCACATTCCGCCAGCCGATGCAGATCGCTCAGTTGAAAGTTGTCAAAGTGGAAGTCGCCGACGCGCCGAACGTTGAACTGCGCGGAGGTTTGATCGGCGTCAGACACACCGATCCCGATTTTCTCACCACTGAAGTGATGGCTCGGATTTTGAACGCGAGATTGAAACGAGAAGCTGAATCAATCAGCGGCGGTTTCGCGGTTAAATCCTCGCCGCGTGTGTTGGCTGGGCCGTTCTACTTCTCGGCGTCAATCCCCGCTGACCAGGCGTCCGCGTTTTCACGCAAGGCGACCGAGAATTTCGCTTCGCTCGCCTCATCCGCTGTTTCGCCCGAAGAACTTGCGGCTGCAAAATCCAGCTTGATTGAAGAGTCCGCCGCGTACCCGGTCGAACACTACCTGCGCGAGATCGAAATCTTCAGGTTGCCGAAAAACTACGGCGTGAACATCAAAGCGAATATCGAAAAGATCACCGCCGCCGACGCGCAGCGCGTCGCCAAACGCCTGTTCGACGCCAACGCGATGACGGTTGTGGCGCTTGGCCGCGTCAACGAAACTTTTAAATCGAATCCATAGCTTTCTTCTCTCAAATCTCGAATCCGAATTTGAGATTTGAGATTTGTTTTATGCCCACATCCGCCGAACCTGCCGAAATCGAAACGCCGCGCGCCGCGATGCCCAGCCCTGAATTAAACGCGGATGGCAAAACCCGCGCGGTGCGCGCGATGTTTGCGGAAATCGCTCCCAGTTACGACAGACTCAACCACCTGCTTTCAATCAATGTTGATAAACTCTGGCGCCGTTTCACGGTCGGCAAACTGAAGGACGCGCTTGCGCGCCCCAACGCGCTCGCGCTCGATTTGTGCTGCGGCACTGCTGACCTGACGTTGGAGTTGGAAAAGCGCGCGCGCGTCGTCGGCTGCGACTTCTGTCATCCGATGCTCGTGATCGGGAATGAAAAGATCGCGGCGAAACAAGCTCAGCGCGCGGCTCTGGCCGAAGGCGACGCATTGCATTTGCCTTTCGCCGATGGAAGTTTCGATGTCGTGACAATTGCTTTCGGGTTGCGGAATCTGGAGCGCGTCGAAGGCGGGTTGGCCGAGATTTTGCGTGTGCTCAAACCGGGCGGACGCGCGGCGGTGCTGGAATTTTCACGTCCGGTGGTTCCGGTTTTCCGCCAGGCTTTCGAGTTTTACTTTTACAACATATTGCCGCGCATCGGCTCGCTGGTTTCAGGCTCCGGCGGCGCTTACCATTATTTGCCGGCGTCTGTGCGCGCGTTCCCCGATCAAAAATCGCTGGCCGAGATGATGCGCAAAATCGGGTACGCGAATGTGCGTTACCATAACCTGACCGGCGGCATCGCCGCGCTGCATTTGGGTGAACGAAAGTGAAAGGCGCAGGGATGAATTATGATCGAACCGATTAAGTTTTTTACCGGGAAGTTCAACATTTCGATTTCAGACATCGAGGCGCTGCTTGGCGCGGCGTTGTCGAAAGGTGGCGATTACGCCGATTTATACTTTGAATACAGCGCGCTCAACTCTCTGAGCCTGGAAGAGCAGATTATCAAATCGGCGAACCGCTCCGTGCGGCAGGGTGTCGGCGTGCGCGTGATTTCCGGCGAGAAGACCGGCTATGCCTACTGCGACGAGATTGACGCCGACGCGATTCGCAAGGCCGCGTTGACCGCCGCGCACATCGCGCAAAGCAAATCAGACATCGGCCCGGTCAACGTTTCAGCGGATCATCCGGCGCACGATCTCTACTCCGTCACCCAACTGATTAACGAAGAGCCGCTGCCGCGCAAGATCGAGTTGCTCAATCGCGTTGACCGAACGTCGCGCGCTTTCGACCGGCGAATCCGCGAAGTGCAGACAAGTCTCACTGACGAATTCAAAGTCGTCCTGATCGCAACATCCGAAGGCAAGTTGATCGGCGACGTTCAACCGCTGGCGCGAATGCGCGTGATGTGCATCGCGGATGACGACGGCAATCTGCAATCGGGAGTTTCGGGCGGTGGTGGGCGCGTCGGAATGGATTTCTTCGACGACCAACTGATCGAGCATTACGCCAACGAGGCCGCGCGCCAAGCCATTGTTCAACTTGAAGCTCAGGATGCGCCCGCCGGAGCGATGGAAGTCGTGCTCGGCCCGGGCTGGCCCGGCGTGTTGCTGCACGAAGCCATCGGACACGGACTCGAAGCCGATTTCAACCGCAAAGGCACGTCGGCGTTTTCCGGTCTGATCGGCCAAAAAGTGGCAAGCGAACTCTGTACTGTGGTTGATGAAGGCACGATGCCGAACCGTCGCGGGTCGCTCAACATTGACGACGAAGGTAATCCGACTTCGCAGACCGTGTTGATCGAAAACGGCGTCCTGCGCGGCTATTTGCAGGACAAGCTCAGCTCACGGTTGACCAAAGCGAATCTGACCGGCAACGGGCGGCGCGAAAGTTATCGCCATATGCCGATGCCTCGAATGACCAACACGTTCATGCTCAACGGCGCGAGCACGCCCGATGAGATCATTCGCTCGGTCAAACGCGGTCTTTACGCCGTGCAGTTCGGCGGCGGCCAGGTGGACATCACCAACGGCAAATTTGTCTTCAGCGCGACCGAGGCTTACCTGATCGAAGACGGCAAAGTCACCGCTCCGGTCAAAGGCGCGACGCTGATCGGCAACGGCCCTGACGCTCTGACGAAAGTCACGGCGGTGGCCAATGATCTGGCGCTCGATGAAGGCGTGGGCACTTGCGGCAAGGACGGGCAATCCGTGCCAGTCGGCGTCGGTCTGCCCACAATCAAGATTTCAGAAATGACCGTCGGAGGCACGAAATGATCACGAAAGATTTGCTCTCCGACATCGTCAGCCAGGCGGTCAGACGTGGCGCGACTGACGCCGAGGCTGTCGGCATCGAGACGACAGATTTTCACGTCGAAGTCAGGCTCGGCGAAGTGGAAAAGTTGAAGGAGGCGGCGTCGCGCGGCATCGGTTTGCGCGTGCTCTACCAGGGCCGCCAGGCGTCAAGCTCGACTTCCGATGTCAGCCCGCAGGCGATTGATGAGTTGATCTCAAGCGCTATCGCGATGGCGAAGCTGACTTCGGTGGACGAAGCGGCGACATTGCCGGCGCGGGATGATCTGGCGCGTGAGGTCTCTGATCTGGGCTTGCGCGACGCGGCGATTGCCGAACTGCCGACCGAACGCAAGATCGAAATGGCGCGCGCAGCCGAAGAGGCTGCGCGCAACTCCGATCCGCGCATCATCAATTCGGAAGGCTCGGCTTGTTCAACGACTATCGGCAAAACGATTCTGGTCACGAGCGCCGGATTCGCGGGCGAATATCAAGGCACGACCTGCGGATTGATGGTCGCGCCGATTGCGAAAGAAGGCAGCCAGATGCAGGTTGCGGGCTGGGGAGACCGCCAGCGCGCGCTGCCGTCGCTGGATTCGCCTGAAGAAATTGGCCGTGAAGCGGCGCGGCGGGCATTGCGAAAACTCAACGCGCGCAAAGTCACGACCAGGGAAGCGCCGATTGTTTTTGAATCGAGCGCGGCGGAAGATTTGCTCGGCGATTTTTTCACAGCCATTGACGGCTATTCGATTTTTCGGCGCTCGTCTTTCCTGATGGGGAAATTGGGCGAGATGATCGCCGCGCCTGAACTGACGATTATTGATGACGGACAGATACGCGGAGCGGTCGGCTCGCGGCCTTTCGACGGTGAAGGATTGGCGACTCGGCGCACGGTTGTGGTCGAAAACGGTGTGTTGAAAAATTATCTGCTCAACACCTACACGGCGCGAAAGCTTGGTTTGCATTCGACCGCGAACGCCTCGCGCGGATTGACGGGCGCGCCGACGGTCGGCTTCAGCAACTTTTTCATCGCTCCCGGAGTCTATCGGGCGGGCGAGATCATCGCTTCGGTCAAAAATGGATTTTACGTAACCGAAATGATCGGTTTCGGCTATAACACGGTCACCGGCGATTTCTCGCGCGGCGCATCAGGATGGTGGATCGAGGATGGCAAACTCGCTTTTCCGGTTGAAGAGGTCACCATCGCGGGCAATTTCCGCGACATGCTGCGTGGCGTCACGATGATCGGCAACGACCTGAGATTCCGAGGCCGGATCGCCGCGCCGACGATCAAGATTGATCGGATGATGGTCAGCGGAGCGTGACGGCCAGCGGCGGTCGCAAATTCAATCCAAGTATTCAACAGAGGATTTCAAGTTATGGACAACGACACTCAATTGGCCGTTTTCGAGAATGGGAATGAAAGCGAAGCTGAACATGATCGTTCGCGCGCTCTGCTGATTGTGGGAGCAATCGCGGTCGTGGTTCTGGCGGCGTTGATCGCCTTGCTGTTGATGACCAAGCCGGGGAGCGAGCGGGAAGTCGAAAACATGGTCCGCGCAGGCTCGCCGGAATTCGACGCCTACAAGGACAAAGTCGAGTTGGAGATAACCGACAAGGTCGTCCACCCGAACATGATCGGAATGTGGCAACTCGAAGCCAGAGCCAGGCTGACCAATCGCGGCGACCGCCCGCTGAAAGCCGTTGAAGTCCACGGAAAGATGCTGGATTTGGAAGACAAAGTCATCGCTCAAGCCGACAGCAGGCCGATCCCGCGCATCCGGCAAGCGCCGCTCAATCCCGGCGAATCAATGAACATCAGCGTCAAGGTTGACGCGCCTGCAAAGGTATCCGAAGGTGAAGTAAAAGACATCGTCATCGAGCTGCGCGGATTGCGATTTCAGTGATTCGTTTGTTTCTTGCTCGGCTTGATCGCCAGGGTCAGCAACCCAGCGCAGAGCAGCGAAATCGCCAGAACGGCCATCCCTGCGGAATGCCTGCCCGTTTTATCTTTCAGGTAACCGAGCGCGAACGGCCCTGCGAATCCTCCCAGATTGCCGACCGAATTGATCAAACCTATTGCCGCAGCCGCAGCCGATTCGGTCAGGAAGGCTGTCGGCATCGCCCAGAAGCTTGGCAGATAAGAATGCGCGCCGATTGAGACGATGCAGAAGCTCGTGACAATCAGCGTCAGATTGTCGCCGGATGCGATGGCGAACCCGAAGCCCAGGCACGCAGCCAGAATCGGCAGCGCCGTATGCCAGCGCCGCTCGCCGGTTTTGTCCGAATCCCATCCGACCAGCAACATTGCGATCAATCCCAGCAAGAATGGAACGATGCTGATCAACGTCACGGTCAGGTTAGACACCCCGGATTCTTTCAGGATCGAAGGCAGCCAGAAGGTGAAACCATAGTAGGCGTTCACGGCGAGGAAATAGATCGTGAGCAGCATTACCACTTCGCGTTGATGAAGCGCCTGCCAGACGCTCACGGGCCGCGCTTTCTTCTTCTCCTGTCGTTCACGTTCCAGTTCTTCGCTGAGCCAGTTGCGTTCGTCTTCCGGCATCCATTGCGCCTGATGCGGACGGTCGGTGAGATAGAAAATCGTGATGATCCCGAAGATGATCGCCGGGATGCCTTCAAGAATAAAAACCCATTGCCATCCCGCCCAGCCATACCAATTGACGCGCTCCATAATCACTCCCGACAACGGCGCGCCGATCAATTGCGACACGGGGATCGCGGACATAAAAAAAGCGATAGCCTTTGCGCGGTCTTCGTAACGATACCAGTGAGACAAATAAACGATGATGCCAGGGAAGAATCCCGCTTCAGCCAGACCAAGCAGAAAGCGCACTAAATAAAATTCCCACTCGGTCGAGACGAATCCCATCCAGATGGCGAAGAATCCCCACGTGATCATGATTCGCGCAATCCATTTGCGCGCGCTCCAGCGCTCAACGATCAGCGTGCCGGGAATTTCGAGCAGGAAATAGCCGATGAAGAAGACTCCCGCGCCGAAGCCGAAAACTGTCTCGCTGAACCCCAGAGCTTCTTTCATCCGAAGCTTGGCGAAACCGACGTTGACGCGGTCAACGAAGGCGATGATGTAGAGAATGAACAAATACGGAATGATGTGGAGCGAAACGCGCCGCCGCACGCGCTCACTCATAGATAGTTGAACAGTATTAGCCGCGCTAACCGCCATCGTTACGGCGCTCCTTGTTAGTGAAATTGATGAAAACTTTGTGCGAGAAGGGTAGTGCGGGCGTGATGCTACTATCGCGGGAAGAGCATGGCAAGGATTGTGAGCCAGGAAGCGAAAGAGAGGCGCGAAGACGGCGCCAGCATAAAGCCCTCCACGCAGCCGTAATCAGGCCTCTTTAGAGCCACGAAAAAAGATTTGGTTATGCCCGCGCCGCGCCCCTCAGTCAAAAGAGGGTACGCTCGCACGAGTGTCAAGCCGCGACCGCAACAGCAATGAAAGCCAGCAGACTGATGAACAGGAGCAAGACAAGCAAAGCGGGCGTTGACATCAAAGTGAGGTATCTTTTCCAGACCATCGCATCATTTCCTCGAAAAACAGAGTTTGACAGGCAGGAGTGAGAGTGAAACTCCGTTTTCTGAATCCAAATGTGGCCGAATGTGAGAAAAAGGGGCAGCCATATTCGGGCGAACTTCTAAGACGAACGGCTTTCGCCGAACGTGGTGATCAATAAATCCGTCAGTTGTTATCGGCGTTGCGGCGGCTATATGCAGATTGTGAGAATGCAAGCCAACCGCGAAATGAGCGGCAATCATACTCTCAGGAACGCATTCTGTATATGCCTTTGTCGCCTTTACGCCAGAAATAATCGCCAGCCGGTTGTATTCACCGCCAGCTCACTCAGATTTATCGAGTGCTTGAAGCGTGAAGTTCCGCTACCGGTTTGTAGCGGGGATCGCCAAAGACCAGAGACCGAATCGTTCGGCCAAGCTCCCTGCTTCGACTCGGCGGCGGATTCCAACGCCGGGCGGCGCCCGACGCCTGATCGAACTGCAATCCCCACAACGGCGTCAGGCCTTCGACTGTGGAGGTGATCCGCATATCGCCATAAGCGTTCGGGCTGTTTTCAATCGGCGCGATCAGTCCGTCAGCAAACCAGTTGAAAACGTCGAATCGCCGCCGCGACTCGGCGTTCGCCTGTGCGCTCACGGGCAAATCATCAAACGTCGTCACATCCGCCGAACCGCCTTCGAGCGCGAGCGTAGAATTGAACCAGCGGGTTTCGATGCCGTCGGAGTATAACCGCCCGTTCGAGACGTACACCGACCGCCAGAACATCAACCATCCCGGCGCCGGCATCACTCGCGAATGTTCGATCTGATGGCTGCGCATCGCAGCCAATTGCCTCTGCGTCTCAACCGCGCGGTGGTGTTGCCATCCGCCGAAACAGATGTACAGGCTGGTCAGAAGCAGCGCGATGCGAACAGCTTTCGGATTATGCGTCCGCGCCGTCCAGATCACTCCGATCCAGAGCGGGATCGTATAAACCGGATCAACGATTGCCATCCAATCCCAGGCTACGCGCAGATTCGTGAACGGCCAGAACAGTTGCGTTCCGTAGCTCGTGAACATGTCGAGCAGGCCGTGCGTCGCGTAACCGATAATCGAGGCGAGTATCACCTCGCGCCTGTACCCCTTGAACCGCTTCATCAACAGAAACGGCAGCGCGGCGATGAGGCCGCCAACAGGAATGAAAATCAGACTGTGCGTGAAGTGGCGATGGAACGTCCAGCCTACAGTCGGATCGTTGAGCGAGTAAATGAAGACATCCAGGTCAGCGGCCATTCCCCCAATCGCCCCTATCCATCCTGCGCCAACGCGACCTGTTCCTTTCGGCAACCGCCGGGCCAGCGCCGATTGCGCGGCGGCGGCGCCAAGCACCCCCTGTGTGATCGAATCCATCAGTTGGCTCCTGTGTCCTGAAAATATGTAATTGTATTTCGAGCGCCAGAGTGTAACCGCTGTCGAAGCGAAGCCGAATGACTCGCGAGCAAAAAAACAAAATGACTGAAAATTGCCGCTCTTCGTTCTTTCTGCTAGACTGCGGCTCGTTCTGACTCCGACTCAAAATCTTTCTTTAACCGCTTACTGAATTGAGGATCAGCAGTGGCAGAGAGCATAACTCAACTGCTGTTGAAATGGAGCGAGGGTGATCAGTCGGCATTGGATCAGTTAATGCCTCTCGTCTATGACGAACTGCGTCAACTCGCCCGCAGCTACCTGCGCCGGCACGCCCACAATCACACGATGCAACCTACAGTTCTCGTGAATGAGGCCTACCTGCGGCTGGTCAATCAACATCAGGTCACCTGGGAAAATCGGGCGCAGTTTTTCGGGCTGGCGTCGAAGCTCATGCGCAACCTGTTGGTGGATTACATACGCCAGCGCCGGGCCGCCAAACGTGGCGGAGGCGATTACAACCTTTCGCTGACTTTCGCCGACAAGGCCGCCCGACAACAGTCGCAATCCGAGATTGACCTGATCGCGCTTGACGAAGCCCTGGGCAGACTCGCCGTCTTAAGCCCACAGCAAAGCACAATTGTCGAATTGCGTTTCTTCGGCGGGTTGACCATTCCCGAAACAGCGTCGGCGATGGGCATTTCGCACGCGACCGTCGAGCGCGAATGGAGCGCGGCCAGAGCCTGGCTCTACAGCCAATTGAGCAAGTGAGTAATCCGAAGATCATGACCCCTGAACGTTACCAGCAAGTAAACGAGGTCTTTCATGAAGCTCTGAATTTGGAAACGGAGCGGCGAGCCGCGTTTCTGGACTGGGCCTGCGCCAGCGACCCACAGCTTCGCGTGGAAGTCGAGGCGATGTTGAACTCGCACGACGCCGCCGGCAGTTTTCTGGCCGCTCCGGCGGTCGAGGCCGCCGCAGGCGAAATAATGACCGATGAACACGCCCGCAGCGCGCCCGAAAATCTGGCCGGGCAAAAGATCGGCCATTATCAGATTCTTTCGCACCTCGGTTCTGGCGGAATGGGTGATGTTTATTTGGCGCAGGATTCAAGGCTCGGACGCCGCGTCGCGCTGAAATTGCTGCCGCCGGAATTCACGAAAGATCGTGAACGCGTTCGCCGGTTCGAGCAGGAAGCCAAAGCCGCGTCAGCGCTCAACCACCCGAACATTGTCACCATTCACGAAATCGGCCAGGTGAAGACCTCCGTTGGCCCGGTGCATTTCATCGCGGAAGAGTACATTGAAGGCCTGACCCTGCGCCGCCGAATCAAGCAGGAAAAAATCCCGCTGCTCGAAACTCTGGAAATCGCCGCGCAATCAGCCAATGCGCTTCAGGTAGCCCATGCCGCAGGCATCGTCCATCGCGATATCAAGCCTGACAACATCATGCTGCGCCCCGATGGCTTCGTCAAAATTCTGGACTTCGGCCTGGCTAAGCTGACCGAGCCGAAGAGGTCGCCGGCCGATTTCAACACTGAATCGCCGACCGTCGCTTACAACAAAACTCAGCCCGGAACGATCCTCGGCACGGCGGCTTATATGTCACCCGAACAGGCGCGCGGGCTGGATGTGGACGCGCGCAGCGACGCCTGGAGCCTCGGCGTCGTGCTTTACGAAATGGTCGCGGGACGAGCGCCGTTCAAAGGCATGACGCCGACCGACGTCATCGTCGCCATCGTTGACCGCGAACCGTCGCCGCTCTCGCTGCTTTCACCCAGACCGCCATCCGAGCTTGAGCGAATCATCGCTAAGGCGTTGGCCAAAAACCGCGACGAGCGTTACCAGACAGCCAAAGACATGGCGATTGATCTGAAGAATCTCAAGCATCGTCTGGAACTCGACGCCGCTCTTGCGCGCATCCCGAAACCCGAAAACACGCCTGAAGACGCGCCTGAAATCCCGCCTGAAGTTGTGGACGCTGCGCGCGCAGCGCGATACCGGACAGATGAACTCGTCCAACGCCAAACCAGTGTTCGAGCTTCGCTCGCCTCGCCTGCCGCCAAACCCGCGCTATCGCGCGTCCGGCGAGTTGTGGCGATTCTGGCGGCGGTAGTCGCCATCAGCCTTGCCGCCTCTCTGGCACTGTGGCTGGCCTGGCGTCCGCGAAGTTCGACGCCCACCGCTCCGCCCGCGCCCGAACGCCAATTCACCTACTGGCTGACGGTTCAGCAAATGCGCGACCATAAAGAATACAAAGAGCCGTATCAATCCACTGGCCAGGAACCGTTTGAGGCCGGCTGGAAATTCAAGCTCAATTTCATCAGCCCGCAATCAGGCTCGCTCTACATCCTGAACGAGACTCTGACATCGGGTGGGGCCATTACCTACAGAGTTCTCTTCCCTTTTCCATCAATCAACAATGGCTCAGCGCAAATACCGGCCAACCAGCCAATTCAAACCGGGCGATACGATTTAACTGAGCGGCAGGGAGCGGAGAAACTCCTGCTGATTTGGGCTGCGCAGCCGGCGCCGGAACTGGAAGCGGTCAAAGGCCTCGTCAATCCGAAAGATTTGGGTTTGATCAGCGCCGCCACTCAACTCAACGCAGTGCGCGATTTCCTCGCCGGGAGCGCAAAATCAAAGCTCGAAATCGAAACCGATAACAGCAAAGCCCAGGTCAATGTCAGAGGCCAGGGTGATGTTCTGGTCATCCCGCTCGAATTGAAACATCATTGACAGCGAATTCAGGAAAGATTCCCAAAAGGTCGGAGAGCGCTTCCTCGCATTATCAGGCGGTTTCATGCCGCCGGGCGAATGGACGAGGCAGGTAAACCACTCGCGCAGGTTTACCTGCCCGTTTGTCTGGTTACTACGGAGTTCCAGAGCCTGATTCCAAAACCGAATATTCGATACGGCGGTTCTCGAACCTTCCATCTTCCGTATCGTTGCTCGCAACCGGTTTTTCGGACCCGTACCCCTTGGCAACCAGAGCGCTGGAATTCACTCCCTTGCCGATCAGGAATCGGCGCACGGCATCGGCGCGCTGCTGTGAAAGCCTCAGATTGGCGGCGGCGTTGCCGGTGTTATCGGTGTGCCCGCCAACTTCAAGCACCGTCCCCGCTGGCGCAGATTTAATTGCGGCGGCCGATTGTCCCAGCAACTCCTTGCTTCCCTGCGGAATTTGCGCGCTGCCTGTGGCGAAGCTGATGACTTGCATGTTCAGCGCCCTGGTCAGATCTTCGGCGCTGTAACCGGGTCTCAAGGAGGACAGGGCCGCTGAAGCCATCCGATTCGATTCCGTAACCGACGATGCGGTTTCAAGCGAGCCGACCTTCATGTTATCGCCGTAGACGGATTTGAGATTGGCGACTAGATCGCTCTTGGCGTTGTCTGGGATTGATCCTCCGACATTGATCGAATCGCCGTCAATGTCCAACTGCGCGCCGGAGGTCCTGAAGTTCGGCAGCGCCGCCGAAAGCCCTGACGCCCACATCGCAGTCCTTGCTCGCGGGTCAACGGCGATGTCGCCGCTGATATTTCCAGCCCCGAAAGTTGACTTGAGTTGATTCAGGATCGTCTGTTTGGTTTGCTCATCCTGTACCACACCGGAATAGCTGATCTTGCCGTTGGTGTTGCTCAAGGAGAGTTTTGAGTTAATGCTCGGAGTCTGAATCTGCGCCTGTTCAGCAGACGCCGTTGGCGTAGGAGAAACAGTTACCGGAGCATACTGCCCGACCTGCTCCGGCTCGCGATTGCAGGCGCGGTAGGCCAGAAATCCAAATAGTGGAAGCAAAAGCAGCGGCAGTAATCGGTACAGGGTCGAGCCACCGGACGGCGCACGATGAGTAGTTTCAATTGGCGGCCTGACCGGCTCGGTTCTGATCGGCTCGGTTCCGACCGGCGCTGTACCGAGGTATGAGTTCACCCACGCGGGCATCCTCGTAGGCACGACACCTTCAGGTGTGAGAAGCTCAACCACCTTGGGAATCATAAAGGCCAGCGCGGAGCCAGCGGTGGCGCGCGGTATGTTGACGTGCGAGGCGATACGGCTGATCGTATTGCCCCCGGCCGCTCTTTCAAGTTGTTCGGTCGTTAGTGACGTGTTCGCACCCTGGCTGACCCAGGACGAAACGAGATCGCCAAGCCCGGCGCGTCTGAATTGATCCAGGAATCCCTGTAATCCCCCTGTGCGTTCGTTGCTTATAAGCGAGAGTAGCGCGGTCATTAGCGGGCCAGCTTTCCCCCTTAGTCCGAATCGCTCCGAAACTTCATTGATAATTGGTTCTAAAATCGTCATAGCTCCTCCCTCCTCATCTTACTGTTGAATCAAGATAACTATTTGCCATCAGTAACGCTCAACCTTGTGATGAAAGCGCTGGCGCGAAATCCAGTGCGATCTCAAGACTACAGAGCAGAAGTTGACGCAGATACCATCACCAAACAAATATAATCAGAAAAGGCTATGGAACGCGCCAACGCCAGGGAGTAAGCTCAATCAGAGCTGACAGTCGAATCGCGCGCAATAAACGACAATTATCATCACATCACATAACCAAGTCAGTTTTAAGCGTCTGACAAGCAAAAGCCCTTCCCGGATCAGGATATCAATCCCCATACCAGGTGATTGATCAATACCACACATTGATCGTTATTTTATGGTAAGCGCTACCTTGCGGATCGAAGCAGTTACAACTTATTCAAATCTTGCTGGAACACATAAGGCTGGAGCGCGCCGAACACGCGCGAGGGCAGGAAAAGAATGCCAAGTCGCAGCCGAGGCGCGCACGGTTGGTATAATCCCCGTATGCGAGACTTCGATCAACTTTTTCAGGCTCTGGATCAATCGTCATTTCGCCGCCAGTTCCGGCTCGAAGGCAAAGAACTCGATTACCTGCTCGGCAAGGGCCTGGCGATAATTCTGGAACATGCCGCCGGTTTTATCGAGCAGCGACTGGCTCCCGCGAACCCGCCGAACGACGGGCGGCAGACGCCGATGCGCAACCATCCGGTCTTCATCGCGCAGCACGCGACTGCAACCTGCTGTCGCGGCTGTCTGCAAAAGTGGCACGGCATTCCGAAAGGCCGCGAGTTGCGGAAAGATGAAAAACGCTACGCGTTGGGCGTGATCGAACGGTGGCTCGCGCGGCAGGCTCAAATGGCGGCAGGCGGCAACGATTTGCCCCGCTCTTCAGCGGAGGCGTCACACAATGCCTGATCGCAAACCATCAAACCAGGAACTGCTCGCCGCCGCGGGAAAACTGTGCTGGACGTGATCGCGCACGGATTGCGACTGGTCATCTGCGGAATCAATCCGGGATTGTATACGGCGGCGGTGGGGTATCACTTCGCCCGGCCCGGCAATCGGTTCCAAATCGGAACAGCGAAGATTGGTACAACCAACCACAGAGTGCGCAGAGGTACGCAGGGGAAAGACCTGTCTGGATCGTTCTCTGCGTTCCTCTGCGACCCCTCTGCGGTTGGTCTCTCTGTACCAATGTTGCGTGGTCTGATTTAGCCCGCTTTATTCAGGGCAGGATTTAACGACCGGCTGCTTGCGCCTTCTGAAGATCGCGAGTTGATCGAGCGCGGCTACGGCATCACCTATCTGGTCGCGCGCGACGGCCTCGGCTTCGGAGTTATCGAACGAGGAGTATGTGAGCGGGGCGCGAACGCCGAGGGCCGATGATGCGCCTGCGTCCAATCCAGGCTGATCACTTCGCGCTCACGCCCACGATGATCCGCTGCGACCAGAGCGCGGTGCGTTCGCATCAACTCCGCGCTCGACCACCCGGTCTCAAAGACTCCGGCGCGCGTTGCCCGCCGCGTGATCTCTTCCCCTTCCGGTCAGATGTGTTGCGCGTAGGTTCCTTGCCAAAGTCTTGTTCTCGCACAACACCAGTCCGCTCGCATATCGGCTGAGGTGATCGGAGCCGGCAACTCGGCCAATCGCTATCTTGCTCTCTCAGCAGATAACCTTCCAAGTCGTGAACTTTCCAAGTCGTGATCCTGCCCCTTCTACGGCAATTCCTAACCTTTCCGTAACGGAGTTCGTCTAAACTCGAGTTTTCTCAGGGTCTATATTTGCGAGATGATGCGCCGCATCCTCGCTACCAGAGCGCTCAGCCGGGCGTCGTCAATCTTTTCCCCCGCCAGAGTCATCTCCGCATCGGTCAATGTCTGACGCAATTCAATCTCGGAAATCGGGAATCGGCGGCGGCGTGCGCTGGCGATGATCTCTTCCTTCTGCGCGCGTGATGAGAGGCCGAGCCTGCGACAAAGGCGCGCTTTGAATCGCGGGTAGATGCTTTCCAGCGCCAACTCACGCGCCTGCGCAGCCTGCTGCAAATTGGCCATTGAGCCGACGAACTCCAAAGGTGAATGGCGGTCAACCTGCGGCAATGGCAGCGGACGGGCGAAGCGCCGGCCATACGTGTAAAGAATCAGCAGACTGAGCAGGAATCCTTGCAGCAGCAGCCAGGGAACGGGCGTGCCGCGAAAGTAATTGACCAGCGGATTGCCCCCGCTTCGGTATCCGTGATGGAACTCGTCGAAGAAAATCTTCCGGTTCGGCGCGCCCATCGAACGCAGAATGTTCATGATCAGCGTCAGGTTGGCGCCGCGAGCTATGCCATTGTTGGCGGCCACAAACGGATCGGAAAGGAAGATAACGCGTCCTTTGTCATAGGTGAAATCCGCAAGCGCGGCCCCGTCTTTGTCGCCGAGATGAATAACCGGAGCGTAGAGCATCGCCAGTGAATAGTCATCGTCATCCTCGCCCGCATCCTCATTTTTCGCCGGAATTCCGGAAGACGTTTCAGCGCCGGTTTCGACGGCGGTCTCCGGCGTGGGCGAAATCTCCACGCCGGATTGATCGCTTGTGTTTGACCGTTGATCCTTTTTATCGGTTTCCGGCGTCGGCTCCGGTTTCGGCGGGGGCGGAGAAGATTCGATGCGCGGCGCGACTTCTTCGAGTTTTGTTTCGCCCGAATCAGCCGCTGGCTGTGGGGGATAGAATTTCATTCGTGACGCAAAGCCGGAGAGAGCCAGTCCGCGAACATTTCGGGTCAGTTCGGTCGGCTGAACGATCAATTCGTCGCTTTTCTCGTCAATGAATTGTTCAGGAGGGGCATCCCAGGCGGGTAATTTCTCAGGCTCTTTCGCGTGGATCACCGGGTCTCCGAACTGCTCAATCGGAAACCGGCTGATGATCAGAGCGCGCCCTCCGCCCGACACCCAATTTTGCAGCGCACTGGCTTCCTCATCGGAAAGCCTTTGGCCAGCCAGAAACGGGCCGACGATGACCAGCGTTGCGTCTTTGGCCTCGGCATTCAGCGATGAGTAATTATTTCGCCACCGCGATACGGGCATTCCCAATTCTTCGAGCAACTGATAAAGCGCGCGCGTCCCGGTCGGTCCCGAATTGTAGCTGGAGCGATTCGGCGCAAGCTCATTTTCAAAAGGCCGGTCGAATTCGATGTTGCCCGCCGCGCTCATTGCTATGATCACGGCGATTACGATGACAGTTGTCGCGATGATTCCGAAATAACGACGCATAGAATCTATCTGACCGTCTCCTCGTAAAGCGCTGCGAAATTCCTGAACTCTTCCGCTGTGGCGCGATCCTGCCCATACCAGACGTGTTCAAAGGCGCTGGTCATCGAGGAAAACGCGGGATACATCTGCGGCTCCGAGCGCATCGCGTCCATATAGTCGCGGTTGGTCTTCGAGCGACTCAAGCGTAATTTGCCACGATGTTCCAGGTCGCACAGCAGCGCGATGTAAACCCGGCGGATCGCCTTGCGGTATTCTCCCTGCTGCGCCAGTTCGGAGGCGTTGGCGAATAGATCAGCGGCGGTCACGTCTTCCGCGATTTCTTCGCCCAGCACTTCTCGCGCTTCCACCTCCTCTTCGGGCCTCCTGCGGCGTTCCAGACGCAGCGCGAGTTTGACCGCCCCGAATATCAGCGCCGCGATCACAGCCAGAAAGATCAGAATTCGGAAGACCGCGACTAATCCGGCGCCACCTGTCTGTGGCGTGCGCGCGGAAGACCCGCCGAAGATTCTTTCCAGCAGGCGAAGAATGAAATTTTTTATTTTCCTGCCCCACCTTTGCAGCGTTGATTCGCGCTTCTCTTCAGGCTGGTATTCCGAGCGGGCGAGGATGTTGTCAAGTCGCGCGCGTTGATCCTGCGACGCCTGCACCTTCGTGTTTTGAGATTCCTTTACGCTTCGCTGGAGATTGGCCAGGCGGTCCGAAATTTCGCTCAGCATCGAATGGCGTTGTTCGATGTCACCTCGCGCGTTCTCGATGACATTGTTCAGGTCTTCGTGCAACCAGGCGTTGTCAACGTGAATTACCGAGCCGTTGAATTCGACCTCCTCGCTGGCGGGCAACAGGCGTTTAATCGCATTCATCCTGATCGCAAGCTCAGGAGCGGGGTTCTCCTGTTTGATCACTTCGTTCACCGCCTGCACAGCCCGGTTGAGACGGCTCGCGTAATCGTCAACAGTCGAAAGGCCCTGGGCTAATGCGGGCGTGGCGGATTGGAGAGCGAAAAATATGATTGCGAGGCAAAGCGGGAAGCCGGTGAGAATGTTTTCTCCGCGTTCCCACGCTCTCACGCCCGCGCTCTTTTTGAATTGTCGAGAGTTCATTCCTGTCATCTACTGACCGACCGAAACTAAAAGACCGAGCCGCAGACCCTGCAAAAACGATCTTCGACATTTCGCTCAGCGCCGCACCACTGGCAGTTTTTCCGAACGGCTTCAGTCTTGATAGCGCTGGCGGAAATTCCCCGCGACGCTGTTTCCGCAGCCAATGACTGCGCGTCAGGATTGTTTGCCGCTGCGCCGCTCGGCGCGAATCCAACTGGCTTCTTAATCTCCTCGCCGTATTCCTCACGCGCAGCCTCGGGGACAGGGCTGACTCCGTTGACCGGCGCGGAAGACTCCGGAATTGGATTGGCTGGCGCGGGGTTGTAATCGTTGAGTCCGAGTATGGATGGCATAAACGATCGCGAGCTGTATGCCTGCTGATGCGAAAAAGCCTGCTGCGGCGCAAACGGGTAGAGCGGAGGCGCTTCCGGCGGCGGCGCGAGCGTCCGGTTGGCCAGCAACTCGACGTCGAAACCTTCTTTGCGAACGCGGCTGTCCAGGTAAAGAAGCGTAAAACCGAGCATTGCAATCGGCATCAGCAGAATCTCGCTCAACTGGGCGACCGTCTGTTGCGCGACGCTGTACCAGACGGGCACGTTGGTGTTGAACGGCGTGATGTCCACGTCCATCCAGTACGCGAATGATTCGAGCGGAAAAAGCAATAGCCAGACCACAGACCAGCCAACGACGATCCAGAAAATAAAGAGCGCGGCGATGCGGCGAAGCTGGCCGCTGGCGAGGGCGAAGCTGCGGCTGATCGAAGTGAAGACTCCCTTGTTTTCGACCATCAGAATTTGCGGCACGTAGACAATGCGGCTGTATACCAGCAGCGCAACCCCGGCCAGGATAGCCAGGGTTATAACGCCGAAACTCAGTGTGACCGTGGCCTGCATCCATCCGGGCAACTCTTTGATGATCGTGGCCGCCACCAGCATGAAGATCGCAACGATGATGGTGATGAAGAAATAGGCGATCATCATGACGCCCAGCATCAATAATCCGATCATCAAAGTCGCGCCGATGAGCGACCAGACGCGTTCGCGCACCGCGCGGTAAACATCGCGCGCCAGTATCGGTTTGCCTTCGAAGAAGTGCGCGACCAGCGAGCGCGACGACCCGCCCAGCACCGCATAAAACGCCGCCTTGCCGATCATCCAAAGCAAAGAACCGCTCAAAATCATCAGCCCCGTGACGACAACCCGCTCGTCACCTCTTGACAAAGTAACGTTGCGCCAGCCGATTGACCAGAGAATCGAACCTGCGTACGCGACCAGGCTCGGCGCGATCACGATCCGCAACAACGACAGGAAATTACGCCTGTAGAGCCTGACGGCGCGATCAATGATGTCGCCCGCTGACATCGGCGCGAGTGTAAATGAATCGAATGAATTCATGCAGGATGCTTGGATTCTTCTGTCAAACTCGGATTTCAGGGTTCCCGGTCTTGATGGCCGACTTTAAATGGCGGCTAAATAACGGTTGAATCAGGCATTCACATCTTACGCTATTTTGCGTGAGCTTGAAAAACAGGAATGCTCAGGATAGAAATACCGATGCGCCTCTTATCAGAATAACTTTCACCGGAGATGCCAATGAAACAAATAACTGTCACCGTCACGGTCTGTCTTCTTGTCCTCACGATTTCGATTCAAAGCTCGGCGGCTCAGGGTTCCAAAGCCGAAGAACGCGACCGCGCGCGTAAGGCCGCCGCCGCTTTCCAGGAAGTGATGTCCGCTCCCGACCAGGGAATCCCGCAGGAGTTGCTCGACCGCGCGCATTGCGTCGCGGTTTTTCCCTCGGTCAAAAAAGGCGGCTTCATCGTCGGCGGGCAATACGGCAAGGGATTGATCAGTTGCCGCCGCGCGCAAGGTTCTTGGGGATCTCCCGCGTATTTCACCATCGGAGGCGGCAGCTTCGGGTTGCAAATCGGCGGACAGGCGGTTGACCTGGTTCTGCTGGTGATGAACAAATCGGGCGTTGACGGCTTGCTGAAAGATAAATTCGAGGTTGGCGCGGGCGCCGCCGTGTCAGCAGGCCCGGTCGGGCGCAACACTCACGTTTCAACCGATGTCCTGCTCAAATCGCAGATCGTTTCGTACTCGCGTAGCCGAGGGCTTTTCGCCGGGTTGGAGTTGAAGGGCGCCGTGATCACACAGGACAACGTCGCGAACAAGGATATTTACGGGCAGCAGATTTCCGCGCGCGAAATCATCGTTGACGGCAAAGTCCGCACACCAAGCACGATCAGAATCTTCCCGGCGGCGCTGCGCAAATTCTCTCCCAGGGGAATTTCAAATTAGCGTCAGGCTCTTTGGCTGCGATACCACTCGATGGTTTGTTTTAGCCCTTCATCGAACCCGATCCGCGCGCGGAAGCCGAACTCACGCTCAGCGCGCGAAGTGTCCAGGCATCGTCGCGGTTGGCCGTCTGGTTGAGAAGTGTCCCACACCAGGCGGCCTTTGAAGCCGGTCAATGCGGCAATCTTTTCGGCCAGGCCCCTGATTGAGATTTCAAAACCAGCGCCGATGTTGACCGGTTCCGACTTGTCGTAATTCTCAGCGGCGAGCGTGATGGCTTCGGCGCAATCGTCCGCATGCAGGAATTCGCGCGTGACGTTACCTGTGCCCCAGCAAACGATCTGATCTTCTCCCGCGCGCGCGGCTTCAACGCATTTGCGAATCAGCGCGGGAATGACGTGTGAACTTCGCAAGTCGAAATTGTCGCGCGGGCCGTACAAATTGACCGGCAGCAGAAAGATCGAATTGAAGCCGTATTGCTCGCGGTAAGCCTGCGATTGCACGAGCATCATCTTCTTTGCCAGCCCGTAAGGCGCGTTGGTCTCTTCAGGATAACCATTCCACAAATCGTCTTCCTTGAATGGCACGGGCGTGAATTTGGGATAGGCGCAGATTGTGCCTGTAGCCAGAAACTTTTTCACGCCGCGCAACCGGGCCTCCTCCATCAACTGCGCGCCCATCATCAGATTGTCGTAAAAATATTTGCCCGGGTTGGCCCGGTTCGCGCCGATGCCGCCGACAACCGCCGCGAGATGGATGACCAGATCGGGATTCGCATCGTCGTACAAGCGCCGAATATTTTCGGCCTTGACCAGATCGTAATCCTTGCTGCGCGGGACGAAGATGTTTTCGACGCCGCGCGCGCGAAGATGTTCGACCACGTAAGAGCCTAGAAAACCCGCTCCGCCAGTGACTACGACTCGTTCATAAGGAAATCTATTCGACATGATTTTCAGGTGAGATTGTTCCTCTTCTTGAGGTCGGCCAGATCGGCTTCAACCATCGTTCTGGCCAGCTCTTTGAAAGTTATCTTCGGCTCCCAGCCAAGCTCACGCCGCGCTTTCGATGCGTCGCCGATGAGCAGGTCAACTTCGGCGGGCCGGAAATAACGCGGGTCAATTTCGACAAACTGTTTCCAGTCCAGATCGAGACAGCCGAAAGCTTCGTCGAGGAACTCGCGCACAGAATGAGTTTCGCCCGTAGCGATGACGTAATCGTCCGGCTCATCCTGTTGCAGCATCAGCCACATGGCTTCGACGAAATCGCGCGCGTGCCCCCAGTCGCGTTTGGCGTCAAGGTTGCCGAGGTAAAGCTTGTCCTGCAAACCGAGCTTGATCGCCGCCGCCGCGCGAGTGATCTTGCGCGTGACGAACGTCTCACCGCGCCTCGGAGATTCGTGGTTGAAAAGGATGCCGTTGCAGGCGAATAGATTGTAACTCTCCCGGTAATTGACCGTGATCCAGTAAGCGTAAAGCTTGGCGACGCCGTAAGGACTGCGCGGATAAAACGGAGTGGTTTCGCGCTGCGGAATCTCCTGCACTTTACCGAAAAGCTCAGATGACGAAGCCTGATAAAACCGCGTCTTTTGCAGTCCGGTTTCGCGGATCGCTTCGAGCAGCCGCAGCGTCCCAAGCCCGCCAACTTCGGCGGTGTATTCCGGGATGTCGAAACTGACGCGCACGTGCGATTGCGCGCCGAGGTTGTAAATCTCGGCAGGCTCGACGTCGCGCAGAATCTTGTTGAGCGAGCTTGCGTCGTTCAGATCGCCATAAACCAGATGTAGCCGCCGCCCCGATTCATGCGGGTCCTGGTAGATGTGATCAACGCGTTCGGTGTTGAACGTGCTGGCGCGGCGAATGATGCCGTAAACCTCGTAGCCTTTGCCGAGCAGCAGTTCGGTCAGATAACTTCCGTCCTGCCCGGTGATGCCCGTTATCAACGCTTTCTTTGTCATGCTTCCAGAGATTCCTTCGAGGGTATTTTGTTTATTGGGGGAAGACGAGACAAGCGAGTGGCAATACTACATTCGTTTTCGCCAACGCGGCAAGCAGGCGAAATTTGAAAGCGCGCAATCGGCGTGTTAGATTGCCGCTCGTTTTATGCCGATCAAATTACTCGCGCTGGACATTGACGGAACGCTGCTCACGCCTCGCGGAGAACTCACACCCCGAAACTCCGCGGCCATCAACAGAGCGCGCCAATCAGGGGTTCAAGTCGTGCTGGTCACCGGCCGCCGGTTCAATTCCGCCAGAGAGTTGGTGCAAAAGCTCGAACTGGACGTGCCGCTGGTTTCGCACAACGGAGCTTTGACCAAGAATATAGAGACTCTGGAAACGCTCGATTATCATCCGCTCGACACCGGAATCGCCCGCGCCATCATTGGCATTGGGCGTGAATATGAGGTGGATATGGTCTGTTGCGATGATCCCGATGGATTGGGGAAGATGGTTATGGAAGGCGTCTCCGAAGGCAACAAATCGCTGCATCGTTATCTGGACAAGTATCGCGATTCGGTCGTCGAAGTCTCAGACCTGCTCGAATACGTTGATCATCCGCCGATCCAGATGATGTTCTCAGGCCGCTGCGACCCGATGGAAGAATTCGCAGTCAGCTTGAAAGCCGAGATGGGCGAGCGGATTCAGCTTTTCAAAACGCGCTATCGCTCGGTTGATCTGACGATCCTCGACGCGCTGAGCGTTACAGCCTCGAAAGGCGCGAGCCTGGCGATGGTCGCGCAACAACACGGTGTCAGGCGCGAGGAGATCATGGCCGTCGGCGACAACCACAACGACCTGACAATGCTTCGTTACGCGGGACTGGGCGTGGTAATGGCCAACGCCGAGGACGAATTGAAGCAGATGGGATTTGAACTGACCTCGTCGAATGAAGAAGACGGCGTAGCCGAAGCGATAGAGAGATACATTTTTCAATAATCAAAAATAGGAGAGAAAATGAACCGAACAGCAACAATCGAAACCAACAAAGGCACGATCAAATTTAACCTTAACGAAGACCTCGCGCCGATCACGACGGCGAATTTCATCGAACTCGCTGAGCGCAAGTTTTACGACGGGCTGAAATTTCACCGCGTTGAACCGAATTTCGTCATCCAGGGCGGCTGCCCCTACGGCACGGGCACGGGCGGATCGGGCAAGCATATCCCGCTCGAAGTCACACCGAATCTGAAGCACGGCGAAGCGGGCGCGGTGGCGATGGCGCGATCTTCCGATCCGAACAGCGCAAGCTCGCAGTTTTACATCACGCTTGCGCCGACACCGTTTCTGGATAACAACTACGCGGTCTTCGGTCGTGTGACCGAAGGGATGGATGTTGTGCGGCAGATTCGTGTGGGCGATGTGATGAACAGTGTAACCATCGCCAGCGAATAACGGCGCAAACAGAGAAGGGCGCGCAAGTTTGCCGATCTGGTTGCGCGCCCTTGTTGCTTTCATCAATCCCGGCCAATTTTCCCAATTCACTCCCGGTTTATTTTCTTTAGGCTTCCCAAGTCGTAAAACTTATTTGCTTAACTTCGCAAGGCTGAATATCGAAGACCTCATCTTCATCATGCCTTCATTCAAGTCCTATCATCCGTTATCAGGCAAGTCAGGTGTTCGATTAATTCACGTTTTGGAGGGCACAATATTATGTCGTTCGAGAAAACCAGGTGGGTCTGGCAGGACGGTGAGTTCCTGCGATGGGACGAAGCGAAGATTCATTCATCCGCCTTCGGGCTACATTACGGCGCGGGCGTATTTGAAGGCATTCGCTGTTATGAAGCCGCCGACGGCCCGGCCATCTTTCGGTTGAAAGAACATATGGATCGGCTCTACGCTTCGGCGGCTGTTTATCAACTGAACATTCCTTTCACGCCGGAAGAGTTGAACGAAGCGATCTGCGAAACGATCCGCCGGAACGATTTCAAAAGCTGCTACATTCGCCCGACGGCCTATTTCGACAGCGGCAGTTTGGGAATTCGCTCTGTCTGTCCGGTAGGCATCAACATCCTGACCTGGGAATGGCCGAACGATTTCGGCGCTGAGAAGTTGGCTAAGGGAATGCGCGTGACGGTTTCACCCTTCAAGAAATTCCATTCGAGCATGATCCCGACTACGGCGAAGGCTACGGGGAATTATCTGAATTCGATTCTGGCCGTGCGCGAAGCGGCGTCGCGCGGCTACGACGAAGCGATCCTGCTCGATATGAACGGCAATCTGGCCGAGGGCGCGGTCGAGAATATATTTCTGATCAAAGACGGGCGCGTGCTGACCAACGACCAGAACTCTTCGATCCTGCTCGGCATCACGCGGACGTCAGCGATTCAGATCGCGCGCGATTTGGGTTACGAAGTCGAAATCCGCTCGTTGAAGCTCGATGAATTGCTCAACGCCGACGAAGCCTTTCTGACCGGCACGGCCATCGAGATCACGCCGATCCGCGAAGTTGACGGACGCGCAATCGGCAATGGCGCTCGCGGCCCCATCACGGAAACGATCCAGAAGACATTCTTCGACATTGTGGCCGGACGCAAAGAGGAATACCGCCACTGGCTGCATCCTGTGTGGAAACAGGCCGGCGCGCGCAAAGCGGCGTAGTTGGAAAACTGAGGAAACTGAAAGAAACGGGACAGGCGGAAAGCGCCGGGGTGGGTTTCAACCTGTTCCGTTTTCTTCTCTGACTGTTGGTGAAGAGGCGCTTGAAGATGATTGGACAATCGCGCGACGACAACGCCATAGCCTGGCGCCCGACTGATGAGGTAATTGCCCGCGCGCAAATGGCGCGCTTCATCTCTTTTTGCGATCTCGCGGCGTTCGATGCGCTCTATCAACGCTCAGTTGCCGACATCGAATGGTTCACCGAACAGGTTCTTCGCTTCCTCGACATCCAGTTCGACAAACCTTACGAACAAATTCTTGATCTTTCGCGCGGCGTCGAATGGCCGCGCTGGTGCGCGGGCGGCGAATTGAACATCGTCAAAAGCTGTCTGGATCGTTGGCCGGATCGTTTGGAAGACACGGCGGTCGCGCATCAACCCGCGATCATCTGGGAAGGCGAAGAAGGCGAGACGCGCGAGATGGATTACGCCGACCTGCTGATTGAAGTTGAACGCTGCGCCGCCGGGTTGCGCGCCTGCGGTTACGGTCGGCGGGATGCGATTGGCATTCATCTGCCGATGGTTCCCGAAACGGTGATTGCGCTGCTTGCGATCAATCGCATTGGGGCTATCGCCGTGCCGCTCTTTTCCGGCTACGGCCCTTCGGCGATTTCGTCGCGGTTGCGCGACGTGAACGCGAAAGCTTTGATCACCTGCGACGCGTTCCCGCGTCGAGGCAAGCCGGTCAACGCAAAATTGATCGCGGATGAAGCCATCGCCGATTGCCCGGAAATCACGCGCGTGGTCGTAGTGCGCCGGATGCGCGTGACTGCGCCGATGAAACCCGGACGCGATTTGACCTGGGATCAACTGCTGGCGACCGGCGATCAGGCCGGAGGCGCGGCGCGTCAGGCGGAGCCGACCGGCGCCGAAGATCCATTGATTGCGATTTACACATCGGGAACAACCGGACGGCCTAAAGGCATCCTGCACACGCATTGCGGGTTTCCGGTGAAATCGGCTCAGGATATGTGTTTCGGTGTGGATGTCGGGCAAGGCACGCGGATTTCATGGATAACCGATATTGGCTGGATGATGGGACCCTGGCTGATTTACGGCGCTCTGATTCTGGGCGGGACGATTGTTCTTTACGACGGCGCGCCTGATTATCCGCAGCCGGATCGAATGTGGGATTTCTGTGAGCGACACAAGGTCGAGGTTCTTGGCATTTCGCCAACGCTCGTGCGCGCATTGGCCGCGCACGGCGACCAGTGGGTTGAAGAACACGATCTTTCATCGCTGCGAATCTTTGGCTCGACGGGCGAGCCGTGGAATCCTGATCCCTGGTGGTGGCTGTTTGAAACAGTGGGCAAGCGGCGCGCGCCGATCATCAACTACTCTGGCGGAACCGAAATCTCCGGCGGTATCCTGATGGGCAATCCGTTGCTGCCGATCAAACCGTGCGCGTTTTCGGCCCCGTGTCCGGGCATCGCCGCCGACGTGGTTGACGAAAACGGCGATTCGGTTCGCGGCGCGGTCGGCGAGCTTGTGATCCGCAAGCCCTGGATCGGGCAGGCGCGCGGGTTCTGGAAAGACGACGAGCGTTATTTGCAGACGTACTGGTCACGCTTCCCTGGCGTCTGGGTTCACGGCGACTGGGCGATGATTGACGCCGGCGGCCACTGGTACATTCTGGGCCGCAGCGACGACACGCTCAAAATCGCCGGCAAGCGCGTAGGCCCGGCCGAAGTCGAGTCAATTCTGGTCGGGCATCCAGCCATAATCGAGGCCGCCGCCATTGGCGTCCCGGATGAGTTGAAAGGTTCGGCCCTCGTCGCGTTTTGCGTCCCGGCTTCGGGTGAAGAAGCAGGCGCGCGACTCGCGGAAGAATTGAGAGAGCGAGTCGCGGCGGAGTTGGGCAAACCCTTGCGCCCCGAAAGAATCTATTTCGTCGAGGCGTTGCCCAAAACGCGCAACGCCAAAGTGATGCGCCGCGTGATTCGCGCCGCGTTTCTGGGCGAAGACCCCGGCGATGTGACCGCGCTCGAAAATCCGGGGGCGGTCGAGAAGATTCGGCAAACGGCAGAGCGGCCCGCAGCGCCGAAGTGAGACAAAAGAGGTACGAGTTATGCCAACAGCATCAGCGACAGTTACCGAAGAGTTTCTGACGGATGACGTCGGATTTGAAGAGATCAGTATGTTGCCGATAGATCATCCGGGCGCGCACGATCCCGCGTACCGCGCGCGGCGCAATTTTATCGCCGGCCTGGCGAAGCGATATCGCAAGGACCCGCGACACGTCATCCCCAACGTTGATTACACGCCGCAGGAGACCGCCATCTGGCGACACGTCTACGACCAACTCGAAGAGACGCAACAACGCCGCGCCTGCTCGCTCTATCTGGAATCGAAAGGCAGGCTCGGCATCAGCCGCGACCGGATTCCGCAACTGGGCGAGCTAGATCAGAAGCTGCGCGCGATCTCGAACTTCCGCGTCGCTCCGATTGAAGGACTGGTTGAAACGCGCGCGTTCCTGAGCTGGCTGGGCAAACGGACGATGCTCTGCACGCAATACCTGCGGCATCATTCGCGCCCCGATTACACGCCGGAGCCGGACATCGTTCACGAAATCATCGGCCACATCCCAAACTTCACCAACCCCGACTTCGCCGACTTCTCGCAGACAATCGGCAGAGGCGCCGTCATCGCCAGCGACAAGCAGTTGGAACAGCTTGGCCGTTTGTACTGGTTTACGGTTGAATTCGGTCTGGTCGAAGAAGGCGGCGAGGTCAAAGCGTTCGGCGCGGGATTGCTGTCGTCCTACAGCGAACTCGAACACGCGTTCAGCGATGAAGTCGAACGCCGCAAGTTTAACCTCGAAGAAGTCGTCAACACGGCCTACAACTATTCGGACATGCAACCGATTCTGTTCGTGATTCCTTCGTACGCCTATTTGAAAGAAGTGACGAAGAAGTTCATCAGCAGGTTTTGGAAAAACGGGGATCAGGAAGTCGCGCCTATCGGCGTGCCGCAGGGGGTTTGGTAAAGATCAGAGGAACAGCAATGAAAGACAATCCATTGAAAATCCGGCAAGTCCATCACATCGAATTTTACGTCGGCAACGCCAAGCAGGCCGATTATTACTATCGCAACGCGTTCGGCTTCGACCGCATCGCCTACACGGGATTGGAGACCGGCAACCGCGATCAGTGTTCTTACGCTTTGCAGCAGGGCACGTTCAAGCTGTTGCTGACGACGCCTTACACCTCGGCGGATAAAGCGGGGCTGCACATCCTGAAACACGGCGACGGCGTGCGCGACATCGCGTTTGAAGTGGACGACGCCGATTACGCGTTTGAAGAAGCTCTGGCGCGCGGCGCCGAGCCTGCGGTCGCGCCGTACACGATCAGGAGCGAGCGAGGCGAGGCGAGGCGCGCAGCAGTCAGGATTTACGGCGACACGATCCATTCGTTCTTCTCGAAGCGCAATTACGACGGGCCGTTCATGCCGGACTTTGTCGAATCGCGCGCGCCGGGGCGCAATGCGGGTTTGCTGCGGCTGGATCATTACGTCGCTAACGTCGAGTACGGGCAGATGAAGGTCTGGGAAGATTGGTATAAGCGCGTGATCGGACTGGAACGGTTCATGACTTTCGACGACAAGGACATTTCGACCGAGTACACGGCGCTGAACAGTATCGTGATGGCGAATGAATCGCGCAGCATCAAGTTTCCGATCAACGAACCTGCGCCCGGCAAACGCAAGAGCCAGGTCGAGGAGTACAACGAATTCAACCAGGCGGCGGGCGTGCAGCACATCGCTTTACTGACTACGGACATTATCAAGACCATCCGCCAATTGCGCTCGAACGGCGTCGAGTTTCTGGAAGTGCCCGACAGCTATTACGAGATGCTCAGCAAGCGCGTCGGCGCACTGGATGAAGACATCGAGACGCTGCGTGAGTTGAAAATTCTGGTGGATCGTGACGACGAGGGCTACCTGCTGCAACTCTTCACCAAGCCGGTCGAAGATCGCCCGACGCTCTTTTTTGAAATCATCCAGCGCAAAGGCGCTCAGGGCTTCGGCAAAGGCAACTTCAAAGCCTTGTTTGAAGCCATCGAGCGCGAACAGGCAAAGCGCGGAAATTTAGTTTGAGGCGCTGCCACAGAGACACAGAGACACAGAGGGGAAGAGGGGAAGAGGGGAAGAGGGGAGAGACAAAAGAACAGAGAGAAGGAAGGGCAGCGGAACAGAGAGACGTTTTTTTTACTCTACTCCCCCTTCTCTTCATCTCTGTGTCTCTGTGTCTCGGTGGCTTTGAATTTTATGGCTGAACAGAATCTTCGGTATCAATCGGGTTTTGGAAATGAATTCGCCACCGAGGCGATTGCAGGCGCGCTGCCGCAAGGGCAGAACTCGCCTCAACGCGCGCCGCTGGGTTTATACGCCGAGCAGTTCAGCGGCACGGCTTTCACCGCGCCGCGCGCCGCGAATCGCCGCGCGTGGACTTACCGCATTCGACCTTCAGTCGCGCACAAGCCGTTCAGGCAAATCACAAACAATTTATTGCGAAGCTCGCCGTTCAACGAGGCGACGGCGACGCTGAATCAACTGCGCTGGGACCCGCTTCCGCTGCCGACCGAACCGACCGATTTCATTGACGGCTTGATGACGATGGCGGGAAACGGCGATCTGAGCGTGAATGCGGGCGCGGGCATTCACATCTACGCTGTGAACGATTCGATGCGCGACCGCTTTTTTTATAACGCCGACGGCGAGATGCTCATCGCGCCGCAACTCGGACGTTTGCTGATCCGCACGGAGCTTGGCGCGCTGGATGTCGCGCCGGGCGAAATCTGCATCCTGCCGCGAGGATTGAAATTCAGAGTTGAATTGCCTGGCGGAGAAGCGCGCGGTTACGTCTGCGAAAACTACGGCGCGATGTTCCGCCTGCCTGAGCTTGGTCCGATTGGCGCGAACGGATTGGCAAACTCGCGCGATTTTCTGATCCCCGTCGCCGCTTACGAAGACCTCGAAGGCGACTTTCGCATCATCGCAAAATTCCAGGGCAATCTGTGGGAGGCCGAGATTGATCATTCGCCGCTCGACGTGGTCGCTTGGCATGGCAATTACGCGCCTTACAAATACGATCTGGCGCGCTTCAACACCATCAACACGGTCAGCTTCGACCACCCCGACCCTTCGATCTTCACTGTGCTGACTTCGCCTTCAGACACGCCGGGCGCGGCCAATGTTGATTTCGTGATCTTCCCGCCGCGCTGGATGGTGGCTGAACACACATTCCGCCCGCCGTATTTCCATCGCAACGTGATGAGCGAGTTTATGGGCTTGATCTTCGGCCAGTACGACGCGAAGGAAGAAGGCTTCGCTCCGGGCGGCGCCAGCCTGCACAATTGCATGTCGGCTCACGGCCCCGACGCCGATAGCTTCGAGAAAGCCAGCAACGCCGATCTCGCGCCGCAGCGATACGACGACACGCTGGCGTTTATGTTCGAGTCGCGTTTCGTCATTCGCCCGACCCGGTTCGCGATGGAAACTCCGGCGCTGCAAAAAAATTACTTCGAGTGTTGGCAGGGGCTGAAGAAGAATTTCAAGCAAGGATAGAGATGCTTCTTTCGATTCAGGCTTTATTGGCTGGTTTGATTGATTATGCGGGGTTGTTTCCGCCAGCCGCGCTCGACATGGCTTCCGCCGTCAGCCGTTACGCGTCTTATCGCAAGGGCGAAACAAACTGGATGCTCGGACGGTTCATCGCGCCGGTCGCTCGGCTCGACGAGTTTGAGAAGGTGGCGGCGGATCATTTAAGACAAGACGGCGCGCCGTGGCTGTTGAGCGCGCTCGGCGGCGGCGATTTGAAATCCGATCTTGAGAAGGTCGCCGAATTCAACGAACGCAACTCCGGACGCGCCGTCATTGACACCATAGAAATCAAAGCCGAGCGCGCGGCTGACATCGAACACGCGATGGAGATGATGCCAGCGACGCTCACGCCGTACTTCGAGATTCCGATTGCGCACGATCCCGCCGACCTGATCAAACTCATTTCCGCACTTGGAGCGCGCGCAAAAGTTCGCACGGGCGGCGTGACAGCCGAAAGCTTCCCGTCATCGCTGAAGCTAGCCAGCTTCATCAAAGTTTGCGCCGATGAAGACGCGCCATTCAAAGCCACCGCCGGATTGCATCACCCGCTGCGTTCGGTCAATCGGCTGACTTATGAGCCTGATTCCGAGTCGGCGTTGATGCACGGTTTCCTGAACGTATTCCTCGCAGCGGCCTTCGCGCAAAACGGAATGAGCGTCGAATGGCTTGTCGAACTGCTCGAAGAGAGATCGCTCGAAGCGTTCAATTTCGATAGCGGCAGCGTGACCTGGCGCGGCGAGATGTTAGTTCGCGGGCAGTTGCGAAACGCGCGCAGCCTGCTGGCCATCTCGTTCGGCTCCTGTTCGTTTGAAGAGCCGATTGAAGACCTGAAGAAAATAGGACTGCTATGAGCTACCAGATCAACGAGACGCACGATCCGAACCTGCGAAGCTGGGTCGAATCAGCCAACGATCCGAACACGGACTTTCCGATTCAGAATCTGCCTTACGGTATTTTCAAGCGTTCTGATAGTGAAGAAGATTTTCGCATCGGAGTCGCCATCGGCGACCAGATTCTCGATCTGGAGAAGTGCGATAAAGCCAATCTCTTACCCGGAGTTGCTGGATCAGCGGTAAGACTCAATTTTCCTGGAAATATCAACAGATTGATGTGGCTTGGACAGCATGCCTGGGCGACGCTTCGCCAACGATTAAGCTGGTTGTTAAGAGAAGACAGGGCAGACATTCAATTGAATAAAAAGCTGGTGAGAAAAATCCTCCTGCCGGCGGCTGAGGCAGAGGTGGCTGTTCCTGCCAATATTGGCGACTATACCGACTTCTACGCCTCGGTCTATCACGCCACCAACATCGGCAAGATGTTTCGTCCCGACAATCCGCTGATGCCGAATTACAAATGGGTTCCCATCGGCTATCACGGACGCGCGTCTTCAATCGTCGTCAGCGGAACGCCCGTTCGCCGCCCCATCGGACAAACCAAAGACGACAACGCCGAAGCGCCAACCTTCGGCCCCAGCAAAGTTCTGGATTACGAACTCGAAGTCGGATTCTTCGTTGGCGGCGGAAATGATCAAGGCAAGCCAATCAAGATCACTGAAGCCGAAGACCATATCTTTGGCCTCTGCCTGGTCAACGACTGGTCGGCGCGCGACATCCAGCGTTGGGAGTATCAACCGCTGGGGCCGTTTCTCTCAAAGAGCTTTGCGACGACAATCTCGCCCTGGATCGTGACAATGGAAGCGTTGGCGCCCTTCCGCGCGCCAGCGTTCAAACGTCCGGCGGGCGATCCCGAACCGCTTCCCTACCTCGATTCGCCTGAAAACCGCGAGCGCGGCGGCTTCGACATCAATCTCGAAGTTTTGATTTCAACCGAGCAGATGCGCGAAAAGGGAATTGCGCCGCATCGCCTCAGCCGCAGCAACACGCAAGACCTTTACTGGACATTCGCGCAGATGCTCACTCACCACACGAGCAACGGCTGCAACCTGCGACCGGGCGACCTGATGGCCAGCGGAACTGTGTCCGGCGCGACGAAAGACAGCCGGGGATGTTTGATCGAATTGACCGAGCGCGGCGCGGAGCCGATCAACTTGCCCACCGGCGAAGTCCGGCGATTTTTGCAGGACGGCGACGAGGGAATCTTACGCGGCTACTGCGAACGCGAAGGATTCAGGCGGATTGGTTTTGGGGAATGTCGCGGTGTGGTTTTACCTGTATCCGTTTAGGCGCGAATGCGGCGGACGAGTGGACGCGGAATCGCGGCGCGTTGATCGCAAATCACTGTCAGGATCATTCCGTTCATTTCTTTATCGTGGTGGGGCAGACTCGGCTTTCAATCGCGGTTTGTACAGAATGAACACGGGGTCATCATTGACCCATACAGCCTCCAACCAGTCTGGAGCTTTTTCAGGCTTGCCGAGCGCGGAAAGTTCCTTGCGCTCTTTCAACTCGCGCTTCCCAACCGCGATGTAATCAACGCGGTTGGCTTCGACCCAGGCGCGAAATTCATCGAGCGATTTCACCTGCGGGAAGAAGACCCATTCGTTGCGTGATAAGTAAGGCAAATGCGGTTTGCGCGCGACGATCCGCTTGCCGCCCACTGCGCCAACGCCCGCCAGATAATCGCGCGCGGCAATGATTTCTATCGGCTGGTCGGCGAGAAACTGCGTTACGTCTCTGCGCGATTCGGCCAGCGAGAACGCGAACATTGCCGCGATCAGCGCGATGGGGATCAAGGCGAAAGCGCGACTTTTCAGCCATCCAACAGACCGCGCCATTTCCAGCCAACTCTTCGCTGCAAAAACGGCGAAGCCCGCGTACAAAACCATCACGAAAAAGTAATATCGCGTCTCCCAATGGTTGAGCGCCATCAGCAGCAAGTAGAGCGCGCCCGCTATCAAAACCAGCGATACATTTTTCGACCGTCGCCTGCCCAGAGCAAGCAAAACGCCAAGCCACGCCATCCACGCCACCCACCTGTTGACCAGAGTCTCCTTGAAGCTGCAGCGGAGGGTCTCGTAAAGGTTCGCGGGATAACGCGTGATCAGCCGCTTCGGATCATACCGGAGCATGTCCGCGAACGAATGAAACCGCTCCGCGAGCGCGCGTGTGGCGTCCTGATTGGTCTTGTTCGCAACCAGTTCGGGATAGAACTCCGTTGCCATGTTCAGGTAATTGGCGTTGTAAAACGGCGAGCCGTGATGTTTGTAATTCGCGATCAGCCAGGGCGACGATACGATCAGGAAAAGAGCGGCGAAGACCACGGACAACACAAAACGTTCGCGCCGCTCCCGTTTGAATAGATCGAGCAGCGTAATCCCGATCAGGCACGCAGCCAGCAGGAATAGTCCGTTGTAGCGGATGAGGTAGCATATTCCCACCAGCGCTCCGGTCAATGCCGCACGCAGGCGCGGCGCGATCCGCTCGTCCGTGAAGACAACCAGCGCGGCCAGACACAAGAGCAAAAAGAAAACGTCGGTCGCCGCATTGATCGAAAACTGCGGGAACTCGCCGCTGGCGATTGCGACAAGCTGCGCGCCGACGCCAACCCAATAACCGAACAGTCGCGCGAAAAGAACGAAGATCAACAATCCGCACAAGACCGCGCAGACGACTGACAGCCATTTTCCGGCAGTGAACAGATCACCGCTGATCCCGGTCAGCTTCGCTATCAGAGCGAGCGTCGCCGGATAGCCGGGGCCTTGAAATGTGTTTTGCGGAAATTGGCCTGCGGCGAGTCGCTCGGCGTCAGGCGCGTAGAGGTGATAGAAATCCGTCTCGGTCGCGTAATTGCCGAACGGATGCTGCCGGGCGAGATAAACGAGCGTGAGGAAATGAACCAGGGAAATCAGAATAATTGGCGACGCGAGCAGGAGCAATCTCTGCCACGGGCTGCGCCTCACGCCAAACGCCTCAAAGTCGAAGGCCTGAGACTGTTTGTCTGCTATAGTCCCATTTTGTGATTCGGTCATTGATCACTGGCTGCTACAAGTTCTTTTTCTTCATCTCGTCCAGCATGTATTCCGACGCGCGCCACGCGAGCGCCATGATCGTCAGCGTCGGATTTTTGTGCGTGCCAGAAGCGAAAGCCGCCGCGTCCATCACGAAAAGGTTCTTCACGTCCCAGCTCTGATTGAACTGGTTGAGTACGGATGTTTTCGGGTCGCCGCCCATGTGCGCCGTCCCCATCTCGTGAATCGAATGGCCGGGCGTGTCAGGGTTTTCCGGCAACCTCACATCAACAGCCTTCCCTGCCGCGAAAATTTCTTCGTATGTCCGCCGCATGTATTTGTACATATTGATGTCGTTCGATTCCCACGGATGATGAATCTTCAGAACGGGCATTCCCCATTTGTCCTTCACCGTTTGGTCAAGTTCGACGAACTTCTTCGGACTTGGCAGCATCTCGCCGTGCGAGGCCAGTACGACGCGCGCGCCCGTCCATTTGCGCACCTCTTTTTTGTACTCGCTGCCGAAGCCGCGAATACTCTTCGCGTTCTTGTCGGGCCGCATTCTGATGCGCGATGAAGGCTCGATCTGGAAACCGCGCACGAAATCGCGCTTCTCATCCGGGCGGAAATAACCAAACCAGGGAATGACGATATGCGAGCCGCCGATGCCGTCGCCCGCCTCGCGGTCCTTGAAAAACAGTTCAGGGAAATAAGCCTGCGCGCCGACATCCAGATGCTCGATGAAGTTCCTGCCGATCATCCCGCTCGAATTGGCGATGTTCGACATCAGCAGCAATCGCGTGCTTTCGAGCGTGCCGCAGGCGACCACCACTGTGCGCGCCTTGACCTCGCGATCCTTTCCAGTCGTTCGGTCAATGAAGCTGACGCCCGAAGCCAGTCCCTTCGCGTTGACGTTGATCTTTCGAGCCATCGCGTTCGGAATCAGCGTGAATGTCTTCGGGAATTTCTTCATCAGCGGAACGACCTGACGAAACGCCGAGTTGTAGAACGAATGCGTCTCGCAGCCGTTTTCGCAGCCGCTGCAATAATGGCACTGGGCGTATCCGTTGTAAGCTTTGGTCAACATCGCGCGGCGCACGCGGATGGAGCGTATCCCCGCTTTCTCCGCCGCTTTCTTGATGGCCACGTCAGAGCATTTGTAGGCCACAGGAGGAAGGAAGTTATCGCTATCCGGCAGGTCGGGATGATTCTCTTTAGCGCCGCAAACGCCCATGAAGATTTCGGCCTTGTCGTAATACGGCGCGAGGTCTTTGTATTCAATCGGCCAGTCAAGCCCCTGCCCGTCCTTCGAGCGCATTTTGAAATCGGCCTCATTGAAACGATTGGCGAAACGTCCCCAGAACATCGTGCGCCCGCCGACATTGCGCGCGCGAAACCAATCGTAAGGCATCTTTTCGGGAGTCGTGTACGGCTCGTCTTTCGTATTGCCCTCGAGCTTATATTTCTTGGTGAACTCATCGGGGTTTTCAGTCGAACCTTTGAAGCCTCGATACGGATCGTCGTAAGGCCAGGGGTCGTGATAGATGAAATCTTCCAGGTGTTTGCGCAACGGGCCGGCGTCGAGCATCGCCACTTTCAATCCGGCTTGAACCAACGTCCAGGCGGCGGTTCCTCCGGCGGCGCCCGATCCGACGATCACAACGTCGTAAACAGGCGGACTGACGCCCCTTCTTCGCTGCTGACTCCACATAAAGACGATCCTTTCTCGCACTCGGTGGATCAATGCCCCGAGCGGCTAGTGTCGAAACAATTTGATGAATGAAATCGAGAGATGGTTACGACAGGCATTTTAGGCGCCCGGTCTGGACTTGTCTAGCGATGCGGTTTTCCGCGAAGCGCGCTCAATATCCGAGTTCTTCAAGCGACGCGCGGATGCGTTCCTGCGCCCTCTCGCCCAATCGCTGCACGCTGCCCAGTCCTCCGCCCGCGACGAACTTGGCGAAGTCTTCGAGGTTGGTGATCTGAAACTGGCTGTAGAGTATCTGCAGGGTCTTCATCCCGACGCCTTCGACCTTGAGCAGATCGAGCGTGGTTTCGGGAATCCTGGCTTTGATTTCTTCGTAAGCCTTGAACGTGCCGGTCGCGAGCAGGTCAACGATCTTTTTACTGATTGCTTCGCCGACGCCGGGCAGTTCACGCAGACGCGCGACGCCGCCCGCCTCGATCATCTCGGCAAGCGGCGTCGTGGTGTCTTCAATCGTGTCGGCGGCGGCGCGATACGCGCGAATCTTGAACGGGTTCTCTTCGCCGAGTTCCATCAGATCGGCGAGACGGCGAAAGACGGCGGCAATCTCGTGATTGTCCATACCGCAATAATTACCTGGAGAAATTGCCTGAAAAATCGGCGCAGCCGGTTACGAGAACACTCCCACAAACGGGGCCATGACCAGCGCTACCAGCAGATACAACACGCCCAGGATGATTCCCACAGTTCCGGGTTTCAATTTCCGGGACACTGCGGCGAAGCCGATGGCGAGCAGGATGATCTTCCAGATGGCCAGCACGTCAACGAACGACGCCAATCCTTTGATGAAGCCGGTCGGCGCGCCATCTCCCATAACTGCGGTTAATAACGCGCCCAGGTTTGAAGCGACCAGATTGTTCATCTGAATTTCATCGGGACTCTTGAGGAAAAGCAGAACGAATCCGATGAGGAAAAAGACTATACCTACCGCGAGCGAAGTGTAGAGCGTTACAGACAACAGGTGTTTGTACTGGTTCTGCCAGCCCATGATCACTGAAGCCAGCTTGAAGATTCCCGCGATGATCAGCGCCAACACAACGTAAATCAGCGCCCAGATTGGAGCCTGTTGGATCGCGGCGGAAGTGACCGTGATTTTCTGCAGTTGCTGCTCCATTATCTCAGCCGCTTTCTCTTGCGGAATCCATCCTCTATCAATCATCCGCTGAATATTTCTCTCCGCCTCTCTCTTCAGGTTCTCGACGCCTATCCGGTTGACTCCGACAACGCCGAATACGGCGCCGAGGAGCACCAGCGCCAGAATCGGCGCCAGAATCGTTCCAAAAATTCCTTTGGCATGGCCGATCTCGGCGAATGTCTCGCCGGGGGAAAACCAGACTCCGATAATGCGACTGAAAAAATTCAGCGGCGCCGGTTCGGCGGCGTTTGCAGGCTGTGAAGCGTAGCTCAGGTCAGGATTCATAAGTCCTCCGAAGGGGTTAATGGTTAGGTTGACCACGAACAACTGACTACCGATTTTGAGAAACTTCCGTGAGTGTTTTTATTGGCGGCGAGATTGTACAGCTTACTCGTGAAGAAAACACGCCACGAAATGGCCCGGCGAAACTTCTTTGAACTCCGGTTCCTCGCGTCCGCATCTTTCGGTGGCGAACGGGCAGCGCGTGTGGAAGCGGCATCCGGCGGGCGGCGCAATCGGATTGGGCACGTCGCCGCCCAATCTTTGCGGCGCTTCCCGTTTCGCGTCGGGATCGGGAACCGGGATCGCTGCGAGCAGCGCCTGCGTGTAAGGGTGCAGCGGGTTTGTGTATATCTCTTCGGCGGGAGCGAGTTCGACGAGTTTGCCCAGGTACATCACGCCGACGCGCGTCGAGATGTGTTTGACCACCGCCAGCCCGTGCGAGATGAACAGGTAGGTCAATCCGAACCGTTCCTGTAAATCTTGCATCAAGTTGACGACCTGAGCCTGAACCGAAACATCGAGCGCCGAGACCGGCTCGTCGGCCACAATGAAATCAGGGTTCAAGGCCAGCGCGCGCGCAATGCCGATGCGTTGTCGCTGTCCGCCGCTGAATTGATGCGGGTAGCGGTTGGCGTAATCGGGATCGAGGCCGACCACTCGCAGCAACTCGGCCACGCGGTCTTTCCGCTCTTTCCTGTTTCCCACGCTGTGAATTTCCAGCGGCTCGGCGATGATCGAACCGACCTTCATTCGCGGGTCGAGCGACGAATAGGGGTCTTGAAAAATGATCTGCATGCGGCGGCGCAGCGCGCGCATTTCGCCGCGACCGAGCTTCATCAAATCCTGCCCGTCAAAGCGAATCTCGCCGGATGTTGGTTCGACGAGTCGCAGGATGCTGCGGCCAACAGTGGTTTTGCCGCAGCCCGATTCGCCGACCAATCCCAATGTTTCGCCGCGTCGAATCGTGAACGACACGCCATCAACGGCGCGGACAACTTGATTTTGTGAAGCGGGAAAATATTTCTTGAGGTTTTTGATTTCGACCAGGGGCTGGTTTGTCATTTCAGTTCGGTTGATAAATCTCGTTCACGCGAATGCAGCGCGATAAATGCGCAGCGCCAACATCAATCAACGGTATCTCTCCTTCCCCGCATTTCTCCCGCGCGTGTTCGCATCGCGGCGCGAACCGGCATCCCGGCGGCAGATTGAGCGGATTCGGCACGACGCCTTCAATCGTGTGCAGCCGTTTTTTCTTTTCCGCGACCGATTCGTCCAATCGCGGAACCGCGCGCAGCAGGCCTTCGGTGTAAGGGTGTCGCGGCTTCGCGAACAATTCGCGCGCCGGAGCTTCTTCAACAATCCTGCCCGCGTACATCACCGCGACTCGGTCGGAAGTTTCAGCCACCACGCCTAAATCGTGCGTGATCAGAAGCAACGCCAGATTGCGTTTCTCGCGCAGTTCCGTGAGCAATTCCAGAATCTGCGCCTGGATCGTCACGTCGAGCGCCGTTGTCGGCTCGTCGGCGATCAGCAGTTTCGGATCGCAGGCCAGCGCCATCGCGATCATCACACGCTGCCGCATCCCGCCTGACATTTCGTGCGGATAACTTTTTGCGCGCGCTTCGGGCGCGGGGATCGCCACGTCGCGCATTCCTTCAATCGCCTGATTCCACGCTTCCTTCTTTGAAACTTTGCGATGCAGTCGAATGGCCTCGGCGATCTGCTCGCCGACGGTGTAGACCGGATTGAGCGAAGTCATTGGGTCCTGGAAGATCATCGCGATGTCGTCGCCACGAATCGAGCGCATCTCGGCTTCGCTGAGTTTCAGCAAATCGCGTCCTTCAAATAGAACCTCGCCGCCGACAATGCGCCCAGGCGACGCGATCAGCCGCATGACCGAAAGCGCAGTGACTGATTTGCCGCAGCCCGATTCGCCGACCAGACTCAAGACCTCGCCCTGTTCGAGCGTGAATGAGACATCGTCAACCGAACGCGCTTCGCCGCGTTTTGTAGCAAAGTAAGTTTTTAGATTGCGCACTTCGAGAAGACTCATATCGAGTGGACAGGATACTACAACATGACCTGACTTTCCGGCGCTTCAGCGGGCTCTATTTTGCAGGCTTTTTGGCGTTAACGAGGTAAGGTTTGATTGCGGCGTAGGTTTGATCAACCGCGTTGGAGATAGTGTCGAGGTTGGTCTTGAGTTCCTGCGCATCAACGACCCGCAGGCTCATGTCAATCCTGTTGAACAGATCGCCTTCTTCATCAATGCCCACTTTGACGCGGTCGAAATCCTCGTTGAGCGAGAGCAGTTTCTTCATCACCTCTGGCGTGGCGTTGAAATCCTTCTTCTCGGCAACAACGCCGACCAGAATGAGCAGGTTTTTGTGACCGATGACAATGACGCCAAACTCCGACAGATGCTCACCCTTGTACCTGATAGTCCAGACGTTTTCGTCGGCTTTTCCGTAATTGTGCCCGGACTCTTCGAGTAGTTGGATGATCTTCGCGGCTGACGCTTTATCGAGCTTTGGCTGTTGTTGCGCCTGAGCAGGCGCGGTCAGGCTCGACAGGACGATGAGGGCAAACGAGATCACAATCTGTTTCTTCATGTTTTAAGTTCTCCGCGATTGTTCCTGTGGTTATTCACTGAAATTGAGGCTACGGAATTTTCTGTGGGTCAAATCGAAGGTCTGATTTTTCTGCCCGCCATTTTTCTGCTGAGATCAGCTCCAGCAGAAAAATGGCGGGCAGAAAAATCGTCAGATCGCTTATCGTGAATCCTCATCAACGCGTTGTTTACGTCGA
>WBZR01000876.1_pt1 | contig 43250 bp, 36 predicted proteins | sample 5204231 | NCBI WGS metagenome assembly WBZR01 (sample SAMN12412403, study PRJNA552823) | activated sludge metagenome | isolation source: activated sludge from anammox sidestream of wastewater treatment plant... | place: USA: Virginia | collected 2017-08 | reverse complement strand
GCTTGACACGCGCGCTGCGCGCAAATGGCCCGCGCCTCTGAAAACGCGGGCCATTTGACCGAAAACAGTACCCCCGGCATGATTCGAACATGCGACCTACTGGTTCGAAGCCAGTCGCTCTGGTCCCCTGAGCTACGGGGGCAAGTTCCTTACCGCCACAACTATATCCCCGTGCCCGCCGGCGGGCAACGTTGCCCGCCGGCGGCGGATCGATCGCCGCCCGCCAGCGGCGCCCGCCTCACGGCACGGCCGCCCCGCCCGTCCGGATGACCGCCGGCGCCGTGGCCGTCGGCGTCGCCGTCTCCACAGGCGGCGTGCCGGGTGCCGCAGCCGTGGGCGACGCCTCGGGCGTCGGCGACGGCGTCTCGGTCGGCGGCGGCAGCTCCCAGAAGGCCAGCGGCAGCCAGGCCCGCACGGCCGTCGCGCCTGCCGTCGGCGTCGCTTCCGGCGGCACGGTGGCCGTCCGCGATGCCGTCGGCGTCGCGGCCACGCCGGTGGCCGTCGGCGTGGCCGACGATCGCGCGGTCGCGGTCGCCGTCGCGCTTGCGGGCGCCGTCGGGCTCGGGGTCGGCGTCGTGCTCGCCGAGGCCGTCGCCGTCGCCACCGCCCCGCGCGTCGGCGTCGGGAACGCCGCCTCGGGCTCCCACACCAGCCGGACGTCGTCGACGAACACCCCGCCTCCCGGCGCCGTCGCGGCGCCCGTGATCGCCTGCCACTCGAGCCGCCACTCACCGCCGCGCAGGTCGAACACCTGGCGCGGGTTCGTTATGTCAGCCAAGTTCAGCAAGTCGAGCTGGCGCGCCGGGAACACCCAGTCGCCCGGCACGCCCGTCGCCCCGAACACCGGCACGCGCCGCGCGCCACCCCCGTCGGTCGGCACCACGAGGAAGATGAAGAGCCCGCCCTGCGCCCCGCCCGCGCCCGCCGGAAGCTGCATCCACACGTCGAACTGCAGCTCGAGACGCGACGTCGCGCGCGCCCCGCGCAGGTCCAGCCGCTGCCCGATCACGCTCGACGTGCCGCCCGCGACCGCCTCGCCGCAGACCCGCGCCACGCCGTCCGCCCGCCGCCCGAACGCCCACAGCGCCCGCGACCCCGTCCGCGCCCGGCAGCCCGACGGCCACCACTGCCCCGCCGCGGCGTCGCCCGGCAGCCACAGCGCCGGATCCGGCCATGCCGCCGCCTCGAAGTCGTCGAGCACCAACACGCCCGCCGGCGCGGCCGGTGCCGCGGGCGCCGCCCAGGCCCATGCCCCCGCCGCGAAGAGCCCGACGAGCGCGCCGGCCGCCAGCCCCCGCGCCGCCGTGGTCGCGCCGGGCCGCCGCCGGCGGTCCCGCATCCCCATCCGTGTCACCATGCCGGCCGCAATTCTACATCGCCGCGCCGGCTTGCCGGCATCGCCCGGCCTTCCTATCATTCGCCCGTCAACGGGCACCGCCGTGAGACGCACCGCAAAGCGAGGCACAGCATGGGTTGGTTGGGCTGGATCATCGTCGGCGCCATCGCCGGCTGGGCGTCCGGGTACGCGCTCAAGCGCGACACCAAGTTCGACGTCGGCGACGTGCTCGTCGGGATCGGCGGCGCCATCGTCGGGCCGATCCTCTTCTACCTCGTCGGCTTCCGCGCCATCGGCCTGGTCGCCGAGCTGGTCGTCGCGTTCGTCGGCGCCATCCTCGTGACGATCGTGTGGGAGAAGTACCTGCGGTAGCCCCGGCGCCCGCCCTTGGCTACGGCTGCCGCCGCGGCCAGTACGCCGACGGCGGGCACGGGATCTCGCGCGCGATCGCCTCGTAGATCGGGCCGAGGTCCTCGCCGTCCGGCGCCCACCGGAAGTCCTCCGGCCGCGTCGCCATCCGGCGCAGGGCGTCGAGCTCGACGTCGTCGCCCAAGCCCACCGTGAAGACCGAGATGCCGTCGTGCTTGAGCGCGTCCGCTGCCTCGAGCGCGCGCTCCACCGGGTCCGGGTTGCTGCGCCCGTCCGTCAGCATCACCACCACGGGCGTGTGATCCGCCACGCGCCGCGCCCCGCGCAGGAGCGCGTGCGCCGTCGCCAGCCCGAGGTGGATCCGGGTGAGCTCCCGGTTCCGGATGCCGTCGAGCCCGCTCGCGAGCGCCGCCTTGTCGCCGGTCAGGTCGACCACCACCGCGCTGTCCGCGTTGAACGACACCACCGCCGCCTGGTCGCCCGGGAACTTCATCCGGTCGAGGAAGCGCCGCGCCGCCTCCTTGGCCGCCTCGATCTTGGTCCGGCCCGCCCGCGTCTCGAACAGCATGCTCGTCGACGCGTCGATGACCAGCACGACATCGACGTTCTGGACCTTCGGGTCGCAGTGGTCGTCGAGGAGGATCGGCAGGTAGATCGGGCCGCGCGTCGGCGTGGGCGTCGGTGAAGGCGTCGCCGACGGCGTGAGCGACGGCGTCGGGGTCGCGGTCGGCGTCCGCGTGGCCGTCGGGCTCGGCGTGGGCGACCCTGGCGGCGTGGCCGTCGGCGTCGGCGTCAGGCCGCAGAGGATCTCGACGTCGCCCATCCCCTTGCCCGGCACCCACTCGCTGTGCAGCGGCGCCGCGGGCGCGTCGGCGCGGCCGCCCCGCGCGCCGCCGCTCGCCAGCCCGCCGGGATTGCCGGTGTAGAAGATCGGGAGGCCGCACGTCGCCTCCTGCCGGACGGCGTTGCCGGCGTCGTCGTACCACAGCGCCCCTTCGGTGACCGTCACGAGCGTCGAGAACAGGCTGTTCAGCGCCATCGTCACGCGGTTGGCCACCAGCGTGTCGGCGGCCTTGATCCAGCCCAGCCCGCCCGCCGCCGTCCGCGCCGCCTCGGTGTCCGCCGGGATGCGGTAGTGGTCCACCGCCGCCGGCCCCGGCCAGCCGGCGCCGTCGAACCCGACGCGCAGCACGTCGCCCAGGCCCACGCCCGGCTTCTCGATCCGCCCGCCCAGCTGGAGCTGCACCTCGAGCGACATGTCGCCGTGCCGGTCGCGGACGGCCACCACCATGTCGCCGCCGCGCGTGAACTCGAGGTCCGACACGATCGGCTGCGGGTAGAAGGTCGTCTGCACCCGCCCGTTCGAGACGTCGTTGTAGCCGTCGCGCCACGGCAGCCAGTCCAGCGGCACGTCCTGCGGCCCGGGGTTCTGGACCACGCCCGGCGCCCGCGCCACGCCGCGCGGGTAGTCGAGCGCGAAGCGCGTCTCGAGCCGCATGTCCGAGCCGTCCGGCCACGACGAGTACACGAGCCCCGCCAGGTCCGACCGCAAGTCCGTCGACGCCGCGCTGTGCACGACGCCGTGGTACAGCCGCCCGCCGTGGTGCTTCAGCGCGAACGGCCGCGCGTCGGCCGCCCACGGCTCCGCCGCCGCGCCGTGGTCGAAGACGCCGAGCAGCGCCGCCGTCGCGACGTCGTAGCGGTAGATGCGCCGGTCGAACAGGTTCACGGCATAGAGCTCGCCCTCGTCGGCGCTGAGGTCGATGTCGCCCAGGCTCATCCGGCCCACCCAGTCGAGCGCGCCGCCGTCGCCCGTCGCCGGGTTCGCGTGCCGGTCGACGCCCGCGTTCGGCACCACCGCGAAGAGCCCCGCGCGGCCCGTCCGCAGGTCGATCTGGTAGATCGCCCCCGGGCCGCCCGGGCCGAACCACGCCAGGCGCTTCTGGAAGGCCGCGGCGTAGACCGTGTGCCGCAGGTTGCCGTACGCCAGGCCCCACACCGCCCCGACCTGGCTGTCGAGCGCGAGCGGATAGATCGGCGCGTTGGCCACCGTGTCGCGGAACGCCACCACCGTCACGCCGTCGAACCGGAACTGCTCGAGGCCGGCCGGCACGTAACACACCGTCGCCACGAACGGGTTGTCGCCCAGGCAGGCGCCGTCGGTGGTGGTGTGGAAGTCCGGCGGGAGCCCCGTCGCGCCGGGGACCGGCGTCGGGTTGGCCAGCGCCGTCGCGGTGGCGATCGCCCCCGCCGTCGCCGTCGCCACCATGGCCGTCTCGGTGGGCAGCACCTCCGGCCGCAGCACCGTGTCCCGCGCGCACAGCGCCTCGACGTCGCCGAGGCCGTTGGACCCCGTCGGGAGCGCGTTGCGCGCGATGAGCTGCAGCGACTCGCGCGCCAGCACCCCGCCGCCGTCGTTCCAGAACCACAGCGCGCCGACGTCGACGAGCGGCACGGGCGCCGGCGCGCGCGCGGCCGCCACCAGCACGTCGGCGCCCGGGAACGCCGCGAGCCCGCCGAACACCGACTCGTCGTAGCCGCCCGCGTCGGCGTAGTGCTCGGGCTCCGGGATGACCGCCCACAGGCCGCCGGACTGCCGCATCGGCAGCACGTCGCCCACCCCCGGCAGCGGCGCGGTCGTCCCGAACCGCAGCCGCCCGAGCACCGGGAGCGTGTCGACCATCCGGTCGCGGACGCCGAGCACGAGGTCGCCGCCGGCCGTGTGCTCGAGGTCGACGATCCATGGCTGCCCCACCGCCTGCACCGCGCCGTCCAGGCTGTAGACCTGCGGCAGCGCGTGGTCCCAGCGCCGCCACGCGGCGTTGTGCGGGTACGAGAACGTGACGCGGGCCAGCTCCGTCATCTCGGCGCCGTCTGGCCGCGACCGGAACACCATCCCCTGCAGCATGCCGGGCACGCTCGCGAACTCCAGCGCGTCGACCACCGCGTGGTACAGCCAGCCGTCGCGGTACGCCAGCCCGAACGGCCGCGCGTTGCGCGCCCAGTCGCGGCCGGCCGCGCCGTGCGCGAACGTGCCGACGACCGTGCGCGACGGCACGTCGATGCGGTAGATCCGCGCATCCGTCAGGTTGACCGCGAAGAGCGTGTCGCCGGTGTCGTCGAGGTCGATGTCGCCGAGCCCCGCGCGGCCGACCCACAGCGCCGCCGCCTCGTCCATCTCGACGCGATGGTCGTGCCGGTCGGGGCCCGCGCCGAGGGCGACCAGCGGCCGGACCTGGCCGGTGGCGACGTCGATGTCGTAGATCTGCCCCGGCCCGCCCGGGCCGAACGCCGTGGCGCGCTTGTGGAACGCCGCCGCGTAGAGGTGCCCGCGCGCGGCGTCGTAGGCCAGGCCGAACACGGCACCGACCTGTTCCTGCGTGGCCAGCGTCAGCGCGCCCGTGCGGTCGTCGCGCAGCGTGTCGGTGAACGCCAGCACGGCCGGGACGCCGCGCGGGTGGCGGTCGGCGTCGACGTACACCGTCGATGCCACCGCGAAGAACGGCGCGTGCGTGCCGCACGCCGCCCGGACCCGCTCGAGCGCCGTCGCCGACTGCCGGGGCCCGTCGGCCCCGGGCGCGCCGGCGCGGGTGGCGTCTGGCGCCGCGCGCGTGCCGAGGGCGAGCGCGGCGCACAGCGCCATTCCGCCGGCCACGGCCCATCCCATCCGCTGCGCCATGCTGCACCTCCCGGCCGGGCACCGCCCGGCACCCGCACGTCGTCACGCCCGGGGGATATTATGCCATGGCGGCGTCGGGCCCCATCACCCCAACCCGAGCCAGCGCCACGCGGCCGCCGTCGCCGCGCACACGACGAAGGCCAGCGACAGCGGCAGGAACGTCGCGACCGCCGTCCACCGGGCGCTGCCGGTCTCGCGGTAGATGGTGTGGATCGTGGTGCTGCACGGGTTGTGCAGGAGGCTGAAGAGCATCAGGTTGATGCCGGTGAGCAGCGTCCACCCGCCCGCCCGCAGCATCGCCAGCACCTGCGCGCCGTCGGCCTCGAACATCACGCCCGGGCCGGCGCCCATGCCCGCCACCGAGCGCACCGAGAGCGCCGTCAGCATCAGCACCGTCGGGATGACGATCTCGTTGGCCGGGATCGCGATGATGTACGCGACGAGGATCACGCCGTTCAGGCCGATCACCCACCCCAGCGGGTCGAGCGCCCCGATCGCGCGCTCGGCGATGCTGAGCCCGCCGACGTGCACGTTGGCGACCAGCCAGATCACCGCGCCCGCCGGCGCCGCCCACACCACCGCGCGCCACAGCACGTACAGCGTGCGATCGATCAGCGACGTGTACAGCGTCTGGAGGATGCGCGGCGGCCGGTACGGCGGCAGCTCGAGGCTGAACGTCGACACCTCGCCCTTCAGCACCGTCCGCGACAGCGCCCACGACACCCCGAACGTGAACAGCACGCCGAGCAGCGCCACCCCCACCACCGCCCCGGCCGACACCACGCTGGCCACCGCCGGGCTGGCCACGCCGCCGACGAACAGCGACGCGATGAGGATCTGCGTCGGCCAGCGCCCGTTGCACAGCGAGAAGTTGTTGGTGATGATCGCGATGAGCCGCTCGCGCGGGCTGTCGATGATCCGCGTGGCCACCACCCCGGCCGCGTTGCAGCCGTAGCCCATCATCATCGTCAGCGCCTGCTTGCCGTGCGCCCCCGACTTCTGGAACAGGTTGTCGAGGTTGAACGCCATCCGCGGCAGGTACCCCAGGTCCTCGAGCAGCGTGAAGAACGGGAAGAAGATCGCCATCGGCGGCAGCATGACGCTGATGACCCACGCCGTCGCGAGGTACACGCCGTCGAGCAGGAACCCGCTCAGCCACCACGGCAGGCCGACCGCATCCGCCCCACGGTGGAGCATCGGGTGGAGCGTGTCGATGAGCAGCGACGCGATCATCGCCGACGGCACGTTGGCGCCGACGATCGTCACCCAGAACACCAGGGCGAAGATCGCGATCATCAGCGGGAAGCCCCACGTCCGGCTCGTCACGATGCGGTCGACGGCCCGGTCGAGGTCGAAGCGGCGCGCCGCCCCCGGGCGCGTGACCGCCCGGTCGGCGAGCCGCCCGGCCTCGCCGTAGATCGTCTCGGCGAGCCGGTCGTGGAACTCGCCGCCGATCTGCTCGCGCAGGGCCTGCGCGGTGGCGAGGACGGCGTCCGCGGCCGCTGCGGCCGGGGACGCGCCCGCCGCGCGCCGGGGAAGTGCGGGGTTCGCGGGGTGGTCGTTCATGGCCGGTTCGGCTCCTCTCGCAAGGGGATCTCGTGCGTCGCGGCGGCGGCCGCCGTCGGCCGCGCCAGGTCCGCCAGGTCGCCGCGGCGCAGCGCCTCGGCGATGCGCTCGTCGCCGTCGAGCAGCCGCAGCGCCACCCAGCGCGCGTTGGGCAGGTCGGGGTGGAGCGCCCGCACCTGTTCGGTGACCGCCGCGATGGCCGCCTTGAGCTCCGGCGGCTCGCGCTCGATCCGGCGCGGCCGGCACACCGTGGCGCCCGTCGCCACCTCGTGGACCGCCGCCAGGAGGTCCTGGATGCCGCGCCCGTAGCGCGCCGCCGTCGGGACCACGGGCACGCCGAGGTCGCGGGCCAGGCGGCGGACGTCGACCTCGATGCCCCGCCGCCGCGCCTCGTCCATGAGGTTCAGGCAGACCACGACCCGGTCGGTGATCTCGAACACCTGCAGCACGAGGTTGAGGTTGCGCTCGAGCGTGCTGGCGTCGACGACGACGACCGTGACGTCCGGGCGCCCGAACAAGATGAAGTCGCGGGCCACCTGCTCGTCGACGCTCGTGGCCAGGAGCGAGTACGTGCCGGGCAAGTCGACGATCTTGTAGCGGCGGTCGCCGTAGGCGAAGCCGCCCTCGGCGCGCGTCACCGTCTTGCCCGGCCAGTTGCCGGTGTGCTGGCGCAGGCCGGTCAGGGCGTTGAACACCGTGCTCTTGCCGACGTTGGGGTTGCCGGCGAGCGCCACGACGAAGTCGGCGCCCTCGACGTCGACCCCGAGCTTGCGCAGGTTGGCGGCGTGGTAGATCGCGCACGACGCGCAGGCTTCCGCGGGGGGCGTGGGCGAGAGGGCCGCGGTCATGACGTCGCCTCCGCTTCCGGCGGGGCGGGTTGGATCAGCACGTGCCGCGCCTGCGTCCGTCGCAGCGCGATGAGGGCGCCGCGCACGGCATAGGCCGTGGGATCGCCGCTCGGGCTGACCATCTCGGCCGTGATCACGGTGCCGGGCACGAAGCCGAGGTCGAGGAGCCGGCGCCGCTCGGTCCCCCGGCAGGCCGGCGACAGCCCGGCCACGGTCGCCGATCGGCCGATGGGCAGCGCCGAGAGGCGCACGGGTGCCGGCGCGGGCGGCGCGGCGAGCGGCGCCACCGAAACGTTGTGCACCATCAGCGGCGTGAGCGTGACGTGCTCGCCGTCGACCCACAGCCCCAGCGCGTGCGGCCCGCGCTCGACCACGCGCACGATGGCGCCGGGGTAGAGCCCGAGCATCACGAGCTCGGCGAACACCATCGCCGGCTCGTCCTCGACGTGCGTCACCCGTGCCGTCTGGTCGACCGGCAGCTCGTCGAGCGGCATGCCGTGGTGCGGCACGACCGCGCCGTGCGGCGGCGGGATCGGGTCGCCGTGCGGGTCGTGCGTCGGGTTGCCGAGGCGCTCGGTCAGCGCCGCGACGTCGTCGGGCGACAGGCGGTGCTCGGCGCGGTCGGCGTGGGCGTGCCACTGCTCCGGCGGCACGCCGCTCGACTGCGCGAGGTGCTGCTCCCACAGCCGGTGGGCGCGGATGATGTGGGTGGCGTAGGCCTGCCCGGTCGGCGTGAGCGTCACCCGCCCCGCCTGGAAGACCACGCACTCGCGCCGCTCGAGGTCGGCCAGGACGGCCGCGGCGCGGTCGGGCGCGACCCCGAGCGCGCCGGCGACGCTCTGCACCGTCGGGTCGTGCCCGCCGGCGAGCATGAGCTGGAGGTGCCGAAGCGCGTCCTCGCGCTCGACCCGCGCCGACGACGGCCGGCCGGTCAGGCGCGACAGCACGGACTGGATCATGGTTCCCACGCTTTCGGAAGGCTGGCGGCGCCGGTGACAGGCCTGCGCCGCAGGTAATTAGGTATGCCTAAAGACTAATGTAGGCACCCCGATCTTGTCAAGTCCGCGCCCGGGCGGCGCCGCGCGCGGCCCGGGCCGTGCTTGACACGCGCGGCCATCCTGCGACATGCTTGACGCCCTGGCCGAACACGCGATGGGAGGGACAAGCATGGACCGCGACCGACTCGAACGCACCGCCCGCCTGCTGGTGGCCCCGGGCAAGGGCATCCTCGCCGCCGACGAGAGCACCGGCACGATGAAGAAGCGGCTGGACGGCATCCAGGTCGCCTCGACGGCCGAGAACCGGCGGGCGTACCGCGAGCTGATGTTCACCGCGCCCGGCGTCGAGGCGCACATCAGCGGCGTCATCCTCTACGACGAGACGATCCGCCAGTCGGCCGCCGATGGCACGCCGTTCCCGCGGCTCCTCGCGGGGCGGGGGATCGCCCCGGGCATCAAGGTCGACACCGGCGCCAAGCCGCTGGCCGGGTTCGGGGGCGAGGTCGTGACCGAGGGGCTGGACGGGCTGCGCGAGCGCCTGGCGGAGTACCGGGACCTCGGCGCGACGTTCGCCAAGTGGCGTGCCGTCATCGCCATCGGCGACGGGCTCCCGACGGCCGGCTGCGTCGCCGCCAACGCCCACGCGCTCGCGCGCTATGCCGCGCTGTGCCAGGACGCCGGCATCGTCCCGATCGTCGAGCCCGAGGTCCTGATGGACGGCGACCACACCCTCGAGCGCTGCGACGCGGTCACCGAGGCCGTGCTGTCGGCCGTGTACGCCGAGCTGCGGGCGCAGCGGGTGCACCTCGAGGGCACGCTGCTCAAGCCCAACATGGTGATCAGCGGCCAGGCCTGCCCGGTCCAGGCCGACGTCCGCACCGTCGCCGAGGCGACGGTGCGGTGCCTGCGCCGCACGGTGCCGGGCGCCGTCCCGGGCATCGTGTTCCTGTCGGGCGGGCAGACCCCCGAGCAGGCCACGGCGCACCTGAGCGCGATGAACGCCCTCGGGACGCACCCGTGGGAGCTGAGCTTCTCGTACGGCCGGGCGCTCCAGCAGCCGGTGCTGCAGGCGTGGAAGGGCCAGGCGGCAAACGCGGCCGCGGCGCAGGCGGCGTTCCGCCACCGCGCGCGCTGCAACGGCGCGGCGCGCGACGGCACGTACACCGCGGCGATGGAGTCGGCGGCGGCGTGAGGCGCCCCCGGCCGGGGGCGCCCCCGCTCGGTTCGCGGCCTACGGCCGCCCGCGGGCGGCGCAGCTCCAGAACGACCACGCCACGGCGTCGCGCCGGCCCTCGCCCGGCCGGCTGTTGCTGAACCGGTCGAACGACTTCTGGTCGATGGCCTGCGTCTGGTCGGAGTTCGGGCACAGCGTGTAGTGCTCCGGCTCGGTCGTCAGCAGCGTCACGTGGTACGGCGGCGGGTCGCACAGCATCACCACGTGCCGGATCTCGTGCGTCTGCGTGGCCGAGCGCTGCACGAAGCCGTGCCACAGCACGCGCTTGGCCGTCGACCCGATCCCGACGTCGCCGTCGGTGATGACGATCTCGAGCGGCTGGAGCGGGCACAGGGTCGAGAGGAAGCGGTCGGCGCTGCTCATGACGCCGTCGCAGCCCGGGCAGATGAAGCCTCCCGCCCCCGACAGGTCCGGCAGGGCGACGAGCGAGATCTGCCACGGCCGCTGGCACGCCAGCGGCCCGGGCGTCGAGGTCGGGAATGTGGCCTGCAGCGTCGGCGTGGGCCCCCACGGCGGCCGCGTCGGCCGCGGCGGGTCGGTCGGCGCGGGCGTCGGCGTCGCGGGCTGCGGCGGCGCGGCGGTCGCCCCGCCGGGCTGCGTCGGGGCCGCCGGCGCCGAGGGCACCGGGGGGACGCCGCCGTGGCCGGGGTCGAGGTCGAGCGCCCGGCGCGCGTGGATCCGCCCGGCGCCGAAGTACGGGTCCCAGCCCGGGGCGCCGAGGTCGGTGGCCGACACCCTGAGGAGCTCCTCGACCACCATCGGGGGGCGGTCGGGCCGCTGGGCCTTGAGCAGCGCCGCCACGCCGGCCGCGACCGCGGCGGCCGCGTGGGCGCCGTCGTGGCCGAAGTACCCCCCGTCGGGCGTCGTCGAGAGGATGTCGACGCCCGGCGCCGCCACGTCCACCGTGTCGCCGAAGCTCGTGACCGGCACGCGCGCGTCGTCCCGATCGGTCACGCCGACCCCGATCACCCCCGGGTAGGCCGCCGGGAACAGCCGCTCGTTGGCGTCCTCGCCGCCGAGGCTGGCCACGAGCGTCACCCCCCGCGCGACGGCCCCGGCCACCGCGTCGCGCAGGGCGTCGTCGGCATGGCGCCCGGCGACGCCGACGACCACGACCTGTGCACCGTGGTCGGCCGCCCACGTGACCGCGCCGGCCAGCGCGTCGACGTCGACGCCGCCGCCGGCGTCGACGACGCGCAGCGGCATGATGGCCGCGCCCGGCGCGAGCCCGGCGACCCCCTCGCCGTTGCCGGCCGTGGCGGCGACGATCCCGGCCATGGCGGTGCCGGTCCCGACAGCGTCGTCGGGCGCGGCGTCGCCGTCGACGAAGTCCCAGCCCGGCACGCAGCGCGCGCGGAGGTCGGGGTGGTCGCACGCGACGCCCGAGTCGACGATCGCCACCGTGACGCCGGCCCCGTCGACGACGTCCCACGCGGCCGCCGTGCCGAGCACGGCGTGGTGCCACTGCAGCGGGAAGATGGGGTCGTCGGGCGCGGACCGCAGGCCATCCGCGGCCGCGGAGCGCGCGGGGAGCGGGTCGTCCGCCGCGGGCGCCGCGCTGACGGCGCGGCCGATGCAGATGAGCCCGGCGGCGGCCGCGACCGCCGTCGCCGCACGACGCCAGGAAGAGCGGGTGATGGACATGACATCCTCCAAATCGCCGCCGCGGCGTCGCGGTGCTGGTTGCGGAGCACCCCCGGGGCCCGTTCGCGCCCCCGGGTCGACGCCGCGCTGGCTTGACAGGGGTCGAGGCGTTACACTTGCCTTAAGCTAGTCGACGGCCGGCCCGGTGTCAACCGGGGCCGGTCGGCGTCCCGGAGGCGCGCTCGGGACGCCCGCGGCGCCTCGAGCACGGCGCCGACAGAGGGGCAGCGCTTCGGCCCGTCGGGGCGCGGCGGCCGGCCGACGGCGGGGCGACGGCGGCCGTCGGTTGCGCCGCTGGGCGGGCGCGGCAGGCCCGTGGGGCGGGGGACGGGCAGAGGACGCTCCCCGCGCGGCCGATCCGGCCGATCAGGCGTCGGCGGCGGGCTCGGGGCTCGGCGCCTCGGCCGCGGCCGCCTTGCGGCGCAGCGCGGCGAGCAGCATGCTGAGCGCCTTGTCGGGCGGCTGGTCGGCCAGCTTGCGGCGGACGGCGGTGACCTGGCGCAGCATCTGGGGGTCGAGCAGCAGCTCCTCGCGGCGCGTGCTGCTGCGGTTGATGTCGATGGCCGGGAACAGCCGCAGCTCGGCCAGACGGCGGTCGAGGACGACCTCCATGTTGCCGGTGCCCTTGAACTCCTCGTAGACCACGTCGTCGAGCCGGCTGCCGGTGTCGTACAGGCACGTGGCCAGGATCGTCAGGCTGCCGGCCTCCTCGGTGGCGCGCGCCGCGCCGAAGATGCGGCGCACCGGCTGCAGCGCCCCGGCCTCCATCCCGCCCGACAGCGTCCGCCCGCTCCCGGTGATGCTGAGGTTGTAGGCCCGCGCGAGGCGCGTGAGGCTGTCGATCAGCATCACCACGTGTCGGCCTTCCTCGACGAGGCGCTTGGCGTGCTCGACCCCGAGCTCGGCGATGCGGATGTGGTCGACCACCGGCGCGTCGAGGTCGGCGGCGAGGGTGAGCCCGGGGATCGAGCGGCGGAGCTCGGTCACCTCCTCGGGGCGTTCGCCGATCAGGCACGTGATGACGGTGATGGCCGGGTCCTGGCCCACGCCCTGGGCGATGTCGCTCAGGATCGTCGTCTTGCCGGCCTTGGGCGGCGCCACGATGAGCCCGCGCTGCCCGCGGCCGACCGGCGCGATGAGGTCGAGCAGCCGCCCGGTGATGGCGTCCGGCTTCGGGCCGAGCACGAGCGCGGTGTCGGGGTGGATGGCCGTGAGCCGGTCGAACGCGGGCCGGGCGGCGAGCCCCTCCGGGGGCCGGCCGTTGACCTGGCGCACCTCGACCACCACGCCGCGGCGCGCCGCCACGTCGAGCATGTCGCCGGGCCGCAGGCCGAGGGCGCGGATCAGCGGCGCGGGCACGATCGGGTCGTCGCGGCGCGCGAGCGCCATCGTCCGGACGTGGCCGCCGCCGTTGCGGCCGATCTCGAGGAGGCCGGTCGCCTCCGACGCCTCCGGCGCGCCGGGAACATGCGCGTCGGCGGGCGCCCTGGCGGGCCGGTCGCGGCGGTCGGGCCGGTCGCGGCGCTGGCCGGCCCGGACGGGGGGGCCGGCGCGGCCGTCCCGGCCGCGGTCGCGCGGGCCGGGGCCGGGGCGCGCCTTCGCGGCGACGCCCGTCGCCGGGTCCGGCGCGGCGGTGGCCGGGACGGCGGAAGGGGATGACGGGGGCCCGGACGGCGTCGCCGCGCCGACCCGCGGGTCGGCGGGCGCGCCGGCGCCGGGCTTGCCCCGCCGTCGCCGACGGCGGCGGCGGGGTTCAGGCGTTTCAGGCATGTGACTATGCTCGATTCAAGGGCGCGATCGGCCGGCGCCACGACACCATCACGACGCAACCGGAACGGGTGGCCAGGGGGCAGCACGAGCGACCACGGGAGAGAGGAATCCTCCGGACGACCACCGGAAGCGCCCCATCATAGCCCGGATGCGCCGCAAGTGCCAACGCCGCGTGGCCGCACGCCCCGCGCCGGGTTCACCCGCTCGGGGACTTCGGGTATAATCCGTGCGCTCCGGCCCGGCATGCGGGTCTGGGATCGATCGAACGCGGTGTGCGCGGGGCGGATCGGATGGCGGCCCGGCTCCGTCGCGGGCCGCGGGTCCACCCAACGCCATCTCGTCGTCCGCGAGACCGTACATTGCGCCCATGAATCAGACCCAGATGCTGCGGAGCGTCAGCCGGACCTTCGCGCTCTCCATCGAGCAGCTGCCACCGATCCTCCGCGACGCGATCAGCGTGTCGTACCTGCTGCTGCGCGTGTCGGACTGCCTCGAGGACCACGAGACGCTGCCGCCGGAGCGCAAGTCGGACCTCCTCAGGCTCTGGGCGAGCGTGCTCGACGCCTCGGCGCCGGTGACGCAGCTCACCGACCAGATCACCGACCTCGACGGCTCGGACCCCGAGGTGTACGTGGCCCAGCACGCCGCGCGCGTGCTCCAGATGCTGCGGGAGCTGCCGCAGGCGATCCAGGACAGCATCGTCGCCCGCGTCGCCAAGACGTCGCGCGGCATGGCGCGCTGGCAGGACCACGGCCCGTTCGTCGCCGACGAAGGCGAGATGGACGACTACATGCACGAGGTGGCCGGGCGGGTGGGGTACCTCCTGACCGACATCTTCGCCTGGTACTCGCCCGTCATCCGCGCGCGCCACGACGAGCTCATGCCGCTCTCGCGGCAGTACGGCCTCGCGCTCCAGACCGTCAACGTCCTGCGCGGCATGCGCAAGGACTACGAGCGCGGGTGGGTGTTCGTCCCGCGGACGTTCTACGAGCGCTTCGGCCTCACGCGCGACAGCCTGTTCGACCCCAACCACATCGATGCGGCGATGCAGGTCGTCACGCTCCTGGCCGACAAGGCCGACCAGCACCTGCGCCACGGGATCGCCTACGTGTCGGCGTTCCCCCGCCACCAGCACCGCATCCGGCTGGCCTGCATGTGGCCGCTGTTCTTCGCCGTCCGGACCCTTGCCGTCAGCCGCGACAACGTCGACGTCCTGCGGACCGAGGCCAAGATCGGGCGCGACCAGGTGCGGTCGATCATCCGGCAGACCACGCTGTTCGGCTGGTCCAACCGCTGGCTCGAGCGCTACTACGACCACCTGGCCCGGCCGCCCGGGCGGTCGGCGCCCCCGGCGGCCCCCCCGGCCGTCCTCGTGCCGACGTCCCGATGACCGCCGGCCCGCCCGCGCCGCGCGCCGCCCTGGATCGACCCCGTCCGTCCGCGCGCCGACGGGTGCGCCCGCGGAGCGGCCCGCCCGACCCCACGCTTGTTTGAGGAGACCACCATGCACGACCCGTTCCACGCCCGGGGGACCCTGGAGACCGCCGCGGGGCCGGTGACGATCTACCGCCTGTCGGCGCTGGCGTCGGCCGGCATCGGCGACGTCGATCGGCTGCCGGCGTCGATCAAGGTGCTGCTCGAGGCCGCGCTGCGCAACCTCGACGGCTTCGCCATCACGGCCGACCACGTCCGCGACCTTGCCGACTGGCCCAGCGCGCACACGCGCGACCGCGAGATCCCGTTCATGCCGGCGCGGGTGATTCTCCAGGACTTCACCGGCGTGCCGGCGGTGGTCGACCTCGCGGCCCTGCGCGCCGCCGTGGCGCGCCTCGGCGGCGACCCGACCCGCATCAACCCGCGCGTGCCGGTGGACCTCGTCATCGACCACTCGGTGCAGGTCGACGCGTTCGGGTCCACCGCGGCGCTCGTCGTCAACGCCGAGCGCGAGTTCGAGCGCAACCGCGAGCGCTACGGGTTCCTGCGCTGGGGACAGACGGCGTTCGACAACTTCCGGGTCGTGCCGCCGGCCAGCGGGATCGTGCACCAGGTCAACCTCGAGCACCTCTCGACGGTCGTCGGCCGCCGGGCGGGCGACGGCGGCACGGTGGCCTTCCCCGACACGGTCGTCGGCACCGACTCGCACACGACGATGGTCAACGGCCTCGGGATCGTCGGCTGGGGGGTCGGCGGCATCGAGGCCGAGGCGGTCATGCTGGGGCAGCCGCTGTACATGCTCATGCCGGCGGTGGTGGGCTTCAAGCTGACCGGCCGGCTCGCCGAAGGCGCCACCGCGACCGACCTCGTCCTGACCATCACCCAGATCCTCCGCCGCCACGGCGTGGTCGGCAAGTTCGTCGAGTACTTCGGCGACGGCATCGTGTCGCTGAGCCTCGCCGACCGCGCGACCATCGCCAACATGGCGCCGGAGTACGGCGCGACCGTCGGCTTCTTCCCGATCGACGGCGAGACGCTGGCGTACCTGCGGCGGACGGGCCGCAGCGCCGCCGACGTCGACCTCGTCGAGCGCTACAGCCGCGAGCAGGGCCTGTTCCACGCGCCGGACGCGCCCGAGCCGGTCTTCAGCGCACGCCTCGAGCTCGACCTGTCGACGGTCGAGCCGAGCCTGGCCGGCCCCAAGCGGCCGCAGGACCGCGTGGCGCTGGCCGACCTCAAGCGCACGTTCCACGCCGCCCTCGGCAAGGACTTCGGCGCCGATGTCGCGCTCGCCCCGGACGGCGCGCGCGAGGTGGCGGCCTGGGAGGGCGGCGGGGAGAAGCGGCCGCCGGCACCCGCGCGCGTCGACCTCTACGAGCGCCACCGCGTCGCGGTCGACCTCGGCGAGCGCGACGCGCACCTGACGCACGGGGCGGTGGTGATCGCGGCCATCACGTCGTGCACCAACACGTCGAACCCGTCGGTGATGGTGGCGGCGGGGCTCGTGGCCAAGAAGGCGGTCGAGCGCGGCCTCGACACAAGGCCGTGGGTCAAGACGTCGCTGGCGCCGGGGTCGCGGGTGGTCACGCGGTACCTCGAGGCGGCGGGCCTGACGCCCTACCTTCAGGCGCTCGGCTTCCACACGGTCGGCTACGGGTGCACGACGTGCATCGGCAACAGCGGGCCGCTCCCCGAGCCGGTCGCGGCCGCGGTGACGAACCACGGGCTGGTCGTCGCCTCGGTGCTCTCGGGCAACCGCAACTTCGAGGGCCGCATCAACCCGCTGACGCGGGCCAACTTCCTGGCCAGCCCGCCCTTGGTGGTGGCATACGCCATCGCCGGCACGGTCGACATCGACCTCACCCGCGAGCCGCTGGGGCTCGACCCCAACGGCGCGCCGGTGTACCTCCGCGACGTCTGGCCCAGCCAGGCCGAGGTCAACGCGACGGTCGCCGCATGCCTGCGGCCCGAGATGTTCGCCGAGGAGTATGCCCACATCTTCGAAGGCGACGGCCGGTGGCGGGAGATCGCGTCGGCGGGCGGGGCGCTCTACGCCTGGGACGCGGCGTCGACCTACATCCAGGAGCCGCCGTTCTTCGCGGACATCGCGCCGGAGCTGCCGCCGCCGCCGGTGCTGCGCGGGGCGCGGGTGCTGGCCCTCCTCGGCGACTCCATCACCACCGACCACATCTCGCCGGCCGGGTCGATCGCGCCGACGTCGCCCGCCGCGCAGTACCTCGTGGCGCGCGGGGTGCCGCGCACGGACTTCAACTCGTACGGCTCGCGGCGCGGCAACCACGAGGTGATGCTCCGCGGCACGTTCGCCAACGTGCGCCTGCGCAACCAGCTCGCGCCCGGCACCGAGGGCGGGTTCACCACCCACCTGCCGACCGGCGACGTCACGTCGATCTTCGAGGCCGCGGAGCGGTACGCGGCGGCCGGCACGCCGCTCGTGGTGATCGCCGGCCACGAGTACGGCACCGGCTCGAGCCGCGACTGGGCCGCCAAGGGCACGTTCCTGCTCGGGGTCCGCGCGGTGATCGCGGCCAGCTTCGAGCGCATCCACCGGGCGAACCTCGTCGGCATGGGCGTGCTGCCGCTGCAGTTCGCCCCGGGCGAGAGCGCGGGCACGCTCGGGCTGACCGGGCACGAGACCATCGACATCGACCTGCCGCAGGATCTCCGGCCCGGGCAGCGCGTGGCGGTGACCGCCACGCGGCCGGACGGGGACGCGGTCCGGTTCGAGACCGTCCTCCGGCTCGACAGCCCGGTCGACGTGCGCTACTACCGCAACGGCGGCATCCTGCACACCGTCCTGCGCGACATGATCCAGCCCGCGCCCGAGCAGGCCTGAGGCCATGGCCGGCACAGGGGGGCATGCGGGCAAGGCGCGCTGCGGGGCGCGGGTCGGGGAATCGGCATGGTGAACGAGAAGCTGTACTTCTTCCAGCAGTTCAGCCGCTCGATCGCGACGGTGGGCTCGTTCATCCCGACCTCGCGGTTCGCCGCGCACGCCATGGTGTCGGAGATGGCGCGCCGGGCGGGGCCGCGGCGCATCCTCGAGGTCGGCCCGGGCACGGGCCCGATCACGGCCGAGATCGTGCGCCACATGCGGGCGGACGACAGCCTGGTGCTGTGCGAGCTCAACGGCGACTTCGTGGCCTTCCTCGAGGAACGGATGGCCGCGGACGCGGCGTTCGCCGCGCGGCGGGCGCAGATCACGCTGCAGCACGCCAACGTCCAGGACCTCGACGCCGACGACCGCTTCGACTTCATCATCTCGGCGATCCCGTTCGTCAACTGCCCGCCGGAGGTCGTCGAGAGCATCCTGGCGTACTACCGCACGGTGCTCAAGCCCGACGGGGTGCTGTCGTTCATCGAGTTCGCGTACCTGCGCGCCGTGCGGCTCAAGATGATGTCGCTCGACGCCCGCGAGCAGGCCGAGGCGGCCATCGCCGTCATGGCGCGCGACGTCGACCCGCACGTGTTCCGGCGCGACCTCGTGATCCGCAACGTGCCGCCGGCCTGGGTCCGGCACCTGCGCTTCGTGCCGCCGCGCCCCGAGGACGCGCTGGCTCTCACGCCCCTGGACCACACGCAGCGGATCCGGCTCGGCGGCCGCGCGGGCCTGGCCAGCGCGGCGGTCCCGCTGGTCGGGGCCGCGCTCGGCGCCGGCTGGCTGCTCCGGCACGTGCGCGGCGCGCCGGCGGCGGCGTGGCTGGCGGCGGCGGGCGTCGCGGCGTTCTTCCGCGACCCGATGCGGCCCGTCGCGCCCGACCCGGACGCGGCGTTCGCGGCGGCGGACGGCACGGTGCTGTCGGTCGAGACGCTCGAGGACGACCGCTTCGGCGCCGGGCGCTGGCTGCGCATCGCGGTGTTCCTGTCGATCGCCGACGTCCACATCAACCGGGCGCCGATCGCGGGGCAGATCGTCGACAGCATCGACTCGGCCGGTCACTACGCGCACGCCGGCACGCCCGCGGCCGAGCACAACCACGCGCGCTACACGGTGATCGACGGCGCGGCGGGCCGGTGCGTGGTCGCCCAGCGCGTGGGCGCGGTGGCGCGCCGCATCGTCACGTGGGCGCGGGTGGGGGAGCTCGTCAGCCAGGGCGAGCGCTACGGCCTCATCTGCTTCGGCTCGCGCACCGACGTGTACCTCGCGGCCGACGGCTGGGAGCCGTGCGTCGTGGTCGGGGCGCGCGTGGTCGGAGGGGTCAGCCGGCTCGCGCGCCGTACCGACGGCGGGCCGAGATCCACGGACCCGAGAAGAGGTACAGGCTGGTCGCCACCCACACCGTCCACGAGAGGTTGACGATGGCGATGGCGGCGAACAGCGGCACGCCCCAGCGCGGCACGTGCGGGGCCATGGCCGACAGCTTGGGGTACGGGAACACGCTGACCATGAGCACCGACAGCACGAGCACGAGGCCGACGACGCCCGAGCCGCTCATGGCCGGGTGCAAGAGGGCGTTGAGCGCGACGATGACCGCCACGATGGTCGACGGGACGCCCTGGAAGTAGCCGGGGTTGGCGGGCGCCGCGTTGAACCGCGCCAGGCGCACGGCGCCCGCCAGCACGTAGCAGCTGCAGACGGCGACGAGCCCGAGCACGGGCCGGTCGGTCTCGGGCGGGTACGTCCAGAAGTAGACCAGCGCGCCGCCGCCGACGATGAACGACGTCATGTCGGCCAGCGAGTCGAGCTGCGCGCCGAACGCGCTCGACACGTTCCAGCGGCGGGCGAGCGTGCCGTCGCACCCGTCGAACACGGCGCCGCCGAGCAGGCACCACGCGGCGAGGGCGAGCTGGTCGGTGCTGGCCAGGATGATGGCGAGGACGCCGAGGACCAGGTTGAGGCTGGTCATCGCGTTGACGACGACGAAGCGGAGGCGTGAGAAGCGCGTGGTCGTTGGGTTTCCAGTGGCCATGGGTGGTCTCGGCGGGCAGGGCGGCGCGGTGCGGCGTCACGAGCGAATATTAAGTATTGTACACGGATCGGCACGCGATGTCGAAGCGCGGCGGCGCGGTTGCCCGGGGCCGGGGCGTGTGATACGATGTCGAGGCAGGCGCCCAGCGGCGCCGCTTGCGCACCTGACACCGCACCACGCCGGGAGGCATCCATGTCGGACTCGCAGCACACCGAGCAGCGCACGCCGTTCGTCCTGGGCAAGCCGATCAAGAACCCGTCGGACTTCTACGGCCGTCAGAACGTCTTGGCCAGCCTGTTCCGCGCGATCCTCAACGTCGAGCTGGTGTCGGTCGTCGGCGAGCACCGCTGCGGCAACACGTCGGTGCTCTACATGCTGGCGGCCGAGGAGGAGCGGCAGCGGCACCTCTCGCGGGCGGACGACGCCGGGCTCGTGTTCGTGTTCCTGAGCTGCCAGCTCGCGACCGAGGGCCCGGACGCGTTCTACCGCCGGCTGGCGCTGGGCGCGCGGCGGGTCGACCCCGACGCGACGGTGGACTTCGGCGGCGTCATCGACCGGGTCTGGGTGGAGGGCTACCTCGAGGACCTGGCCCACCGCGGCCGGCGCCTGGTGCTGCTGCTCGACGAGCTCGAGGTGATCGCGGGCTTCGACGAGGCGTTCTGGGAGTGGCTGCAGGTGCTCGTGACGGAGTACGACATCCCGGTGGTCGCATCGACGCGCTTCGACCTCAGCCAGTACCGGACGGAGCGCGGCGGGCCGCCGTTCTTCAACCTGTTCCGCAGCATCTACATCGGCTCGTTCTCGCCCGAGACGGTGGAGCAGTTCCTGCGCGAGAAGTCGGAGATCACGGACTTCGACTTCTTCGCGGTGCGCGACACGCTCCAGGACCTCGCGGGGCGCTTCCCGTTCTACCTGCAGGTGGCGGCGGCGCTCTTCTACTTCCACGCGGGGGGCGAGAGCCACGTCTCGGAGGCGCAGCGGCAGGCGGTGATCAACGAGTTCAAGGCGCGCACGTGGACGCTCTTCGAGGATGCCTGGCCGAAGCTGCCGCCGATCGAGCGCGAGGCGCTGGTGTGGTTGGCGGGCGAGGGGCGGCCCCACGGCGAGGCCGAGATGCGCTTCCACAAGGCGCTGCTGTCGCTCGAGCGCCGGGGCTACGTGGTCGACGGCCGCATCTTCTCGTCGGCGTTCGCCGACTACGTGCGCGAGCACGCGGCCTCGATCTGAGGCGCGGGCGCCGGCGGGCACGGAGCGCGACGCCCGCCGGCGACGACGATCGACCGATCGACGGGCGCCTCAGCGCCTGGCGTGGGGGCGGCCGGCGCGCTGGCCCTCGCGGCGCTGCTCGCGGAACATCAGGCGCAAGGGGGTGCCCTCGAACCCGAAGCGCTCGCGGATCTGGTTCTCGACGTAGCGCTCGTAGCCGAAGTGCAGGAGCGACTGGTCGTTGACGAAGAACACGAAGGTCGGGGGCGCGACGGCGACCTGGGTCGCGTAGCGGACGCGCATGAGGCGCCCGCCGCGGCTGTGGCTGTGACGGGCCTGGATGTCCTCGACGAGGCGGTTGAGCTCGCTGGTGGCGATGCGGGTGTGGCGGGTGGCGTGGATCTGCATGGCCAGGTCGAGCACCTTGGTCACGCGCTGGCCCGTGTGGGCGGAGATGGTGAGGATGGGCGCGTAGTCGAGGAACTTCAGCGCGTGCCGGACCTGGCGCTCGTAGGCCTCGATGGTGTGGGTGTCCTTTTCGATGAGGTCCCACTTGTTGAGGGCGATGATGGCGCCGCGGCCGGCCTCGTGGATGAAGCCGGCGACGTGGGTGTCTTGGGCGGTCACGCCGGCGAAGGCGTCGATGAGCACGACGGCGACGTCGCAGGCCTCGATGGCGCGCATGGCGCGCAACACGGCGTACTTCTCGATGCCGGGCTCGACCTTGCCGCGGCGGCGGATGCCGGCGGTGTCGACGAGCACGATCTCTTCGCCGTGGTAGCGGAGGGTGGTGTCGACGGCGTCGCGGGTGGTGCCGGCCTCGGCGCTGACGATCATGCGGTCCTGCCCGACGAGGCGGTTGAGGAGGCTGGACTTGCCGACGTTGGGCCGGCCGACGATGGCGACGCGCAAGCGGGGGTCGTCCTCTTCGGCGTCCTGGGCGGGGAGCGCCTCGGTGACGCGGTCGAGGAGGTCGCCGGAGCCGCTGCCGTGGACGGCGGACACGGGGCACGGCTCGCCGAGGCCGAGGGCCCAAAACTCGGCGGCGTTGAGGCGGTTGGCCTGCTTCTCGCTCTTGTTGACGGCGAGCACGATGGGCTTCTGGCTCTTGCGCAGGAGGGCGGCGACCTCCTGGTCGGCGGCGGACACGCCGGCGAGGGCGTCGGTGACCATGACGACGACGTCGGCCTCGTCGATGGCGAGCTGGGCCTGGTTGGCGATGCGGGCGCCGATCTCGCCGGTGTCGGCGAGCTCGAGGCCGCCGGTGTCGACGACGTCGAACGACTTGCCGTTCCACTCGGCGGCGGCGTACAGCCGATCGCGGGTGGTGCCCGCGATGGACTCGACGATGGCGAGCCGCTCGCCGACGATCCGATTGAACAACGTGGACTTGCCCACGTTGGGCCGCCCCACCAGGGCCACGAGGGGCCGTCGTCGTGTCATGTCCACCGCCTGTGTTTGGGCTCGTTCGGCCGTGCGGGCGCGGTTTGGCCGGGTTGTCTATGCGCCCTGGTCATGCTATCATGATAAAGTTGCATTGATGGGGACGGCAAGTCATCCGTGAGGAAGAGAATCCGAAGCTATGGGACGTTACCGAGGCTCCAAGTACAAGCTGTCGCGCCGCGAGGGCATCGACCTGTTCGGGACGGGCGGCGCGCCGCTCCAAAACCGGGTCACGCAGCCGCCGGGCGACCACGGGCGCAAGCCGCAGCGCAACCGGCCGTCGGACTTCGCCAAGCAGCTGCGCGAGAAGCAGAAGGCGAAGCGGATCTACGGGATGCGCGAGAAGCCCTTCCGGCGCTTCGTCGACATGGCGCGGCGGCAGCCGGAGCAGACGGGCGTGGCGCTGTTCAAGCTGCTCGAGCGGCGCCTGGACAGCGTGGTGTTCCGGGGCGGGTTCGCGCGGTCGCGCCCGATGGCGCGGCAGCTCGTCAACCACGGGCACGTGCTGGTCAACGGCCGCAAGGTGGACATCCCTTCGTTCCTGGTCGAGCCGGGGATGACGATCTCGTTCGACCGCGTGGCGATGAAGATGCCGGACGTCGAGATCGCGCTGCGCGCGCCGACGACGCTCTGCCCGTCGTGGCTGAGCTCGGACGACGACGGCATCCGGATGATCGACTGGCCGACGCGTGAAGAGGTGGGCTTCCCGATCGAGGACAACCTGATCGTCGAGTTCTACTCGCGGTAGGCGGCCTGTGCGGCAAGCCCCCGACTGCTCCGGCGTGGCTGGAGCGCTCGGGGGTTTTTCGTTGGCGAGGGCTGGTGCGGGAGCGGGCGTTACCGTTTGCAGGACGAATCGGCGAATTCGGCATTGGATCTTGGGGTCAGTCCTACAGACATCTGGGGTTGAGCCCTATGGGGATCTTGGCACGAGATGTGGTCAGGACTTGGGGCAGGGGGCCGATGGGGCGGAATCAGGTCACGGGATCTCGCTCATCGCATCCTCCGGCGTCGTTACGCGCAGGCCGTCTGGCGCTCGGCCAAGCTGCTCGCGGTCGCGCGTGACCAACACAGTGCCATGGCGCAGCGCGACCGTGACGTAGACGCCGTCCGCTCCGCGCAGCCCCGAGCGCGAGACGACGCCAGCCGCCAAAGCCGCCAACCCCGGCGTCAACGCGACCCAGGTGATGTACGGCAGCGCGCGGAGCGTACCGGCGAATCGATCGGCCCGTTCCGAGGAGCCGGTCCGACGGGCGACGACCGCGGCGACTTCTGGCAACACGAGCGTCGGCAAAACCAGCGGTATGTCTGCCCTCTGGATGGCGGCCAACAGATCGCGGCTGGCGGCGTGCCCCGGCTCGTCCGCGAACGTGGCGTTCCCGAAGACGCTGGCATCGATGGTGAAGACGCTCATCGGCGCGATTCGGCCAAGATCACGTTCGACGGCCGTGGGTCCACCAGCGCGCCGCGTTCGATCTCGGCGACCGCGTTCCAAAAATCCGCCCACGCCTCGTCGGGGCCCGGCTCGGCGTCGGCTTCATCGATCGGCACAAGCATGCCCACCGGATGCCCGCGATGCGTGACGGTGAACCGCCCTCCACCGCGCACCTGCCGCATGATCTCGGCGACCCGCGTCTTGAGCTCATAGATGCCTATCACTTGCACGGTCTTCGCTCCTGCGTGACAACTGGTCTGACCCTTGACCAGTACGTGGTCGACCTATTGTAGGATGGTTCTGCTCCGTTACCAAGATCGTGGCGCCGCGGCGGCCGCTTGATGTGTCAGAGCCTCGGTGGGCGCGATACCGGGTAGCATGCCCAGAACGACGTCGCGCTCGTCGTAGACCAGCGCCGGCAGGTGGATCGGGTCGCCCGGCCGCTCTGCTTGCGGGTAACAGGTCGCGCGGCTGAAGGCGCCGCCGCCGCCCTCGCCGAACTGGTAGGTCGCGTGCGCGAGCGAGGAGACGCCGAGCACGTTGCCGACGACGTTGTCGTGGTACGACCAGCGGTTGAGCGAGATGGCGTTCCAGGCGATCTGGAAGCGTGGGTTCAGGCCCGTGAAGTGGTTTCGGAACAGCGTGCCGTGGCTCGCCGAGCCGAAGTAGCCGTCGGAGGTGAGCTGCTCGCCCGTGTTGCCCTCCCAGAGGTTCATCATGTCGTGGGGCCCGTGGTTGTCGTTGAACATGCCCGTGTTCCAGCCGACAGTTGTTGGGCCCGTAGGTCTGTGAGTCGAGCCTGTACGTGCCGGCTGGGATGGCGATCACGCCCGGGCCGGGGTCGGTCCCAGGCGCGCTGGTCGCGCAGTGGTCGACGGCGGCCTGGAGGGCCCGGGTGGCGTCGTTGACGCCGGTGCCCTGAGGGCGTGACAGAACGTTTGATCGAAGGGCTTCCTGGGAGCGCCGGCATCTTGCCGGCTGGAAGCCGGCGCTCCCAGGATCTGCCACCCGCCCGGGCAGCCTCAGCGCCGAAACGGAACGAACGTTCTGTCACGCCGTCAGCGCCGGTGCCACAGGTGGCGGCGTCGAGGGCTGCGCAGATGCGGTTCCATTCGGGGATGCCGCCCGGCACGCCGCTCGTGTGTGCCCAGTCGACGCGGCGATCGGCGGGAACGATGGCGCCGATGTCGCCGGCGGCTCCGGATGCGTCGCTGTCCGCGGTCTCGCCGCTTGGCAGGGCAAGCGCCGACGCGATGCCGATGGCGGCGACGACGCGCACAACGGCGGAAGAAGGGCGCATGGCGTCGACCCTCACCGAGCCGCCGGGCCACGCGCGCGGGCCTGGATGGCGGGCCCGACGCACCGCGGGAAGCAGCCCTGCGTTGCGATCACGGCCGCGGATCGGCGATCCCGGAGCCTGCTTGTGCTCCTTGGCGGGCTTGCCGCTCACTGGATCACCCCTTCCTGGCTCCGGCCCGTTCTGCCGCTGCCGGGTGCCCGCCAATCCGGGGGAGGCGCGCCGTGAGCCGATGGCCGGGAACGATACATACGCAGGGTCGATTCCGCCAGCCTCGAAGAAGCGGTGGACGTCGACGTGGATCATGCGGGCGCCGGGGCGCGAAGCCGATCGAGGAGCAACACCGCGGGGGCGGCGGCGTTGTGGCAAGGGGCGCTTGACGTGTGTGGGGCCCGGGCTATCATGTCCACGCGACGCTCAAGCTGCAGTGGAGCACCGTCCAGGCGTTCGATGTTCGGGCCCGGGAGGCGGATGTCGGTGGGGCTACGCCTCCGTCGCGCTGCCGATCTGCGTGAACGCTCCCACACGCTGCCGGTGGCCGAGAACCGACCTGACCGGCGATTCAACGTCGCCCGTCAAACGGGGTGTGGACGGAGGAGAGGAAACATGGAGCCGAAGAGGCAGTCGTTGCTTGCGGACGCGTTCGGGCACCACGTCTGGGCGACGCTGAAGCTGATCGACGCGTGCTTGCCGCTCACGCCGGAGCAGCTCGCAACCGTCGTCCCCGGGACGTACGGCTCGATCGTCGACACGCTGCGCCACCTCGTCGCGGCCGACGCATCGTATCTGTTCGTCATGTCGGGCGGGCGCACGCCGCCCGTCGACGCAGAAGGCATGGACCTTGCGGACCTGCGCGCCGTCATGGAGCGCCACGGCGCCGCCTGGCCGGAGCTGTTGGCCGGGGACCTCGATCCCGTCGCCGTGCTGCGGCGTCGCCGCGACGACGGGTCGGAGTCTCATGCCCCGCTGGGCATCCGGCTGGCGCAGGCGGTGCACCACGGGACGGATCACCGCAGTCAGATCTGCACCGCCCTGACGGCGCTGGGCATCGCGCCGCCGGATATCGACGTGTGGGACTATGGCTGGGAGGACGGGCGGGTGGCGGAGGTGCCGCCGGCGTCTTGATGCCACGGGCGCCACGGATTCGAGGCCAGTAATCACCCTTGATCCTGGTGCATGCGGTGCAACCGTGGACGAGGTTATCGGCGTCGGCGGGTGACGTGGCCCGGATGGCGTGACAGCGCCCTGGTACCGCGCCTTCCAGCAACAACCGGGTTGCCGGCGCCAAGGACGGTCCGAACGACTCTCGGTGGCCCACTGCTCGGTCACCGAAGCCAATCTGTCAGCTTCAGTCCGGGAACGCGCTCGAAGTGCCGACGATTGTGCGTGGCCAGCGTGAGGCCATGGACCAGGGCGATGCTGGCGATCAGCAGGTCCGGCTCCCCAACGGGCTGCCCTTTGCGCCACAGGCCGTGTCTCAGCCGGCCGTGGCGGAGTGCAGCCGCCGTGTCGAACGGCAGCACGGTCAGGCCGGCCAAGAGGGTTCGTACGGCATCGAGGTTGCGTGCTTCGTCAGCAGAACGGCTGGCGCCGTGCGCAAGCTCGCCCACGGTGACGGTGGTGGTGAACAGCGGCATGTCGGCGGCCGGGTGTCTCCCGACGTCAAGTCGCGCGCGAAGAACGGCGACGCCGTGATCGGTGTCCAGAAGCACGCTCATCGGGGCAGATCGCGCCCACGTGCGACCGTCCGCTCAGCGCAGATGTCCGCGAGGAGTCGATCCCAGTCATCGCCGCCCGACCAGGCGCCAAATGCGGTCATGACGGGATGCCGCTCCGGTTTCGTACCGGTCGCTTGCTCGGCGTCCAGTGCCTCCAGCCGTCGCAGATCTCCAAGGCCAACCAGGGCTGCCACAGGTCGGCCCCGGCGCGCCACGACGACACGGTCTCCGCGAAGGAGAACAAGGCTGACGAGCTCCGACAGCCGAGCTTTGACTTCTGCGATGCTGGCAATGGTGCTCATGCGCTGCGCTCCATAAAATGGTCAAGATGACCACTTCGATTCTCGGCGGACTTGTCGCAGCGGGCAAGCGGCACATCGGACCGCGACCGGCTCGCCGCAGGGTGCGGCCACGATCCGCGCCGGCAACGGCGCCCAGTCTACCGCGCATTGGCGAACGGAGTGGCCGTCCCGCCCAGCTGCTGCCCCCAGATCGGCATCTCGTCCAAGAACGCCACAGACGGTTCACCCCCGCTCGCGCGGCGACCACGCCCATGCCTGCCCCCTGCCGGCTCACCAGATCCGGGCGCCTGCTACGGCGCCGGCAGACCCAGCACCGGCAGGAAGTCGCACCGGCCTCGGGACGATGACCATCGTCTCCTCGTGGCGTGCCGGCGTGCCTCCAGCACCGACGCCATCCAGCCGGTGGACCAAAGCCCCCGCGCCCGGCCGGTCGCGCAGCGTGCAACGCGCCCCGGCGGAGGATCCGCCGCGCACCGCGACGAGGGCACCGGTGACCGACGGCCAAGCTCCCCCGGCGGCGGGCCAGCGCAAGACCACGAAGCCGAGCACGTCGACCTCGGCCACGGTCTCCCGGCCCACCACCACGTCGCCGGTCGTCTCGACCTGGGCGGCGGCGGGGGCCTGGGGCGTCGGCGTCGGCGTCGCTGGGGCCGAACATGGCGGTCGTCGCGCCGGGCGGTGGCGCGACGGGGAAGAGCCGGCAGACAGGGGCGACTTCGGTGCCGACGGTTATGCAGCGGTGGCCGCTGCGCGAGCTGAACAGGCCACAGAAGACGTTGTCGGCAACGAGAGCTGGCCCGCCGCGGCCACTCCGGTCCCCCCGTCGCGGCAGTGGACGATCACGCCGCGGCCGGCGGCACGAAGCTCCAGATCGACTGCTTGTCGACCGATCGCCTTGACACGAGCCCATCAGGCTGCTTACCATCTGATGCTTGGGGTAGGGCTGCCTCCGGTGGCGACGACCGGAAGCGGACGGCGGGTCGATCCGGACACGTTCGCACCACCGAGATGGCTCCAAGTCGGCGACGGAGAGGTACTCATGACTGCCAGAGCCAAGAAGTCGGAGAGGCGCGTGAAGGTCATCGACGGCATCGTCGGATGCCTTCGCGATCCAAAGTGCATTGCGCAGATCGGCTTTCGCACGAAGCCGGAGGACGTGATCCAGCAGTCGCTTTTCCACCAATTGCTCAAGGAGCTGCGACGCATCTACCGGGAGCTGGAGCCCGGCCTCCTCCCTGAGACCTACGAGCGCAAAGCAGAGGAGTCACTGCTCTGGGAGGGGGACAACACCACCGTGATCAACATGATCCAGTTCCTCGGCACCCAGCACCGTCCGGACTTTGTGCTGACCCTCGACAGCACGCGCATCGCCATTGAGGTCAAGCGGGGTGACACGGGCGCGGCGATCCGCGAGGGCATTGGCCAGAGCCTTGTCTATGCCCACGAGTATGAGTTCGTGGTATACGCCTTCTACGACACGACGGCCGAAGGCAGGGTGAGCCGCTCGGTGGAGCACGCCGGCGAGCGCGCATTTGTCGATGACCTGTGGGAGCACCACAACGTGCGGTTCGAGGTGATCTGAGGTCGGAGGGCGGCATCGGTGCCTGTGGCTGACGGTGACAGGAAGGGGCGACCGCGGCGCACCCGCGTCCGAATACCCTGTGCTCCTGTCCCGGCCCCCGATCTCCCATCCCGCCGCACCGCCCCTGCCCTTGCCGCCTTCGCCCTCGCCGCCGCCGCCCTCGCGCTCTACCTCGCCACCCTTGCCCCCACCGTGCTGTGGGGCGACAGCGGCTACTTCCAGTGGTCCGCCGCCGCCGGCCACCTCAAGCGCGACGCCGGCGGCCACGCGCTGTGGCTCGCCCTCGCCCGTACGTTCATCCGCCTGCCGTGGGGCGACGTCGCCCACCGCGTCAACCTCCTGTCGGCCGCCGCCGCCGCCGCGACCCTCGTCGCCCTCTTCGGGGCCATGCGCGCCGCCGGGCTGCGAGCGCCCGCCGCAGGCGTCGGCTGCCTCGCCCTCATGGTGTCGCACACCTTCTGGATGCACGCCGTCCGCGCCGAGGTCTACACCGTCTTCACCGCCGCCATGGCCGTGCAGCTCTGGCTGTGGTTCGCCTGGCGGCCCGGGCGCCCGTGGCCCGTCGCCGCCGCCGCCGCCCTCGGCGGCGCCACCGTGCTCGCCCACCAGATGGCCGTCCTCCTCGTGCCCGCCGCCGCGTTCCTGGTCTGGCGCCAGCGCGCCTGGCTCACCCCACGCGCCCGCCTCGCCTGCGCCGGCCTCCTGGCCGCCGGCCTCGCGCCCTTTGCCGCCGTCGTCGCCTGGCAGGCCGCCGGCGGCAGCTTCGCCGACGCCCTGTGGGCCCACTTCACCCGCGTCGACACCGACTTCACCGCCGCGCTCTTCGACGTCCACCCGGCCGCCCTGCCCCGCGACGCCGCGCTGTGGCTGGCACTCCTCGCCCTGCAGTTCCCCGGCCCCGCCGGCTGGTGGGCCCTGCGCGGGCTTCGGGACCTGCCGCGCCCGGGGCTGCCGGCAACGCCGTGGCGCGTGCTCGCCATCGCCTACGCCACCACCGCCGCCTTCGCGCTGAGCTACCGCGTCAACGACCGCTTCGCGTTCTTCCTCCCGAGTTATGTCATCTTCGCGTTCTTCGTCGCGCGCGGATGGGAGCACGCCGCCGCGCACAGGGCCGGGTCCAGGATCGACGCGAACCCAGGCGCAGCGTCTCCGTCGAACAGCGAGCCGCGCCGCGAGGTCCATGCGCCGGCGCCGTCAGGCCCGGGCGCCACGGATCTTCCGCAAGCCGCGCCGCCGATGCCGTCGGGCGGCGGCGCCGGGCCCGGCCCCGATCGCCCCCGGCGCCGCAGCCGCCGCGCCGCGCTGGCCCCCCTGCCCGTCCTCGCCGTCCTCGCCGCGCTCGCCATGCCGCCCGTGGCCTACCGCGCCGCGTCGGGCTGGCTCGCGGGGCCCGGATCCGGACTCGCCGCCCGCGCCCTGCCCGTCCGCGCCCTGCCCGGGCGCGACCCCGCCCGCTACTTCCTGTGGCCCCCGAGCCACCTCGAGACCAGTGCCGCCGCGTTCGCCCGACGCGCCCTCGCCTCGCTGCCGCCCGGCGCCGTCCTCCTCGCCGACCACACCCCCTATCAGCCGCTGCAGTACGTCCAGCGCGTCGAGGGCGTGCGCCGCGACGTCCGCCTGGTGCGCGTCGAGCCGACCGACGACCTCCGGGCCGCGGCCGCACGCGGTTCGCGCGACGCTGCCGAGCGCTTCCTCGCCGACGACAACGCCGCGTACTACGACCTGCCGTCGCTCGCGCCCGACTGCGTGGTCCCGTACGGCGTGGTCTACCGCGTCGCGCCTGCCGGGCCGTTCGGCGGCTGTCGGTGAGCTTGCGGCGTTGGTGATCGCACGGGGGGATGGCCTCCCCTAGCCCCCGCCCTCTCCACACCCCGCCGCCGGCGCCGCATTCCCCGGCAGCACGACGCGCCGGTAGAACTGCCCCGCCGGCCCGGCCGACATCGACGGGTAGCAGCGCGCGAGCTCGGCCAGCGCCGCCGCCTGCGCCGGCGACGCGTCGGCGTCCAGCGCCGTCCAGACCACCTCGATCCGCGCGTGTCGGCCCACCGCATCGCCCAGCGCCGGCAAGAGCCCGTCCAGCGGCACCACCGCGTGCGCGTGCGTCGCGCCCGCCGGGTCGGCGACGTCGAGCATCCCCATCCAGATCGCGAAGTGCCGCTCCGCCTCGATCGGGTCGCCCACGCCCGGCGTGAACGGGAACAGCACCAGCGCGTCCGGCCCGCCCGCCGCCCGCGCCGTCTCCATCAGCTCGCGACGGATGCGCCGGTCGTCCGGGTCGTGCACGTGGTTGAAGGCGATGTAGAGCTCGCTGTAGACCACGAGCGCCAGCCCCAGGCCCCCCGCCGTGACCAGCGCCGCGCGCAGCACCGGCCCGCCGGCGCGCGCCAGCTCGCGGTGCGCCGCGTGGAGCCCGAGCGCCATGAGCGCGTAGGCCGCCGCGATCGCCGGGTACATCACCCGCGCCCCCGGCACGCCCGTCAGCACCGGCACCGGCACGAAGAACAGCCCCCCGAAGAGCAGCCACCATCCGGCCCCCCGCCGGCGCCACGCCGCCAACGCCGCGATCGTCCCGAGCACCAGCCACGGCAGGAGCAGCGCGTTGAACATCGGGCCGAAGCGGTTGTACAGGAAGTCGCCCGGCGTCGCCACGAAGATCCCGTGCGCCAGCTCCGCCGCGTTGGCCGCCAGGCGACCCGCCAGCGGCTCCGCCTCGCCCGGGCGGGCGACGCCGTAGTACGAGAACCGCCCCGCGAAGTAGGCGATCAGCACCGGCGTGGCCAGCGCGATCGGCAGCGCGAACGCCGCCACGCGCGGCGCGCACCACGCCGGCCGCCGCCGCTGGGCGACGAACGCCGCCCCGATGGCGACGACCGCGACCCCGGCCAGCGGCAGCACCGTGTCGTAGGTCAGGAGCGCCAGCGCCGTCGCCACCCCCGCGAGCCCGTAGGCCCGGGTCCGGCCCGAGCGCGTCGCCCACTCCAGGCACAGGAGCGCGACGAGCGGCATGAGCTTGACGTGGCTCTCGACGTTGGCCAGCCGGCTCGCGCTGATGTCCAGCGGCGACACCGCCAAGAGCAGCGTCGCCAGCCACGCCACCGGCGCGTTCGCCAGCCGCCGCGCCAACACGTAGAAGACCGCGCTGCCGACGACGCTGTACAGCGCCACCGTGAAGCGCGCCGCGTACAGCCCCGGCCCCAGCCAGCGGTGGAACGGCGCCTGCATGAAGAAGCTGCCCGGCATCGTGTACAGGTGGAAGTCCGCGCCCTCGGGATATTGTCCGTAGCGCATCGACGCGATCACCTCGACCACCCACTTCGACTCGTCGCCCTCGATGCCGTACGGCAGGACGTGCAGGCCGTAGAGCCGCAGGAACGCCGTGGCGCCCAGCACGCCCCCGACCGCCAGCCACTCGGCCAAGCGCGGCCACGCGCCCGCCGCGAGGTCGCCGTCCCAGCGCCCCCGATAGCGCCGCGCCCAGACCGCCGCCAGGGCGATCCCGAGCCCGAAGTCGACCAGCGGCGGCAGCAGGTAGAGGTCGAACAGCGCGAGCTGCCCCAGCCCGATGAGGCCGAGCGCACACACCAGCACCGCGGCGTCGCCGCGCCGCCGCGCCTCGTCCGGCCGGCCGGCGCGCCGGCTGCCCCAGGCGCCGAGCGCGAGCCCGACGCCGCACGCGAGCGCGGCGCCGCCCACCAACCCCGGCCACGCCGCCGTGTGGCGCTCGCCCAGCTCGAAGATGAACCGCAGCCCGTTGAACGGCGAGCCGAGCTCGCCCGGCCGGATGCCGGCGCCCGGCCGCGGCGCAAACGCCCACACGTAGAGCCCCGCCGCCGCCGCGCCCACCGCGACGGCGACGTCCCCCGGCCGCCGCCGCGCCGCCGCCGCCCACGCCCGGACCCGACCGGCCACCCGCCCAACCACGGGCACCCCTGCGGACGGCCCCCCGGTAGGGGCGAACACATATTCGCCCCCACCCCCGCCCGCCGCCGACACCCCCCGTTCGCCCCCGCCGCCGCGCGCCTCGCCGCCGACGGCCGCAGGGTCATCGGGCAGGCGCACCCCCGACGGCAGTGCGTCCCCCCCACCGCCGGCCCGTCCACCCCACCATGCCTCGGCGGCCAACACCGCCGCCGCCACCGCCGCCAGCCCGAGCGTGAGCCAAGGCACATCCATCCGCCAGTCTCCCATGCCTCCGCGCGGATCGCCCTCCGCGCCACCGCGCGCCCCGCCGGCCGCCGGGGCACCCTACCCAGATGCTATCACATCGTCGGCGCGATCGAGCGTGGCGCGCAGGTCGCGGAAGCCCTGGTCGAGGTAGGGCACGATCAGCAGCGCCGTCGCCGCGCCGAACACCGCGCCCGTCACGCTGCGCAGGAGCGGCGTGCTCGTCCGCCAGCCCAGGAGCTGCGTGAAGCCGTCGATGCCCATCGGGATCAGCGCCAGCGCATACCACCGGATCGGCAGCGGGCCGGGCAGCGGCCGGCGCCGCAGCGCGAGCACCACCGTCGTGGCCAGCATCGCCACCCAGATCCCCATGTCGCGCTCGCAGATCGCGAGCTGGTAGCCCAGCTCGGCATCGCGGATCGGGTGGTGGAACGCCAGGATCTCGCGGTCGGCCGGCACGCCGGTGTGCGGCTGCACCTCTGCCCACGTGTAGGTCCACTGGCGCCCGAACAGGAACCAGCTGTGGTGCGGGAGCTGGTGGCACGCCGCCCGGTAGACGAAGTAGATCGCCCCGCTGAGGTCGGCGTGGCCGGCCGCCGCCAGGATCGGCGCGGCCACCGGGAGCGCCACGAACACCGCCATCCCCGCCGACAGGAACGCCAGCCAGTGCCGGGCGATCCACCGCGTCCCGTGGCGGAGCCGCCGCTCCCAGACCGTCGCCCCGCGCCGGGGCGTCGCCGGCGCCGCGCCGCCGCCTGTGCCGCCCGCGGTCACGCCGGGCCCGCGCCCAGGCGGTCGCCGGGCGCGCCGCGCGGGCCGTCCGCGCCGTCGCCCGGCGCCGGGGCGCCGCCGGCGACGCCCCGGCGCCGGAGCCAGATCGACAGCGCGTAGCCCGCCACCAGCGCCACCGCGATCGCGTAAGCCGCCACCACGTAGCCCGTCATGGCCTCTCCTCCCCCATCTCCGAGAGCGCGCGCGACACCGCCAACGCGCGATCGACCAGCCGCGCCCGGCGCCCCGCCAGGCCCGCCGCCGCCTCCGGCGACACGGCCGCCATCCGGTCGAGCCGCGCGATCTCGTCCACCAGCCGCCGGCGCTCGTCGTGCAGCCACCGGCCGGCGCGGCGCCGGCCGGCGCCGCGCCGCCGCCACAGCGGCACCGCGATGCCGAGCAGCGCCGCCACGAGCGCGAAGCCCGTGCCGGCCGCGATCACGCCCGTCGGGCCGACCACGGCCGGCGCCAGCGGCCGCGTCAGGCGCGGGTCCGCGGCCGCCGCCGCGGGCTCGGGCAGCCCCGTCAGCGCGATCCGGAGCCGGGCGCCCGCCGCCAGGCCGGTGCCGCGGGCCGTGGCCGCCGGGCCGCGCTCGCCGAGCGTCGTCGGCGCGCCCGCGGTCAGGCCCCCGCCGGCGATGCCGACCCCGTCGCCGGCCACCACGACGTCGAGCGCGTCGACCGGCCAGTCGAGCCGGCGGTCGATCGCGACCGTCGTCCCGTCGTACGGCGCGGTGTAGCCGATGATCACCGGCAGGTCGCCGGGCGGCACCGGGACGTCGCTGACCACGGCGCCGCCCTCCAGCCGGGCGCTGCCGCTCACCCGGAAGTCGTCGATCTGGATCTCGAACGCCCCGGGCAGGAGCGGCAGCCGGAGCGTCGCGCCGCCGCCGGCAGCCACGCGCGTGCGGTCCGACGCGTTGCGGATCGTCCAGGCCTCCGCCACGTCGAGCACGCCGTCGGCCGGGCGCGGGATGACGACGATGCGCGCGGCCCCGACCGCGAGCGCGACGTCCGCGCTGGGCTCGTACACCGTGATGTCGACCGCCTCGGCGCGGGCGGCGTCCGCCGCGAGCGGCACCGCGTCCGGCGGCACGAAGTCCACCCCGCCGTACGTCGCCACCACGCGGTACGCCACGTCCGACCCCGCCAACAGGCCCGTCAAGGTGTAGCCGCCCGTGGCCGCGACGGTCGCCGTCACCGGTTCGCCGGGCAGGATGTCGTTGAGGGCGTGGCTGAAGGGCACGGCCACCACCCGCGCGCCGGCGGCCGTGGGCGGATCGGCGCCCGGCGGGCCCGCGCTGCCGTTGACCACGCGGCCCGCGATCACGCCGTCGAGCGTGCCGTCGTCCGGGCCGAGCGGCCGGAACGCCGCCGACCGCACGAAGTCCAGCGCCGCCCGCAGGTCGCCGTCGGCGACGTCGGCGGTCGCGGTGTGCGCGACCGCCGCGGCGGTGTAGCCGGCGTGGAGGCCGGCGTGGCTGCGGGCCATGAGCCAGGCGGCGTCGCCGAGCGGCGGGGCCGGCGCGCCGGCGGTCGGCGCCGGCGCCCCGGGCAGGGCGTGGCACGCCGCGCAGCGCGCGCGCCACACCGCGCGGCCCTGCGCCAGGCGGCGCGGCGTCAGGTAGAACGACCACGCCGCGTACAGCGCCTGCCACCGCTCCTGTGCGTCGAGCGCCTGCGACCACGGCGGCATGCCCTTGTCGAGCCGGCCGTTCGTGACGATGTCGTACAGCTCGGCGGGCGCGACCTGCCGCATCCGCTGCGGGTCGTCGAGCCGCGGCGGCGGCGACGGCAGCCGCGCGGCCATCTCGCCGTCGCCGCGGCCGTACGGCCCGTGGCAGCTCGCGCACCGGTCGCGGTAGGTCGCGTACCCGGCCGCCGCGTCGGGCAGCGTCTCGGGCGTCGGCACCGGCGTCGGAGGCGCCGCCACGGCCGACGCGGTCGCGGGCGCGGGCGCCGCCGGCGTGGTGGCATGCGCGCCGCGCGCCTCGGCCGCGGCAAGGGCCGCGGCCGCCACGCACGCGCCGGCGACGCGGGCCGGGCGCCGCCAGCCGCCGGGTCGCGGCGTCACGCCAGCACCGGGCCCAACGGCTGGCCGCATGCCGCGCAGAACCGGTCGCCCTCGCGGGCGCGCTTGCCGCAGGCGGGGCACATGGCCGCGGCGGCCGCGCTGTCGGGTTGCACGGCTGCGGCCGTTGCGAGCGCATCGGGCGGCACGGCCGCGGCGGGCGCGGGAGCGTCGGGCGCGGCCGGGGGTTCAGGCGCGCCGCGGGCGGCGGCGCCGATGTCGGCCTCGAGCGCGGCGACCAGGGCATCGGTGCGGCTGGCGGCCGTGGCGGCGATCCGGTCGAGCGCGGCCAGCACGGCCGCGCCCTGCTGGACGACCTCCGCCCGCAAGCGGGCGTGCTCGGCCTCGCCCAGCCGGCCGTCGGCCCGGTCGGCGTCGAGGTCGCGCAGGTTGGCCAGGATCGCCTCGCGCCGGGCGAGGAGCGCCACCACCCGCGGGTCGGGGGGCGCCAGCGGGAACGTGCCGCGCAACACCGGCCAGACCACCCACGCGACGGCGCCGACGCAGGCGAGCGCGCCCGCGCCGAAGAGCGCGACGTGCCAGGCCGTGCTCACGACGGGCGCGGCCGGCGGGGCTGTCGGGGCCGGCGCAGGCCGGCGGCGGGGGGCGCCACGACGCTCACGGCGCGCTCCCGGCCAGGAGCCGCTCGACCGTCGCGCGCAGGTCGGTGGGCGTGAACGCGGCCGACGGCGTGATGGGGCCGACGAGCTTCACGCGGCCGATCCCCTCCTCCGGCGCGCCGGCCGCCGGGCGCAGGTCCGCCAGCCGGCCAAGCGCGTCCACCACGACGGTTTCGGGCACGCCGCGCACGCCGTAGCGGCGGGCGGCGGCGCCGCCGCGGTCCATGCCGTTGGGGTACGTCACGCCGTGCCGCGCGAGGTACGCCAGCGCCGCGGGCCGCGTGTCGGTGTACGCGACCCCGAGCACCGTCACGCCGCGGTCGCGGTAGTCGCGCCACAGCGCCTCGAGGTCGGCGGCCTCCTCGGCGCACGGCAGGCACCACGATGCCCAGAAGTTGACGACCACGACGCGCCCCCGCAGGCCGCGCAGGTCGACCGTCGCGCCGTCGAACGTCTCGATCGCGACGTCGGGCGCCGGGCGCCCCGGCTGGAGCGCGATCGACGACCGCGTGAGCGACCAGCCGAGCACGGCGAGGAGCACCGCCGCGGCGGCGATGCCGGCGCCGAGGGCGGCGCCGGCCGGGCGCGTGCGGCGGGCCGGGGCGCCGAGGTCGAGCGCGGCGTCGGTGTGGCTCACCGGTCGTCCTGGGCGGCCAGCGCCTCGAGGCGCGCCGCGTAGTCCGGCGCCGCCGGGGAGGCGGCGGGCAAGGCCGGCGCGCCGCGGTCCGGCCCCGAACCGGCCGGCGGGCGCGGCGAGGTTCCGCGCGGGCGCCGCGCCGCCGCCGCGGTCGAGCGCCGGACGACGACGACCACCGCCACGGCGCCGAGCACCAGGGCCGCGACCGGCGCCAGCCATGCCGCGAGGAAGAAGCCGCGCGTGGGCGGCGCGTTGAGCACCTGTGGCCCGTAGTCGGCCACGAACGACGCCCGGACCTCGTCCGCGGTCCGGCCCGCCGCGAGCTGCGCCGCGATCTCGGCCCGCATCTGCGCGCACACCTCGAGCGGGCAGTCCTGGAGCGAGTACCCCTGGCAGATCGGGCAGTTCAGCGTCCGGGCCACCGCCGCCACGGCTTCCGGCGCCACGCCCGGCGCGTCCGCGGCGGGCCGGTCCGCGGCGGACGGCGGCGTGGATGGGCCCGCGGTGGCGGCGGTCGGGGCCGGGGGCGCCGGCCCGTCGGCCTGGGCGTCGACGACGGGCGCTCCGACCGTCGCGGCGAGCACGGCGGCGGCGAGCACGGCGGCCAGGCAGCGCGGCCACCGCCGCCGTGGGTGCGGCGCGCCCGTGGGGCAAGGTCGCCGTAGCCGAATCGCTACACGAAGCCTGGCCGCCATGGGGCCTGCCGGCGAGCTCAACGCGCCACGCCGAGCGCCGCGCCGCCGACCAGCCGCTGCAGCTCGGCGTTCATCACCCGCTCCTCGGCGGCGTCGGGCCAGGCCGCGATCAGCGTGCCGAGCACGAGGATCACCATCCCCAGCCAGACGCAGTTGATGAGGGGGTTGACGTACACCTTGAGCGTGACCCGCTCGCTGGCCGGGTCGTAGGTGCCGAGCAGCACGTACAGGTCCTCCGTCGGCCGGTGCCACACCGCGGGGATGGTCATGGGCTGGTCCTCGCGCAGCCGGAAGACGTCCTTGCGCGGCGCCACCACCCGCGCCGCGCCCCCCCCACGCGCCGTGTGCACCGCGTCGAGGTTGGCGTGCACCATCTGCTTGTCGGGCGTCTGGGACTGCGCGAGCCCGCGGTGCGTCAGCGTGTAGGCGCCGATGGTCATCGACTCCCCGACGTCGAGCGTGCGGTCGACCTCGAGCTGGTAGACGTTGGAGCCGATGACCCCGACGGCCAGCACGATCACGCCGGCGTGGACCAGGTAGCCGCCGTAGCGCCGGCGCTGCCGCCGGAACACGCCCAGCGTGGCCCGCGCCGGGCCCTCGCCGCGGCGCATCCGGGCCGCGACGCCGCGCCCGATCTCGAGCAGCGTGACCCACAGCGCGAACACGCAGATGCCGAAGCCCACGACCGCGACCCACCGGCGCACGCCGAGCGCGTAGAGCACGACGGTGATGGCCAGCGTGCCGACCAGCGGGAACGCCAGCACGCGCGCGAGGCGCCCGGCGTCCCCCTTCCGCCAGCCCACGAGCGGGCCGACGGCCATCAACACCAGCATCGCCGCGAAGATCGGGAGCACCACGCGGTTGAAGTACGGGGCGCCGACGGTGACCCGCTGGTCGGTGACGATCTCGCTGAAGAGCGGGAACAGCGTGCCCCAAAACACCGCGAAGAGCGCGCCCATGAGCAGCAGGTTGTTGGCCATGAACACGCCCTCGCGGCTGACGGCGTGCTCGATCCGCTCCTCGGACGCCAGGTCGGGCAGGCGCCACCACAGCAGCGCCAGGCTGCCGAGCACCACCGCCGACGTGAACGCCAGGAAGTACCCCCCGATGTCGGACTGCGCGAACGCGTGCACGCTCGACACCAGGCCGGCGCGCGTGAGGAACGTGCCGACGATCACCAGGCTGAAGGTGAGGATCACCAGCGCCATGTTCCACACCTTGAACGTGCCGCGCCGCTCCTGCACCATGACCGAGTGCAGGAACGCCGTGGCGGCGAGCCACGGCATGAACGCGGCGTTCTCGACCGGGTCCCAGCCCCAGTAGCCGCCCCATCCCAGCACGTCGTACGCCCAGCGCCCGCCGAGCGACAGGCCGATGGAGAGGAACGCCCAGGCCACCAGCATCCACCGCCGCGACGCCAGGATCCACCCCGCGTCGGTCTGCCGCGCCGCGAGCGCCGCCATGGCGAACGCGTACGGGATGGTGAGGCCGGTGAAGCCGAGGTACAGCGCGGGCGGGTGGAAGGCCATGCCGGGGTGCTGGAGCAGGGGGTTGAGCCCGTTGCCCTCGCTCGGCGCGACCGTCAGGCGCTCGAAGGGGTTGCTCACGAAGACGACGAGGAACAGGAAGAAGCCGGTCACGGCGGCGCACACCGCGGTGAACCACGGCATGAGCGCGGCGTCGGCGCGCCACGGGCGCAGGAGCGCGGCCGACGCGAACACGGCCATCAGCCAGCTCCAGAACAGAAGCGAGCCCGCCTGCCCGCCCCAGAGCCCGGTCAACAGGTAGAACGTCGGCGTCGTGGTGTTCGACGTCTGCCACACGTAGGCGAGCGTGAAGTCGTGGACGACGAAGGCCAGCACGAGCACGCCGACCGCGACGGTGGTGAGCGCGGCGGCGGCCAGCATCGCGCGCCGCCCGGACACGACGAGCTCGTCGATGCCCGCCCGCGCGCCGTAGGCCGACGCCACGGCCGCCACGACCGTCAGGCCGAGCGCGGTCGCGGTCGCCAGCAGGCCGATCTCGGCGGTCGGCCAGGCCTGGACCTCACCCATCGCGGTCGCCGCCGGCGGCGTCGGCCTGGCCCGGCGGGACGGCCTCGTACTTCGAAGGGCACTGGACGAGCAGCTGGTCGGCGGCGAAGCCGCCGTCCGCCGTGACCCGTCCGCCCACCGTGACCGACTCGGCGAGGTCGAACGTGTCGGGGACCACGCCGCGGTAGACCACCGGCACCCGGCCGTCCTTGCCGGTCAGGACGAACCGCAGCTCCAGGCCGTCGGCCGGGCGCGTCACCGACGCCTTGTCGACGGTGCCGCGGACCTGCATGCGGCGGCCGACGGGCGCGCCGGCGGCCGCGGGCGCGGCGGGCAGCTCGGCGGCCTGGGCGGCCCCGGCCCCCGCGTAGACCGCCCCGTCGGCCACGAGCTCGTCGACGGTGTAGTAGGCTTCCTGGCTGGAGAAGTAGGTCGCGATCGACATCACCAGCATGGCGGCGAAGATGACGGCGCCACCGACGATGATTCGCGTCTGCATGCTTGACTCCCCGCTGGGTTCGGCTCGAGGCGCAGGCGGCCGGCCGCGATGCGGTCCGCCGGCCGTCGGCAAGTGTACGTGCGCCCCCCGCACCCGTCAACGCCCGGCGCCGCCGGCGCGTCGTCGTCCGGTCGCGAAGCGGTCAGAATCCGGCGGCCGGTCGGGCCTGGCACGCCGAGGTCACAGGCCCGCGACCCGGAGCCACCCGTCGAGCGGAGGCAGCCACGACGTCGCGGTGCCGAGGATCCGATCGAGGTAGGGCTGGAGGTCGGGGCGCGACAGGATGGCGCCGCGGTGCATCGCCGAAACCGTCCCGTCGGCGGCGATGAACACCGTCGTCGGCAGCGCGCGGACCTGGTAGATGGTCGACACCTGGCCGTCGGCGTCGAGGACGACCGGGAACGTGATGCCGTACTGCCCGACGAACGCCTGCACCGGGCCGGCCTGCTCCTGGACGTTGACGCCGATCATGGCCAGCCGGTCCTTGTGGCTGTCGTAGGCGTGGATGAAGAGCGGCATCTCGATCTTGCAGGGTCCGCACCACGTGGCCCAGAAGTTGAGGACGACCGGCTTGCCCTGGAGGTCGGACAGCGTGAGCGTGGATCCGTCCAGCGCCGGCAACGACAGCTCGGGGGCCGGGGCGCCCTGGCGCGCCGGGCGCACCGCGCGCCCGCCCAGGTAGAGCACGACGTCGGCGGTCTGCTGGAGCGCGGCCGCCACCCGGTCGGGGTCGGCGGACAGCCCTCCGGTCAGCGACTGCGCCGCCGGCGACTGCAGGTACCGGCCGTTGGAAACCTGCCGCCGCGACCACGCCTGGAACTCGGCCGCGGTGATCCCGGCCGCGAGCACCCGCTGCTGCAAGGCCGTGGGATCGAGGCCGTACTGGCCCAGCATCCGCGGCATGTCGGCCGCCACGTCGGCGTCGGTCACGCCGATGCCCGCCCGCTCCGCGGCCTGGAACAGGAGCCACTGGTCGATCACCTGGCTGAGCAGCTCGCGCCGGAACGCGGCCGTCGACACCGGGTCGTCGGCCGTGACGCGGCCGGTCTGGGCCTGGAGCACCTTCTGCACGGCGGCCTCGACGTCGATGTCGCGGTCGGTCACCGCCCGGCCGTCGACCAGCGCCAGGGCGCCCGCCGCGGCGGGCGGCGCGCCGGCCGCGGGCGGCCCGCCCGCGCCCGACAGGCGCTGCCGGCCGAGCCACAGGCCCGCCGCACCGATCGCGACGACCGCGAGCATGCCGACGACGACCCAGCGGAGCGGCAGCCCGCCGGCGGCCTCGGGCGGCGCCTCGGCCCGCGCCTCCGGCGGCCGTTCGCGCCGGCCCTTGCGCGGCGCGTCTTCGGCGGGCACGGTCTCGATCTTGATCCAGCGCGGCATGGGTCACTCCGTCGCCGGATCGTCGCCGCCCGGCTTGATCACCTTGAACACCTTGGCGCCCTCGGGCGCCTTCACGTCGTAGGCCGGCTCGACGACGATCCGGAAGCGCGTCTCGTGCGAGTTGGGGTCGTCGGGCGCGAACTGGGTCTTGCTCGGGTCGTTGGAGAAGATCTGGATGAACTTCGCCTGGGCGCCCGGCTTGCCCTCGGCGCGCGGGTCGAACTCGATGGTGAAGTCGCGCTCCGCGCCGGGCTTGAGCACCATCGGCTCGGGGAGGAAGCCGGCGTTGTCGAGGTAGACGTCGCCGAGGCGCGTGGCCGTGCACCCGCAGCCGGTGTAGACGCGCGACACGACCAGGTCCTGGTCGCCGACGTTGACCATCGTGAAGTCGTGGCTCGCGGGCACGTCCATCGGCACCTTGCCGTAGTCGAAGGTGTTGATCAGGTTGAGCCCGCGGATCCCGAGCCGCGGCCCCGACACGGGCGCGGTGATGGCGTCGGGATGGGCCGGCGCGTACTCCTTCTTGGTGACGTTGGGGTCCTCGAAGTTGGCCAGCACGTCGTGCGACCAGCTCGACGCGTCGGGCCGGCCCTCGTTGAACTGGACCCCGGTGCCGCCGAGCCCGGCGGCCATCGTCGCCTGGGCCGGGCTCTGGAACGTCGGTGTGCCGCCGACGACGATGTAGGGGTTGCCGGCGTCGCCGCCCGGCGCCGCCGTCGCCACCGGTTCGACGGTCTGGAAGCTCGGCGGCACCACCACCGCCCCGGTGGGCAGGCCGGCCGCGCGCATGGCGTCGACGACCTGCTGGGTCGCCCGCGCGGCCGCCGCCGCCGGGTCGACGGGCGGCAGCGCCGCGGTGGCGGCCCCGCCGCCGGCGCGGTTGCGCGCCATCCAGATCCCGGCCGAGAGCGCGCCGACCACCAGCACCGTGATGCCGACGCCCAGCACGAGGCGCCGATCGATGCTGACGACGATCTCCTTCTCCTCGGGCGGCGCGCCGTAGGCCGCCCCGCGATCCTTGGACATGTCTTGCCATCCTTTCGATGCGACGGCGATGCCGTCCCGGGGTGCCCGATCCGCGGCACGCCGGCGGCGTCGAGCCGGCGGCGACCCCGGAGGGTCGCCGCCGTGCCCGATACGCTACTGCGAGGCGACGTCGGCCGTGATCGTGAACTCGGCCAGCGGCACGAGCGGGTCGTTGGACTTGACGCGGATCTGCTTCTGGACGAACCGGCCGAACTCCTGGTTCACCCGCGGGTCGTAGCTCACGCGCAGCGTGGTCTTCGCCCCCGGGGCGAGGTTGGACTCGCCGATGTGCGCCGCGGTGCACCCGCACGACGCGCTGGTGTCCTCGATGACGAGCTCGGCGGTGCCGATGTTCTCGATCTGGAAGTCCTTCTCGGTGGCCTTGTCGGCCGGGATCTGGCCGAGGTCGACGCGCCAGTTCGCGGCGCCGGCCTCGGGGATCCACAGCCGCGGCTCGGCGTCGCCGACCTTGACCTGGTCGGTGTGCACCGGGCTGCTCGACGCCGCGCCGGTGGCCGCGCCGCCCGCGCCCAAGTCGGCCGCCGGCGCCGGCGTGCCGATCGTG